>Ga0164305_10000007_pt1 | contig 46267 bp, 51 predicted proteins | sample Whisoiple_237_MG_FD_110215 | JGI IMG/M metagenome (GOLD analysis project Ga0164305, IMG submission 110215) | Soil microbial communities amended with pyrogenic organic matter from upstate New York, USA - Whitman soil sample_237_MG | ecosystem: Environmental > Terrestrial > Soil > Agricultural...
ACGTCATTCTCAAGGTGCCGGTCGGCACCCAGGTGCTGGACGACGACAAGGAGACGGTGCTGCTGGACATGGACGTGGTCGGCAAGACCGAACTGCTGCTCAAGGGCGGCAATGGCGGCTGGGGCAATGTCCACTTCAAGGGCCCGCAGAACCAGGCGCCGGCCTACGCCAACCCCGGTCAGGAAGGTCAGGAGCGCTGGATCTGGCTGCGGCTGAAGCTGATCGCCGACGTCGGGCTGGCCGGCCTGCCCAACGCCGGCAAGTCGACCTTCCTCGCCGCCGCCAGCGCCGCCCGGCCCAAGATCGCCGACTATCCGTTCACGACGCTGGTGCCCAACCTCGGCGTGGTCGACCTGTCGCCCACCGAGCGGTTCGTCATCGCCGACATTCCCGGCCTGATCGAGGGCGCCTCGGAAGGGGCTGGTCTGGGCACCCGCTTCCTCGGCCACGTCGAGCGGTCGGGCTGTCTGATCCATCTGATCGACGGGACGCAGGACGACATCGCCGGCGCCTACCACACCATCCGCAACGAGCTGGAGGCCTATGGCGCCGGTCTGGCCGAAAAGGCCGAGGTGCTGGCGCTCAACAAGATCGACGCCCTGACCCCCGAGGCGCGCGAGGAGAAGGCCGCCGAGCTGGAGGCCGCCTCGGGTCGCCGACCCATGCTGGTGTCCGGCGTCTCGGGCGAAGGCGTGACCGAACTGCTGCGCGCGGCGTGGACCGAGGTCCGCAAGGACCGCGGCGAGATCGCCCCCGCCGAGGAAGACGAGACGGTCATGGAAACCCCGGGCGGCTGGGCGCCGTAGCCCCGCCCCTCCGGGCGTGTTAGCTCACTGCTGAGCATAAGTCCGCCCCGAGCCCTGCCGCCTTGCCCTTTTTCCACGCCGGTTCCGCGCCGAAAGCCCAGGGGCCCAGACCCGGCGCCCTGCGCGACGGGCTGGACCTTCAGCCCGGCATGGCGGTCGGACTGTTCGGCGGCTCCTTCAATCCCGCCCATGACGGCCACGCCCATGTGGCCGAGACCGCCATGCGGCGGCTGGGCCTCGATCGGGTCATCTGGCTGGTGTCGCCGCAGAACCCGTTGAAGGACGCCCGCGACAGCGCGCCCCTGGCCGATCGCATGGCCTCGGCGCGGGCGGCGGCGAAGCTGGCGGCGGACGGGCGGGCCATGCTGGTCTCTGACTTCGAGACCCGCGCAGGCACGCAGTGGACCGTCGACACCCTGCGCGCCCTGACCGCCCGGCACCCCGGCGTGCGCTTCGTCTGGCTGATGGGGTCGGACAATCTGGCCAGCTTCCACAAATGGCGTGGCTGGACCGACATCATGCGGATGATGCCGGTCGCCGTGGTCGCCCGGCCCGGCTCCCTGCACCTCAGCCACACCGCCCCGGCCGCCGCCCGCTTCGCCTCGGCGCGCGTTCCGGCCACCCGCGCACGGCTGCTGCCGGACCTCGAGGCGCCCGCCTGGACCTGGTTGACGGCGCCCCTGAATCCCCGGTCCTCGACCGCGCTGAGGGCCGCGCGTGACGCCGCCGCGCATTTGTGATAGGCTTCCGCTTTAGTAACCTCCTCGGAGCCCTCCGCTGACCCCCTCGCCCGCGCACGATGCGCAAGACGCCGCCGTATCCAACACGGCGCACGAGATGGACGAATTCGAACCCATCCGCTCCGAAGACGGTCCGCAGGCTCCCCTTCCCGTCGGCTCAACCGCGCTGGAAACGGCGATCCTTGCGCGTCTCGACGACGACAAGGCGCAGGACATCGTCCTCATCGACCTGAAGGGAAAAAGCCCGATGGCCGACACCATGATCATCGCGTCCGGGCGGTCGCACCGTCACGTCGGCGCCCTGGCCGACCACCTTCAGCGCGCGCTGAAGGAACAGGGTCTGGGCAAGGTCAAGGTTTCGGGCCTGCCGCACTGCGACTGGGTGCTGCTGGATGCGGGTGACGTCATCGTCCACCTGTTCCGTCCCGAGGTGCGCGCCTTCTACAACATCGAGAAGATCTGGTCGGTCGAGAGCGGCCACCGCATCGACGCCCGCGCCTGATCTCCTGAACAGATGAAGCTGGCCGTCATCGCCATCGGCAAGCCGGGGCGAGGACCCGAGGCCGCGCTGGCGGCCGACTACGCCGAGCGCGCGACCTTGGCCGGGCGGGCGCTGGGCCTCGGCCCGCTTGAACTCGTCGATCTGGAACCGCGCAAGGCCGGCAAAACGCCCGAGGCCGAGCTGATCCTCAAGGCCGCCGAGGGCGCGCATCTGATCGCCTGCGACGAGCGGGGGAGGACCTTCTCCAGCCGCGCCTTCGCCGACCACATCGCCATGCTGCGCGATCGCGGCGAGCGCCGGCTGGTCTTCGCCATCGGCGGGGCCGACGGGCTGGACGAGAGCGTGCGCGCCGCCGCCGGCTCGACCCTCGCCTTCGGGCCCCAGACATGGCCGCACGCGCTGGCGCGGGCGATGCTGGCGGAACAGCTGTATCGCGCCGTGACCATTCTGGCCGGATCGCCCTATCATCGCGACTGATGCGTAAGCTGGCCCTGATCCTCTGCCTGAGCCTGACCGCCCTGCCGGTCGGCGCCACGCCGACCACCGACGTCGGCCGGCTTCAGGCCGAGTTCCGTGACGAACAGGCCCGCGCCCGCCGGCTGCGCGCCGAGGCGACGGAAGCGGCGGCCGAGCTGGCCGCGCTGGAGCGGTCGCTGGGTCAGCTTCGCACCTCGGCCGGCGAGGACGACCGGCTGATCCTCGCCCAGCGCGCCCGGCTGAAAGAACTCGGCGCCCGTGAGGCGGTGCTGGTGGCCCAGCTTTCACAGGCGAGGGCGCGGCACGGCCGCCTCCTGTCGGCGCTGCAGATGATGAGCCGTCGCCCGCCGCCGCCGCTGCTGGTGCCCGCCGACAAGGCGATCGACACCGTCCGCGCCTCCATCCTGATCCGCGCCATGGCTCCGACCCTGCAGGCGCGGGCGCAGGGGCTGGCCGACCGGCAGGACGAGATCAACCGCGTCCGCCGCATCGCCGCCCTGAACAGCGAACAACTCTTCACCACCGAGAGCGCCCGCGGCGACCGCCGGGCCCGGATCGAGGCCCTGACCTCTCGCAAGACCGCCCTTCAGGCCGTGCTGCGCGCCGAGGCCGAGACGGCGGAACGGGCCACCCGCGCTCTGGAGGCCCGGCTGAAATCGCTGGGGGCGACGGCGCCCATGGCCGACGGCGAAGCCGAGCCCCCCGCCTCCCGCCTGCCCGCGGGACGCAGCAGCCTGACGCCGCCCGTCGACGGCGCGCCGTCGCAGCGGTTCGGGCGTGGCTCCACCGGCTGGCGCTGGCGGGCCGACCGGGCGGAGGCGCGGGCGCCCGCCTCGGGCCGGGTCGCCTTCGCCGGTCCCCTGAGCGGCTGGGGTCAGGTGGTGATCCTGGATCTCGGACCCGGCTGGCGCGCCGTGGTTTCGGGGCTGGACGAGGCGTCCGTCCAGACCGGCGACCGGGTGTCCGACGGCCAGGTTCTGGGCCGCTCCGGCGCGGACGGCGAGATCGCCTTCGAACTGCGCCGCGACGAACGCCCGATCGATCCCGCGCCTTGGTTGCGCTAGGCGCGAAACCGCTTCCCAAGCCGTGATGACGCTGATTTTATCGGCAGATCGCCGGTCGGCCACGATTTCGTCGCCTGCCGGGCCGTAACTGCTATGACGCCGCCTGACCGTTGAAAGAAACCCGATGCGTAAACTGCTTCTGATTGGCGCCGCCGCCGTGACCATGGTGGGCGTGGGCGCCGCCGCCGCGGCCGGCCAGACGCCGCGCAACGAGGCGTTCCGGATGCTCGGCCTGTTCGGCGACGTGCTGGGCATCGTCGAACAGGCCTATGTCGTGCCGGTCGACGACAAAAAGCTGATCGAGGCGGCGCTGCAGGGCATGATGACCGCGCTGGACCCCCACTCCAACTATCTGCCGCCTGACGGCTACGGCGACCTGCAGGAGCGCACCTCGGGCGCCTATTCGGGCGTCGGCCTGACCATCCAGTCCGAGGCCGGTCTGGTGAAGGTCATCTCGCCCATGGACGGCGGCCCCGCCGCGCGTGCAGGCGTCAACGCCGGCGACGTCATCTCCTCCATCGACGGTCAGAACGCCTCGGGTCTGACGGTCAGCCAGGTGTCCGAAAAACTGCGCGGCGCCGTCGGCACCTCGGTCAAGGTCACCTTCCTGCGCGACGGGGAGGAGCCGAAAGAGGTCGTACTGACCCGCGAGGTCATCAAGATTGAATCCGTCACCGGCCGCGTCGAGGGCGAGTTCGGCTACCTGCGCGTCTCGACCTTCAACGAGAACACCGGCCGCGAGCTCAGCGAGACCATCGCCAGGCTCAAGGGCGAGAACCCCAACATCAAGGGCTACGTCCTCGATCTGCGCAACAACGGCGGCGGCCTGCTGGACGCGGCCATCGCCGTGTCCGACGCCTTCCTCGAGCGCGGCGAGATCGTCAGCCAGCGCGGGCGCAAGGCCGACCAGATCCAGCGCTACGCCGCCCGTCCGGGCGACCAGACCGGCGGCCTGCCGCTGGTGGTGCTGATCAACTACGGCTCGGCCTCGGCCTCGGAGATCGTCGCCGGCGCGCTCAAGGATCACCAGCGGGCCACGCTGGTCGGCCTGACCAGCTTCGGCAAGGGTTCGGTCCAGACCGTCATCCCGCTGCGCGGCGGTCAGGACGGCGCCCTGTCGATCACGACGGCGCGCTACTACACGCCGTCCGGCGCCTCGATCCAGAAGATCGGCATTGAGCCGGACCTCGAGGTCTCGCGCTCGGCGGCCGAGGCGCGGATCGTGTCGCGGTCCAACTTCATCTATTCGGAAGCCGCCTACGCCACGGCGCTGGACGCCTCCATCGGCGCCGAGCGCAAGGGGCCGCACACCCCGCACGAAGCGCCGGGCGAGAGCTGGGCCGAGGACAAGGACTACCAGCTGGAACGCGCCTTCGACGTGCTGCGCGCCGGCGGCGATCTGGCCCAGCTCGCCGCCGCGCCGGAAGGCATTGTGGTGACCGAGCCCGGCGCGACCCTGGCCGCCGTCGAGCCGACGCCGGCGCCGGAAAACTAAGGCAAGGACGGGCGTCGCCATGCCTAACGCGCGTTAGGCTTTCTTAACCGACGCCCGCCACTGTGGCGCCTGAAGGAGTCCGCTTCGCGGACCCCCGCATCAAGCGTCCAGTCCTGCCCATGTTCGCCAAGCGCCAGTCCGTTCTAGCCGCCACCGCCGGGATTCCTCCGGTCCGCCGCTCGATGCGCGAAAACCTCGCGCCCGTGATCCGTTTCCTCAGCAAGCCGCCCGTCGCCGTCGCCGGCGCCGGTCTGCTGCTGATGGGGGCCGCCGCCCTGTTCATCACCGTGCTGGGCGATCCCCGGGCCGGCGCCCCCTCGGCCCGCGCGTCGCTGAAGCGCGAAGCCGCCGCGGTCGCTCCCACGCCCACGGGTCTGGAAGCCTTCTCCATGGGCGCCTACGGATCCTGGCAGGATCTGGCGGCCGAGGGCGGAGTGGTTGATCCCAGTCTGAACGGCGAGGCGGTCATCACCCTGCCCAACGGCGCCACCGTCTCGGGCAACGGCGCTCCGGTCACCGCCCCGCGGGTCGAGGCCTCGCCCCTGCCCGCCGCCCCCATCGCCGGCCTGAGCCAGCCGGGCCCCAACGGCCCCCTGCCGACCATCGCTACGGACGGCCGCGTCCCGGCCCAGGCCTACGCCCGCCCGTTCCGCTCGAACGGCCGCCCGCGCGTGGCCCTGATCGTCGGCGGTCTGGGTCTGAACCCGGTCACCACCCGCGCCGCCATCGAACGCCTGCCCGCCGACGTGACGCTGAGCTTTGTGCCCTACGCCGAGGGCCTGCAGACCTGGATCGATCTGGCCCGCGCGCAAGGCCACGAAGTCATGCTGGAAATGCCGATGGAGCCCACCGGCTATCCCGACAACGATCCCGGCCCGTACACTCTGCTGGCTTCGGGCTCGCCCGCCGACCTTCAGTCCAAGATGAACTGGCTGCTGGGCCGCGCCACCGGTTATTTCGGCGTCACCAACTATATGGGCGACCGGTTCGCCACGTCGGACGCGGGCATGAACGCCTTCCTCGGAGTCCTGCGCCAGCGCGGCGTCGCGTTCCTCGACGACGGCTCGATGAGCCGCCGCCCGGGCGCCTGGGCTCGCGCCAGCGCCAACCGCGTCATCGACGAGCAACAAACCCCCGCCGCCATCGTCGGCCAACTCAATGCGCTGGAGGCCCTCGCCAAGGGCCGCGGGCAGGCCTTGGGCACGGGCTTCAGCTATCCGGTTACGGTCGAGGCCGTGGCCCGCTGGACCTCGGAACTCGAGGCCCGCGGTCTGCAACTGGCCCCGGCCTCGGCGATGACGCAGCGGCCGGGAAGATAGGGCGTAGGCAGTAGCAATTAGGCAGTAGGGACGCCGCACGGCGACCTGCTAGAAGGCCGCTACTGCCTAATTCCTACTGCCTACTCCCAGGCCTCCCCATGACCGACCTCTCCCGCTACCGCCCCAACGTCGGCGTCGTGCTGTTCCATCCGGACGGCCGCGTCTGGTACGGGCGCCGCGCCGGGACCGAGGGTCCGCATAACTGGCAGTTCCCCCAGGGCGGCGTCGACGACGGCGAGGATCTGGAAACGGCCGCCCGCCGCGAACTGGGCGAGGAGACGGGCGTCACCTCCGCCGAACTGATCGCCTCCACCGAGGAGTGGATCGCCTACGACTTTCCCGAAGGCTACGGCGGTTCGAAGCGCGCCCGCGACTGGGCGGGTCAGAAACAGCGCTGGTTCGCCTTCCGCTTCACAGGCGACGAGTCCGAGATCGATCTGGAAGCGCACGGCGAGATCGAGTTCGACGCTTGGCGCTGGGGTCCCCTGTCGGACGCGCCGGACCTGATCGTGCCGTTCAAGCGCGCCGTCTATGAGCAGGTCGTGGCGGTGTTCGCCCCGCTGGTGGTCTGATCAGCCGACGCAGCGCCGCGGCCCTGCGGTGGTTTCGTAGACATTCGCGCCCGCCTTTCCGTTGGAAAACACGAGGGCGCTGACCACGGCGATCCGGCCGGGGCCAGACGGGATGCAGGCGACGACACGTCGGCCGCGGTCGATAACGACGGGATCGGCCAGCGCCGCGTCCGGGCGGCCTGCCGCCGTGGCCCGGATCGTCGCGACCAATGCAGCCTCATCCAGCGACCGTCCGGTCCACACGGTGCAAGACCGCATGGGCCGGGTCGTCAGGGCGCCGTCGTACGTCCGGGCCGAACGCCCATCGCTCAACTCGATCGTCGCCGGCCCTTGGCGAAAGAGCCCGCCCAGGACGGGGGTGAAGGGGTCGGGCGGATTCCGGAACCACCAGCCGCCGAGCCGACGTCCGGCCTCGTCATGGTCGATGCCGTCAACGACAAAAGGGACGCAGACCTCGCGGATCACGCGCTCGATCATGATCGACGGGTCGTCGCCTTCGTCGAGATGAGCGCAGGACGACAGGGAGAGGGAGGCCGCGAGAATGGCGGCAAGCAAGCGTGACGCGCCCGTGACCGGTTCCGTCACGCCGCCCCGCAACCCTGCGGCTTGAACACCCGCTTCGTCGAGGCCGGGTATTTCGCCATCAGCGAGGCCGGCCGGATGGGGCGAGTCATGAAGCCGCCGCCGCAGTTGGGGCAGGCGCCCTTCAGCACTCCGTCGACACAGGCGGCGCAGAAGGTGCACTCGAAGGTGCAGATGCGGGCCTCGGCGCTGTCGAACGGCAGGTCGCGGTCGCAGCACTCGCAGTTGGGACGCAGTTCCAGCACGGGAGCCTCCGGGTCAGACGGCGAAGGCTAGGGCAGCTTTCGCGGAATGCCCAGCGCCAGCCGGACCAGGCCGGCGATCGACACGAGGGCCCAGGACCCCTCCATCATCACCGCCGACAGGTTGAAGTCGAAATACAGCGACAGCAGGATCAGCAGCGCTCCGGCCAGATTGAGCAGCAGGGCGGGCGCCTTGGCCGGGTCGAGCTTGCTGGTCATCGTCGCGCCGGCGTAGGCCGCGAGGATCAGGAGGACGCCGAAAACGCCGAGCATGTCAGGAATGGTCATGGCCGAGGATTACCATGCCGCAAACCGGGCCGCGACCGGGTGGAACCCGCCCCTCAGTGCGCCGGGGCCAGCTTCATGAGCACCAGACCCGAGACGATCAGCAGGGCGGCGGCGATGCGCGCCGGGCTGATGTGCTCGTGGAGAAAGGCGACCCCGACGATGAAGGCGCCGACCGCGCCGATGCCGGTCCAGACCATATAGGCCGTGCCCAGAGGCAGGCTCTTCATCGCCACGGACAACAGGCCGAAGCTGGCGAACATGGTCGCCATGGTGATCACGCTGGGCCAGAGCTTCGTGAAGCCCGCCGACTGTTTCATGAAATAGGCCCAGACCACTTCCAGCAGTCCGGCGATGAGCAGATAGATCCAGGCCATGGGACGCGGCCCTCCTTGCAAAGGGCCGGGCCGTCCCGGACTTCAAACCCCGCCTGACGGCGAGGGAGGACGTGGCCTCTGGATTGTCAGGCGGGACCGGGCGGCGGCGGTTCAGACCGCGCCCGTCTCCGGATAGATCAGGCCGCGGCCACTTCCGAGGCCTGTTCGGCCAGAATGGTCAGGCCGGCCGGGGTCACGTCGGCGAAACCGCCGTGGACCTCGAACTGGCGGCGCGAACCGCCGTCGATGACCGTGACCACGCCTTCGCGCAGGGCGGTCATGAAGGGGGCGTGATCGGCCAGAACGCCGAAGTCGCCCTCGACGCCCGGCGCGTCGACCTGATCGACGAGGCCGTTGAAGACCTCGCGCTCAGGCGCCACCAGCGAGAACTGGAGCTTTCCGGCCATCAGGCTTCAGCCGCCATCTTGCCGGCCTTTTCGACGGCCTCTTCAACCGTGCCGACCATGTAGAAGGCGGCTTCCGGCAGGTGGTCGTATTCACCGGCGACGATGCCCTTGAACGAGCGGATGGTGTCGGCCAGCTCGACGAATTTGCCGGGCGAGTTGGTGAACTGCTCCGCCACGAAGAACGGCTGCGACAGGAAGCGCTGGATCTTGCGGGCGCGCGAGACGACCAGCTTGTCCTCTTCCGACAGCTCATCCATGCCCAGGATGGCGATGATGTCCTTCAGGGCCTTGTACTGCTGCAGCACTTCCTGGACCGAACGGGCGACCTGGTAGTGTTCCTCGCCGATGACCAGCGGGTCCATGATCCGCGAGGTGGAGTCCAGCGGATCCACGGCGGGGAAGATGGCCTGGGCGGCGATGTCGCGGCTCAGCACGGTCGTCGCGTCAAGGTGGGCGAACGAGGCGGCGGGGGCCGGGTCGGTCAGGTCGTCGGCGGGAACGTAGATGGCCTGGACCGAGGTGATCGAGCCCTTCTTGGTCGAGGTGATGCGCTCCTGCAGGTTGCCCATCTCGGTGGCCAGCGTCGGCTGATAGCCCACGGCCGAGGGGATGCGGCCCAGCAGGGCGGACACTTCCGAACCGGCTTGCGTGAAGCGGAAGATGTTGTCGACGAACAGCAGCACGTCCTTGCCTTCCTCGTCGCGGAAGTACTCGGCCTGGGCCAGTCCGGTCAGGGCGACGCGGGCGCGGGCGCCGGGAGGCTCGTTCATCTGGCCGTACACGAGGGCGCATTTCGAACCCTCGGTCGAGCCGCCGTTCTTGGCCGGGTCCACGTTCACGTTGGACTCGATCATCTCGTGATAGAGGTCGTTGCCTTCGCGGGTGCGCTCACCCACGCCGGCCAGAACCGAATAACCGCCGTAGGCCTTGGCGATGTTGTTGATCAGCTCCTGCATGGTCACGGTCTTGCCCACGCCGGCGCCGCCGAACAGGCCGATCTTGCCGCCCTTGGTGTAGGGGCAGATCAGGTCGATGACCTTGATCCCCGTGACGAGGATTTCCGACGAAGTCGACTGCTCTTCGAACGAAGGGGCCTCGCGGTGGATCGGGCGGAACATCTGGGTCTTGATCGGGCCCTGCTCGTCGATCGGATCGCCGACGACGTTCATGATGCGGCCCAGGGTCCCGGGGCCGACGGGGGCCAGGATGGAGGTGCCGGTGTCGGTCACGGCCTGGCCGCGGGTCAGGCCCTCGGTCGTGTCCATGGCGATGGTGCGGACCATGTTCTCACCCAGGTGCTGGGCGACTTCCAGAACCAGACGGAACGGCTTGCCGGTCTTCTGGTCGACGTTGGTCGTTTCCAGCGAGTTCAGGATGGCCGGCAGCTGGCCCTCGAACTCGACGTCGACGACGGCGCCGATGACCTGGGCGATCTTGCCCACGCCGGTGCCGGCCGTATAGGCGGCGTTGCCGGTGGCGGCGGCGGCTGCGGGAGCCTTGGGAGCGGCCTTGCGGGCGGCGGGCTTCTTGGGGGCGGTGGTGTCGGTCATCTGTGCGTTCCGTGTCGGAAGGTCGTCGTCGGTGTGGGGCGGGAGCAGATCAGAGGGCTTCGGCGCCGGAGATGATCTCGATCAGCTCCTTGGTGATCTGCGCCTGGCGGGATCGGTTGTAGGTCAGGGTCAGGGCGGAAATCATGTCGCCCGCATTGCGCGTCGCGGAGTCCATGGCGCCCATCTGGGCGCCGTAGAAGCCGGCCTGGTTCTCGTACATCGAGGCCAGGATCTGGGTCGTGATGTTGCGCGGCAGCAGGGTCTCGAGGATTTCCTCCTCGGAAGGCTCGTAGTCGTAGACCGCGCCGTTCAGGTTGATGGGAGCGGCGCCCCCCTCGACCACGGCGGGGACCAGTTGTTTGGCGGTCGGGACCTGCGAGATCACCGACTTGAACTGGCTGTAGAACAGGGTGACGACGTCGGCGGCGCCGGCCTCGAACTCGTTGGCGACCAGCTCGGCGATCGGCTGGGCGGCCGGCAGGCCGAGGACCTTGTGGTCCGACAGTTCGAAGGTCTTGACGACGCGGTCGCCGAACATCCGGGTCAGGCCGTCGCGGGACTTGCGGCCCACGGCGATGATGCGGACGTCCTTGCCTTCGGCGATCAGGCTGTTGATGCGGTCACGCGCGGCGCGGACCACGTTGGACGAGAAGCCGCCGGCCAGGCCCTTGTCGGCCGTGGCGACGATGACGAGGTGCTTCCTGTCCGAACCCGTGCCGGCCAGCAGCTTGGGCGCGCCGTCGCCGGACACGCCGGCCGCCAGATTGGCGATGACGGCGGCCATGCGCTGGGCGTAGGGCCGGGCCGCGACGGCCTGGTCCTGGGCGCGTTTCAGCTTGGCCGCGGCGACCATCTGCATGGCTTTCGTGATCTTCTGCGTGGCTTTCACGCTTCCGATCCGATTGCGCATTTCCTTGAGGCTGGCCATCCGGCGCTACTCTCTCGCTCTCAGGTCTATGCGAAGGTCTTGGCGAAGGCCTCGATGGCGGCCTTCAGCTCGGCTTCCAGATCCTTGGACAGGGCCTTCTCCTTGCGGATGCCGTCCATGATGGAGCTGTGCTTGGAGTGGATGCGGGCCAGCAGCTCGCTCTCGAAGCGGCCGATGTCGGACACGGCGACGTTGTCCAGATAACCGCGCGTGCCGGCGTAGACCGAAACCACCTGCTCCTCGACCGTCAGCGGCGAGTACTGGGGCTGCTTCAGCAGTTCCGTCAGGCGGGCGCCGCGGGCCAGAAGCTTCTGGGTCGAGGCGTCCAGGTCCGAGCCGAACTTGGCGAAGGCGGCCATCTCGCGATACTGCGCGAGCTCGCCCTTGATGGAGCCGGCGACCTGCTTCATCGCCTTGATCTGGGCCGAGGAGCCCACGCGCGACACCGAGATGCCGACGTTCACGGCGGGGCGGATGCCCTGGTAGAACAGGTCCGATTCCAGGAAGATCTGGCCGTCGGTGATGGAGATCACGTTGGTGGGGATGTAGGCCGACACGTCGTTGGCCTGGGTCTCGATCAGCGGCAGGGCGGTCATCGAGCCCGAACCGTTGTCCTCGTTCAGCTTGGCCGAACGCTCCAGCAGGCGGCTGTGCAGGTAGAAGACGTCGCCCGGATAGGCTTCGCGGCCCGGCGGACGGCGCAGCAGCAGGGACATCTGGCGGTATGCCACAGCCTGCTTGGACAGATCGTCATAGACGATCAGGGCGTGCATGCCGTTGTCGCGGAAGAACTCGCCCATGGCCGTGCCCGAGAACGGGGCCAGGAACTGCAGCGGGGCCGGCTCCGAAGCCGTGGCGGCGACGACGATGGTGTAGTCCAGGGCGCCGCGCTCCTCGAGCGTCTTGACGATCTGGGCGACGGTCGAGCGCTTCTGACCGATGGCGACGTAGATGCAGTACAGCTTCTCGCCTTCGCTGGTCGCGGCGGCGTTGGTGCTCTTCTGGTTCAGGATGGTGTCGATGGCGACGGCGGTCTTGCCGACCTGACGGTCGCCAATGATCAGCTCGCGCTGGCCGCGGCCGATCGGGATCAGGGTGTCGATGGCCTTCAGGCCGGTCTGCATGGGCTCATGCACCGATTTGCGCGGAATGATGCCCGGAGCCTTCACGTCCACGCGACGGCGCTCGGTGAACTGGATCGGGCCCTTGCCGTCGATCGGCTCGCCCAGCGGGTTGACGACGCGGCCCAGCAGGCCCTTGCCGACCGGAACGTCCACGATCTCGCCCAGACGGCGGACCTCGTCGCCCTCGGCGATCTGGTTGTCCTGGCCGAAGATCACGGCGCCGACGTTGTCGCGCTCGAGGTTCAGGGCCATGCCCTTCACGCCGGCTTTCGGGAATTCGATCATCTCGCCGGCCTGGACGTTGTCCAGACCGTGGATGCGGGCGATGCCGTCGCCGACCGACAGCACCTGGCCGACGTCGGACACGTCGGCTTCGACGCCGAAGTTGGCGATCTGCGACTTGAGGATGGCCGAGATTTCGGCGGCGCGGATGTCCATGACAGGCTCTCTGTTATCGTCTTGTCAGCGCGACGGTTGGGCGCGCTGCATTCTTGGTGGTCAGCGCGCTTACGCGCGCTTCAGGGCGAATTTCATCTGGTCGAGTTTGGTCTTCAGCGAGGCGTCGAACAGTTTCGAGCCGACCTTGACCTTCAGGCCGCCCAGGATCGACGGATCGACGCGGGCGGTCATCTCCGGATCCTTGCCCAGCGAGGTGCGGAGCGCGGTCTGGATGGATTTCATCTGGGCGGCGGTCAGGGCCTGGGCCGAAACGACCTCGGCGGCGACGACGCCCGTCTTCTTCGAATACAGCGCCTCGAAGCCCGCGATCACGCCCGGCAGGTCGCGCGAGCGGCCGTTCTGGGCCAACAGGCCGAGGAAATTCTTGGTCACGCCGTTGAACTTCGCCTTGTCGGCGATGGCCTTCAGACCCTTCTGCTGGTCGTCGGCGGCGATGACCGGCGACTGGGCCAGCCGGCGCAGGTCGGCGCTCTCGTTCCACGCGGCCCGCAGGGAGGCCAGGTCGGCGCGCACGGCGTCCAGAACCTTCGTCTCGTCAGCGAGGTCGAACAGCGCCTGTGCGTAGCGCTCGCCGACTTCCGTCGTCCTGTAATCGTCAGCCACTTATAAGGTCCGCGCGGGTTAGCGTTCGGGTTTGCGACCGGCGGCGGAGTGCGCACCGATCAAAGGCCTGAAATGCTTGAAGAAAGCACGCCGGGGACGCGTCTTGCGACGCGCCCTCCGGCTCAGCCGGGCGCCTGATAGCACTCATACCCCCGGGCCGCAACCGAGGTGGTCGGAACGATAACGCCGCACCTGCGCTGTGGGGCCATGGCCGCGTCGACCTCGAAAAACGTCATCTTCGCCGCCCTCGCTGGCAATCTGGCCATCGCCATCACAAAGCTGGGCGCCGCCCTGTTCACCGGCTCGGCGGCCATGATGAGCGAGGCGATCCACTCGGCCGTCGACACCGGCAACCAGATTATCCTGCTGATCGGCCTGAAACGGGCGGCGCGGCCCGCCACCGAAAGCCATCCGTTCGGCCACGGCCTCCAGCTTTATTTCTTCACCTTCGTCGTCTCGGTTCTGATCTTCGGCGTCGGTGCGGTCATATCGATCCTGCACGGACTCGAACGAATCCGGAATCCGGGCGAAATCGAGAATCCCTGGGTCAACTATGTCGTGCTTGGCCTGTCGGTTCTGTTCGAGGGCGCCTCATGGCTGGTTGCCCTCAGGGCGTTCAACAAGGAGCGCGAGGGGCGGCCCTTCTTCGCCGTCATCCGATCGTCCAAGGACCCGACCGTCTTCACCGTGCTGTTCGAAGACACCGCAGCCCTCGCCGGCCTGGTCGTCGCCCTGGTCGGCGTCGTCGCCAGCCATGTGTTCGATCTGCCTGTGCTGGACGGCGTCGCCTCCGTGGTCATCGGGGTCATCCTGGCCCTCACAGCAGGCTTCCTCGGATTCGAGAGCCAGAGCTTGCTGACGGGCGAGGCCGCCGACCCTGACACGCGCAACGGCATCGCCGCGATCGCCGCCGCCGAGCCCGGGATCGACGGTCTGAACGACTGCCGGACCATGCATTTCGGCCCGAATGAGATTCTCGTCGCGCTGAGCCTCGACTTCCGCAACGACCTGACCGCGGGCGATGTCGAGGACACGGTGGCCCGTCTGGAGCACAAGATCCGCGCCGCCTACCCGCAGGCGGGACGGATCTATGTCGAGGCGCAGAGTCTGGCCAGCCATGCCGCGGTGCGTAAGGCGGTCATGGCTGGCGGCGGAGCCGGCGCCCTGGTCAGCGACGTGCCGGCCCCGACCCAGTCCTGACGGCCCGCGACACGACGCCGCTCCCGGACAATCTGATCAGTGGGCGGCGTGCTTGCGGCGTGAGCCGAGGTGCAGGATCGCCACGATGATCCCGCCGGTCACAAGGCCCACGACCGCTGAGGCGGCGGCCGTCGCCAGCCATTGCATCACGGGACCGATGACGGAGATACGTCCGGCGGCGGCTCCGAGACTCTCGACCAGGTCGGGCAGGAGATCGAGATGGAAGGCGTGCAGGCCGTGGACCAGTATCCCGCCGCCCACCCACAGCATGGCCACGGTGCCGATCGTCGCCAGCCCTGTCAGCACCAGCGGCATGGCGTGGACCAGACCCCGGCCCAATGCGCGCGTCGGCGCCGAACTGCGCCCGGCCAGATGCAGGCCGATGTCGTCCATCTTCACGATCAGGGCCACGACGCCGTAGACCCCCACAGTGATCACCAGCCCGACCACGGCGAGAGCCGCGGCCTGTGTCGCCAGCGGGCGCTGGGCCAGATCGGCCAGGGCGATGGCGGTGATCTCGGCCGACAGGATCAGGTCGGTTCGGATCGCCGATCCCACCATCTTCTTCTCCTGTTCCCCGGACGACAGGGCCATCTCGTCCGGCGTAGTCGCGCCGTCGTCGTGCCCCGCCAGCTTCTCCCAGATCTTCTCGGACGCCTCGAAACAGAGATAGGCGCCGCCGGCCATCAGAAGCGGCGTCAGGGCCCAGGGCGCGAAGGCGCTGATCAGAAGGGCCCCGGGCAGGAGGATCAGGAATTTGTTCTTCAGCGAACCGATGGCGATCTTGCCGATGATGGGCAGCTCGCGCTGGGGCGAGAAGCCCATGGCGTATCCCGGCGTCACTGCGGCGTCGTCGACGACCACCCCGGCTGCCTTCACACTGGCCCGGCCGGCGGCGGCGGACACGTCGTCGACCGACGCGGCCGCCATCTTGGCGATGGCGGCGACGTCGTCGAGAAGGGCGGCGAGACCTGAGGGCATGCTTCACCTGACAAGCAAATGCGGTTGGTTCTTGGCTAGGCGAGCCTGCGGGCCGGGTCCAGAGGCGGCGGTCAAGCGCGGCGCCCTGACGCGCCCCGCCAAGGCTGAAAATTCTGGCGCGACCACCCCGCCTGCCCTATCCCGGACCCATGACAGATATCTCAGCACTGCTAACCGATCCCGCCGCCTGGGCGGCCCTGATCACCCTGGTGATCATGGAAGTGGTCCTGGGCATCGACAATCTGATCTTCATTTCGATCCTGTCGAACAAGCTGCCGCCGGAACAGCGTCAGCGCACGCGGCGGATCGGCATCGGTCTGGCCCTGATCATGCGTCTGGGCCTGCTGGCTACGATCGGCTGGATCGTCGGCCTGACGAAGCCGGTCTTCGATCTCGGCGTATCCGGCGCAGGCTGGGACACCGCCTTCAGCTGGCGCGACCTGATCCTGATCGCCGGCGGCCTGTTCCTGGTCTGGAAGGCGACGACCGAGGTCCACCACGCCGTCGACCCCGGCATCGGCGACGAACTGCTGGAGAAGAGCAAGACCACCGCCGTGATCAACAACATCGGCGCGGCCATCGGCCAGATCATCCTGCTGGACCTGGTCTTCTCCATCGACTCCATCCTGACCGCCGTCGGCATGACCGACCACGTGCCGATCATGATGGTCGCCGTGATCATCGCCGTTGTGGCCATGCTGTTCGCATCGGACCCGCTGGCCGACTTCATCGACAAGAACCCGACCATCGTCATGCTGGCCCTCGGCTTCCTGCTGATGATCGGCATGGTGCTGATCGCCGACGGATTCGGCGTCCATGTGCCAAAGGGCTATATCTACGCCGCCATGGCATTCTCGGCCCTGGTCGAGGGCCTGAACATGCTGAGGCGCGGCGCGGCCGAGAAGAAAGCGGCGGCGCTCGATTCGCGGCAGGCGGCGCTGAACAAGGCCGAGACGGCCGAACCGGGAGTTTGAATATGCGGGCGGTCGCCCTTCTCCTCGCCGCCCTGCTGACACCCCTGCCGGCGGCGGCCCAGACGCCCGCTCCCGCCGACGCCCCCGCGCCGGTCCCGGTCTACGGGTTCGAGATCGTCCGCCATTATCCCCACGACCCCGGCGCCTTCACCCAGGGGCTGGAGTTCCGCAACGGCGAGCTGCTGGAAAGCACCGGCCGTTCCCCCTCTACCGTGCGCCGGGTCCGCCTCGAGGACGGCGCGGTGATCCGGAAGCGAGAGCTCGATCCCGCCCTGTTCGGCGAGGGTCTGACCGTCTTCGGCGACCGCGTCCTGACCCTGACCTGGAAGGGCGGCGAGGGCTTCATCTGGAACCCCGCGACGCTGGAGCCCCAGGGCCGGTTCGCCTACGCCGGCGAGGGCTGGGGCCTGACCCATGACGCCACGCGGCTGATCCTGTCCGACGGCACCGCGGCGCTGCGCTTCTTCGATCCGCAGACCCTGACCGAAACGGGCCGGGTGCCGGTCACCGTCGAAGGCCGGCCGCTCGACGAGCTGAACGAGCTGGAGTGGATCGACGGCGAGGTCTTCGCCAACGTCTGGCAGACCGATTACATCGTCCGCATCGACCCCGCTACGGGCGTGGTGAAGGGCGTCATCGACCTGACCGGGCTGATGCCGGACCGGTCGGGCCTCGATCCGACCGACGCCGTCCTGAACGGGATCGCCTGGGACCCCGAGGGCCGCCGGCTGTTCGTCACAGGCAAGAACTGGCCGACCCTGTTCGAGATCAGACTGGTCGAGCGAACGGCGCACCAGCGCTCAGGCAGCGAGCCCGTCATCCCGGCGGAGGCCGGGACGCGCGGCGAGCGATAGCGCACTCTAAAGGAAGCTGTAGGGGTCCACGTCGACGCTCAGCCGCACCGACCCCGGCACCTTCACACGCGCCAGCCACGCCCGCAGGAAGCCCTGCAGGTCCACGTCCCGGTCCGCCCGCACCAGCAGCCGCTTCCTTCGCCGCCCGCGCACCAGCGCCAGCGGCGCGTCCGCTGGTCCATAGACCTCCAGCCGTTCGGCGTTGGGAATGTTCTCGGCCAGATCGCGAGCGACCTTCTCGACCGCCGCCGCATTCTCGCTGGACAGGACGATCGCCGCCAGCCGGCCGTGCGGCGGCAGTGACGCCGCCTCCCGCTCGGCCATCTCCGCCTCGACGAAGGCGTCGCGGTCGCCCGCCGCCAGCGCCATCAACACGGGATGCTCGGGCGTCCACGTCTGCAGTATGGCCCGCCCCGGCTTGTCCGCCCGCCCCGCCCGGCCCGTGGCCTGGGTCAGCAGCTGGAAGGTCCGCTCGGCCGCGCGCAGGTCGCCGCCGCGCAGGCCGAGATCCGCGTCCACCACCCCGACCAGCGTCAGATGCGGGAAATTGTGGCCCTTGGCCGCCGCCTGTGTCGCCACGAGGATGTCGATCTCGCCGTCGGCCATGCTCTGGATGAGGGCGCGGGCGGATTTCGCGTCGGGCGCCGTGTCGCTGCTGAACACCGCCGTGCGCGCCTGCGGGAACAGCTGGCGCACCTCCTCCTCGACGCGTTCGACCCCGGGGCCGACCGAAACCAGCGAGTCCTCGGCCCCGCAGGCCGGGCAATGTTTCGGCCGCAGCATGGAGAAGCCGGTCAGATGGCAGATCAGTCGCCCGGTGTAGCGATGCTCGACCAGCCAGCTGTCGGTGTCCGGCGCCGTCAGCCGGTGTCCGCACACCCGGCACAGCACCACCGGCGCATAGCCGCGCCGGTTCAGGAACAGCAGCGTCTGTTCCCCGCGTTGCAGCGTCTCGCCGATGGCCTCTCGCAAGGGTTGCGACAGCCAGGTCTGGGGATCCGGCGGGTTCTGGCGCAGATCGAGCAGGGAGACGTCGGGCAACACCGCCGCCCCATGCCGCGCGGCCAGTTTCAGCCAGCCGTACCGGCCCTGATGGGCGTTCCACATCGTCTCCAGCGACGGGGTGGCCGAAGCCAACACCACCGTCGCCCCCTCGATCCGCGCCCGCGCCACGGCCAGGTCCCGGCCGTGATAGACCAGCCCCTCTTCCTGTTTGAACGAGCCGTCGTGCTCCTCATCCACGATGACCAGCCGCAGATTGGCGTAGGGCAGGAACAGGGCCGAGCGCGCGCCGACCACGATGTTGCAGCGCCCGGCAATCACCGCTTCCCACACCTGACGCCGGCGCGGCGGGGCGACGCCGGAGTGCCATTCCGCCGGGGCCGCGCCGAAACGGTCGGTGATCCGCGCAATCAGGGCCTGGGTCAGGGCGATTTCGGGCAGTAGAATCAGGATCTGCGCCGTCGGATCGGCCTTCAGCGTCCGCGCCGCCGCCTCCAGATAGGCCTCGGTCTTGCCCGACCCGGTGACCCCGTCGAGCAGGAAGGGGGCGAAGCCGCCCCGGGCCGTCGCCTCGGCCATCTCATGCGCCGCCGCCGCCTGATCGGGATTCAGCTTCGCCGGGGCGTGATCCGGGTCCGGCGCGTCGAAGGCCGCGACCGCCTCGATCTCGATGATCTCCAGCACCCCCTCGTCGACCAGCCCCTTCACCACGCCCGACGATACGTTCGCCGCCCGCGCCAGATCGGGTCCCGGGATGGATCGCTGGCCCAGAGCCTCCAGCACCGCCGTCCGCGCCGCCGTCGGGCGGGCCGGCGCCCGGTCTCCGATGCGACGCACCCGCCGCTCCGGCCGGGGTCGGGGCGCGCGCAGGCCCTTCAGCGCCGTCGCCGCCATCTCGCCGGGGGCGCTCAGCGTCCAGCGCGCGGCCCATTCGACGAAGTCCACAGTCTTTTCGGGCAGGCGTGGATCATCCAGCACATGGTCGACGGCCTTCAGCCGCCGGTTCGACCCCGTCGTCTCCCGCGCCTCGGACACAATCCCCCGCATCAGGCGCGGCCCCAGCGGCACGGCGACCTGATCGCCGCGCGCCACATCCATGCCTTCGGGGACCTCGTAATCGAAGGCCTCGGGCACCGGCAGGGGGATGAGGACGCTGGCGACTTTCACCGCGGGGCCCGCTCCGCTAGAGAGACGCTCATGAAACTCTTCCTCGACACAGCCGACGTCGCCGTCATCAAGGACATGGTCCCCACCGGCATGGTGGACGGCGTCACCACCAATCCTTCGCTGATCGCCAAATCCGGTCGCAACATCGCCGAGGTCATCGCCGAGATTTGCGCCCTCGTCGAGGGGCCGATCTCCGCAGAGGCCGTGGCGACCGATTTCGAGACCATGGTGAAGGAGGGCGACAAGCTGGCCGCCATCGCCCCCAACGTGGTCGTGAAACTGCCCCTGACCTGGGACGGGCTGCGCGCCGCGCGGGCCTTCGCCGACAAGGGGATCAAGACCAACGTCACCCTGTGCTTCTCGGCCGCCCAGGCCATGCTGGCCGCCAAGGCCGGCGCCACCTTCATCTCGCCCTTCGTGGGGCGGCTTGAAGACCACGGCGCCGACGGCATCGCCCTGCTGGAGGAAATCCGGGTCCTGTACGACGTCCACGGCTTCGACACGCAGATTCTGGCCGCGTCGCTCCGTAATCCGTCCCACGTCAGCGCCGCCGCCGTCGCGGGCGCCGACGCGGCGACTATCCCGGCCGACGTTTTCAAGGCCCTGGTCAAACACCCGTTAACCGACAAGGGGCTTGATGCTTTCCTGGCGGACTGGGGCAAGACTGGTCAGTCCATTCTGTAGTTTGACCTCGGGGAGAGGTTTGTGAGCGTTTCGCCTGACCTCTCGACCAAGCCGGAAGAACCGCACTGGCCGGAAATCCGGGCGTGGCTGCAGGCCAACGCCCAGATCCTGCTGGACGACCGCTCCCTGCTGGAAGAGATCGGGCTCAAGCCCCACGGCCGCAATGTCGTCGAGTTCGGCCGCGCCGCCCTGACCCGGCTGGAGGAAGTCGCAGAGCGCGAGGCCGACGCCCGCAAGCGCATCGAATCCATCGCCCGCGCCAATTTCGCCGCCCAGACCCAGACCCATGTCGCGGCGCTGGATCTGATGGAGGCGCGCAACCCCTCCGATCTGGCCCGCCGCCTCGACGCGGTGGCGCAGGGCCGGTTCGGTCTGGCCGGCGCCGCCATTGCGCTCGAGAAGCCCGGCGGCGTGCCGTTCGGCTGGCGCGGACTCGAGGCCGGGGGCGTCGACGCCCTGCTGGGCGACCACGGCCTGACATGGCTGGGCCCGAATTTCGACGGCCTGAACCTGTTCGGCGCAGCCGATGCGGAGGTGAAGTCCGTCGCCCTGATCCGCATGGCCCCGCAATTCCCGGGCGCCGAGGTTCCGGCGCGCCACGCCATCTGCGCCTTCGGCTCGCCCGAGGAAGACGGCTTCGCCCCGACCATGGGCTGCGAGCTGGTGGCCTTCATCGCCCGGGTGGTGGAACGGACCGCCGAACGATGGCCGATTCTCAGCTGAGCGCCGACGAGGCCCTCTCGGCCTGGCTGGAGCATCTGGCCCACGAACGCCGTCTGGCCGCCAATACGCTGGAAGCCTATGGCCGGATCGGCCGGACGTATCTGGCCTTCCTGCAGAGCCATCGCGGCGGCCCGCAGCGTCTGGCCGATCTGGGAACCGTCACCGCCGCCGAGGTCCGCGCCCATCTGGCCGAGCGGCGCAGCGGCGATCATCCGCTGGCGGCGCGGTCTATCAGCCAGACCCTGTCGGCCATCCGCGCCTTCCACGCCTTCCTCGACCGGCGCTGCGGCACGCCCGCACCGCAGCTGGCGCTCGTCCGCGGCCCCCGCATCAAGGCCTCCCTGCCTCGCCCCGTCAGCGAGGATCAAGCCCGCGGCCTGATGCAGGAACCGGACGCCGACCCCGACGCCGAACCTTGGGAGGCGGCGCGCGACCGCGCCGTCCTGACCCTGCTCTACGGCTGCGGCCTGCGAATTTCCGAAGGCCTGTCCCTGACCCGCGCCGACGCCCCTGTTCCCGAAACCCTGCGCATCACCGGCAAGGGCGGCAAGACCCGGCTGGCCCCGGTCCTGCCCGCCGTGCGGACGGCGGTGGACGCATATCTGGCCTTGCAGCCCTTCCCGCTGGAGCCCGGCGACGCCCTGTTCCGGGCGCGGCGTGGCGGACCCCTGACCCCCCGTCATGTCCAGGCCATGGTCCAGCGGCTGCGCGGCCGGCTGGGACTGCCCGCCTCGGCCACGCCTCACGCCCTGCGTCACAGCTTCGCCACCCATCTGCTGGGCGCCGGGGCGGACCTGCGCGCTATCCAGGAACTGCTGGGCCACGCCAGCCTGTCGACCACCCAGAAATACACCTCCGTCGACGCCAGACACCTGCTCGACGCATATTCCGCCGCCCATCCGCGGCGCTGATAGGGACGGGCTGGCCTTGGTCCGCGGACCGCGCCTAGAGTGAACTGGATCCGCTGGGGAGGCGGCGCGGAGCGTGAACTGCATGACAGGCCTGGACCGACGCGTCCTGCTGGCCGGACTGGCGGCCCTGGGCCTGCCCGCCGGGCCCGCCTCTGCACAGGACCCCGCGGACCCGCTGGTCGAGGACCAGCCCATCCAGTTGCTGAGCAACCTGTTCACCCGGGTCGGCGCCAAGACCTTCATCAACGGCTACGGCCCCTTCACCTTCGTGATCGACACGGGCGCGGGCACGACCTCGATCGCGGACACCCTCGCCGACCAGCTGCAGTTGCCGCCGCGGCCTGAGGTCATGGTCCACGGGATCACCGAGGCCCGGGTGACTCGCACCGTGGGTGTCGACCGTCTGCTGCTCAGCCGGCTGGGCTTCCGCAACCTCGCCTGCCCGGTCTTCCCGCGCGACCAGCTGGGCGCCGACGGCCTGATCGGTCTGGATGTGCTGGATCGCTTCCGGCTGAAGTTCAACGTCGAGCGCCGCTCGGCCAGTCTGGACGTGCGCGGTCTCTCCATCCGCATGGGGGGGGACACGAACACCGGCACCCGTCTGCCCCGCGGCGGCATACGATCGATCCGGGGCCGTTTCGGCCAGATGATCATGACCCGGATCTTCGTCGAGGGTCAGCCGACGGCGGCCTTCATCGACAGCGGGGCGCAGTATTCGATCGGCAATATGGCGCTGCGGCGCGCCGCCTCGGCCCGACGCCCGGACGGCGGCCGCCCGCCCCGCCCCGTCCCGATCTACGGCGTGACGGGCCAGAGCATGAGCGCGGATCTGGCCCTGATCGACGATCTCAGGTTCGACTCGCAGCGGCTGGGGCCGACGCCCCTGCTGTTCGCCGACCTGCACTGTTTCGAGACCTTGGGTCTGGCGGGGCGGCCGGCCCTGCTGATCGGCGCGGATCTGCTGGGCCGGTTCCGCGAGGTGACCCTCGACTTCCCGGCCAATCTGGTGACCTTCGTCGGCCTTCGCCGTCAGTCCGGGCGCCCGCAGCAGCTTCCCGGCGGCTGACGCCGGGCGGGCGGATCAGGCCTGCATCGTCCAGCCCTCGACGCCCATGGCCGCCTGTTTGACGGCCTCGGAACGGGTCGGGTGCGGGTGGCAGATGCGGGCGATGTCTTCCGACGAGCCGCCGAAGGCCATGGCCACGCAGGCCTCGCCGATCATCTCGCCGGCCTGCGGCCCGAGGATGTGAACCCCCAGAATCCGGTCGGTCGCCGCGTCGGCGAGCACCTTCACGAAGCCGTCGGTCTCGTGGTTGATCTTGGCGCGCGAGTTGGCGGTGAACGGGAATTTCCCGGCCTTGTAGGCGACGCCCTCGGCCTTCAGCTGGTCCTCGGTCTTGCCGACCCAGGCCACTTCCGGCGAGGTGTAGACGACGCTCGGAACCAGATCGTAGTCGACGTGGCCGGCCTTGCCCGCGATCAGCTCGATCACGGCCACGGCGTCTTCCTCGGCCTTGTGCGCCAGCATCGGACCGTGGGTGACGTCGCCGATCACCCAGACGCCGTCCGCCACCTTGAAGTGATCGCCAGCCACGAAGCCGCGCTTGTCCGCCTCGACCCCGACCGTCTCCAGTCCGAGACCCTCGGTGTAGGGACGCCGGCCGATCGCCACCAGAACCACATCGCCCTTCAGCGTCTCGGCGGTTCCGCCCGCGGCCGGTTCGACGGTCAGCTCGACGCCGTCCTTGCCGGTCTTCGCGGCCGTCACCTTGGCCCCCAGCTTGAAAGTCATGCCCTGTTTGGTCAGGGCGCGCTGGAAGGCCGTCGCCACATCCTTGTCCATGCCGGGGGTGATTCGGTCGAGGAACTCCACCACCGTCACCTGCGCGCCCAGCCGGCGCCAGACCGAGCCCAGCTCAAGGCCGATGATGCCGGCGCCGACGACGATGAGATGTTTCGGCACGGCCGGCAGCGACAGGGCGCCGGTCGAATCGACCACCTTGCCGTCCTCGAAGGCCACGCCCGGCAGGGGGGTGGGCTCGGAACCGGTGGCGATGACGATATTCTTCGCAGCGAGCGTCGTCTTCGAACCGTCGGCGGCGGTCACCTCGACCTGGCCCTTGCCGGCGATCCGGCCGCGGCCCTTGATCCACTCGACCTTGTTCTTCTTGAACAGGAATTCGATGCCCTTGGTCAGGGCCCCGACGCTGTCGGCCTTCTGGCCCATCATCTGACCCAGGTTCAGCTTCGGCGTCCCGACGTCGATGCCGAGCGTCGGAAATTCCTTCGTCACCGCCTCGAACAGTTCCGAGGCGTGCAGCAGGGCCTTGGACGGCATGCAGCCGACGTTCAGGCAGGTCCCGCCCAGGGTCTCGCGCATCTCGACGCAGGCGGCCTTCAGCCCCAGCTGCCCGGCGCGGATGGCCGCATTGTACCCGCCCGGTCCGCCGCCGATGATGACGACGTCATAGGTGCTGGGGGAATCGGCCATGGGGTCTCTCGTCTGTGTGGGGCGCGGGGAGGCGCGCGGAACCTGACGGCGCCGCCCGCGAGCGTCAACCGCAGCGCCGCATATAGGCGCGGCGACGTTCCGCCAACAGACTCAGAAGTTGAGCTGGCCCGCCGTCCGCTTGCGCCGGATGCGGCGGCTGGCGATCATCACCAGCACGCCCAGCAGGAACAGGGCGCCCAGCACGATCCAGACCGGCTCGACCGGCAGACCCTGAACCACCTCGGGCGCGGCCATGGTCGTGGGCCCGGCGGAACGCGCGGAAACCTCGCCCTGCCCGTCCATGGCCAGTCGCAGGGCTACGTCGGCGGCGAAGCCGAGGAAGTAGGCGATGGCGGCGCGGGTGTTGCCGGCCCCCAGCATCAGGGCGGCGATCACATAGAGGCCGATCGCGCCGACCCACAGCGCCCAGACCGGCAGGACGCCGAACGCCTCGCCGGCCGGCAGCACCGAGCCTGCGCGCGCGGCCGCGGCGGAGCCTTCGACCAGCGGAGAAATGAACGGCCAGGCCAGCCATCCGGCATAGCCGAGGACCGCCAGCATAACGATCAGACGCAAAAGCTTCATCTTGAGCCTCCCAACTCCCGTTAAGCTTATAACGGTCCGTCGAAAGAGCAAACGAGGCGGGCGTCAGCCGGCGTTGGGCAGGGTGATGGAGACCTCGGCGCCGTCGCCCGGGACGCTGTCGATCGACAGAACGCCGCCCGACTGGCGCGAGAAGGCGTAGGCCTGCGACAGGCCCAGACCGGCCGCGCCCTCGCGGGTGGTGAAGAAGGGCTCGACCGCGCGGGCGGCCAGATCGCGGTCCATGCCCGGCCCGCTGTCGCGGACGCTCAGCCGCACCCCGCCCTCCAGCAAGGTCTCCAGCCGCACGGCGACCGAGCCGTGGCCATCGACGGCGTCGACGGCGTTCCGCACCAGTCCGCTCACAGCGCCCTCGAAGGCGACGGGATCCAGCCGCACGGGAGCCTCGACGGACGGGCCCTCGATCATCATGTCAACGTCCGGCCCCGCCATGGCCCTCAGCCGGGTCTCCATGCCGCGCAGCAGCACCCCGGCGTCCAGCACGCGCAACACCGGCTCGTCGTCGCCCTGCGAGAAGGCGGTCAGGCGACGCGTCAGCAGTTCGCCCTTCTGGCCGGCGGACAGGGCCGCCTGACCGATGCGGCGCACGCGGACCGGGTCGTCGGCCTGACGCAGCATCATGTCGAGCGCGCCCGTCATGACGCCCAGCAGGGCGTTGAAATCATGCGCCAGCCCGCCGGTCAGACGGCCGACATTCTCCATCCGGCGTCCGCCCTGAAGCTGGGCCTCGGCGTCCTGTTCGGCCTTCACGGCGGCGGCGCGGGCGGCCAGGGCCTCCTCGCGGGCCGCGGCGGCGGCGGCTGCGGCCTCCTCCGCCTGCAAGCGGGCGGCGGCGGCCTCGGCGCGCAGGGCGTCGACCTCGGCGGAGGGTTCGGTCGCGGGGGCGACGACCGGCGCGACGCCCTCGTCGGCATGGCCCGTGGAGTCAGCGCGTTCACCCGCCAGCAGGAGGGCGTCGACGGTTCCATCGGCGGCGGTCAGCGGCAGGATGGACCAGCGCACGCCGTCGCCGCCGCCGTTCCGAGAAACGATCGGATCGGCCTCGCCCGCCGGAGCGGTCAGGGCGGCGCGCAGCGTCTGCCGGGCCTCGACCCGCTCGTCCTCGGCCAGGAACTGATCGGCGAAGTCTCCGGCGGCCTCCTCGCGGCCCACAAGCGTCAGGGCGGTGCGGTTGGCTTCACGCACCTGCCCGTCCGGAGCGATGACGATCAGGGCGCTGGAAGCGGCGTCGAACACGCGCCGGGTCAGTCCCTCCTGCGAAGCGACCGGAGCTGCGGTCGTCTCCGGCATGATGATCTCGGGCGTCTGCAGGCCTTCGCTCTCGACGATGGCCGCGGTCGAGCCGGTGATCTGGCCCAGTTCGTTCTCGATCGGCATGGCCGTGACGGAGACCAGCATCTTGCGGCGCGCGGCGGGGTTGGCCAGCAGATGCTGGAACCCCTTCACCGTCTGGCCCCGAAGCGCGCGTGCGCTGGGCAACAGGTCGGGGGGAATTGGGCGGCCGTCCGGGAAGGTGATGCCCCAGGTCGCCGAATGGAACCGCAGGCCGATCAGCTCGGCGTCCTTGCGGCCCAGCAACTGGTGGGCGGCGCGGTTGGCGAAGACGAATTTGCCCTGTTTGTCGGTCTCGACCAGGGCGACGGGGATGGCGTTCAGCGTCTCGAAAAGCCGTTTCTGCGAATCCTCGGCCATGCGCTGTATCAGATCGAGCTGGTCCGTGGCGCTGACGTGCCGGGTCGTCTGGCGCAGGGCGGAGACGATCGCGGCAACGGCCACGACCCATCCGAAGGCCGCGACGGCGGCCCAGACCCACATCCAGTTAACCTGGTCCTCGAAAAACATGCGCCCCGACTTGTCCCGTTCTGGCGCCACGCGCGCCTGTTCGGGAGATACCTTGCAAACGGCGAACCGGACCAGTCCGCTTTCGCTTGCGAGGCGACCTTCGGTTCAGAGCGACGGCGTCGCTGCACAATCGGATGACAAAAGGATCCGGCGGACGATGTCGGCGCACCCCAGCATCGGCAGCGGCTGGCCGAATCTGGCCCGCCATTCGCGATCCAGTTCGATCTCTTCAGTCGTCATGTGCGGGGAAGTCATGGGGCCGGAAAGACTCCAGGCATCAATATGTTCCGCGCACGTGGAACGGGTTTCGACCTGCAACGCTTCGGAGGCGGAGTGTGCTGAATGGTTAACCGCAAGATCGCCCCACCGCCTTATCGGGGCGCCCAGAGTCCTGACGAGTTCATCAACGAGATGGGCAATGTCTGGATCGGCCTGATCGAAAAGATCGCGTCGGACCCCGACCAGAACGGGGCCCTGGCGGGCTATTTCGGCGTTGAACCGCAAGTCATCAACGACTGGATCGAGGCCCGCGGCAGAACCCGTTGTTCCGGCTCCGTCCCCGGCGGGCGGCGCTGCGCCAACCTCGTCGGGCTCAAGGTCGAATACGATCCGAGAGTCTGGGCCGGCGAACGTATGCGCTGTACTGCTCACGGCCCCGGCTAACGTCGCCTGACGGAACCGCGGCGTCGGGAACGCAGCATCCCGTACGGTGTTGAGTTCGCCGACCATTCAGGGACGCCATGACCGAAACGCTTGAACGCCTCGTCTATCGCAGCACAGCGTCTGTGCCGACGAACTCGCTGCTTCTCATCGCAGACATCCTGAGCGTGTCGCAGCGGAACAACGACCGCGACGGACTCACCGGGGCTCTCGCAATTATCGACGGGTGGTTCCTTCAGGTTCTGGAAGGCCGGCCCTCCGCCATCGACTCGCTGTTGCGACGCCTTGGCTCCGACAGCCGGCACAGCGATATCGTCATCCTCGACCGAAGACCCGTCGCGGGACGGCTGTTCGGCGAGTGGTCGATGCAGAGCGCGCGCGTGGACCCCTCAATTTCCGGTGATCTTCGGGCGCTGATCGACAATTGCCGGGCCTCGCCGGATGACGCCGCCGCAGCTCTCCTCAAGCTTGTCCAGGAGCAGAGACGCCGTTTGCCGGACAACGGGACGGCCTGAGCAGGGGGCGCCTGCGCACGCGTTCCATGTGAGTCTGGCTGCGCGCGGAAACTGAAAAAGGCCCGGTCTGGCGACCGGGCCTCTTCAAACGACTGGAGCGGGCGAAGAGATTCGAACTCTCGACCCCAACCTTGGCAAGGTTGTGCTCTACCACTGAGCTACGCCCGCACTTCAGTCGGAGGCGGGCGTATACCTAGGGCTCCGGTCCCTCGCAAGTCCCCCGACCCACAATTCGGCGCTCAAGCAGCGAGCAACCGCGTTGCGAGCGATAGCGCCTGCACCAGGCGCATCCGCCCGTCAGCGCGGCGCCAGCCGGATCGCGCCGTCCAGCCGGATGCATTCGCCGTTGATGTAGACGTTGCGGACCAGCTCCAGCACCAGCGAGGCGTAGTCGGCCGGCGTGCCCAGACGGCTGGGGAAGGGGATGGCGGCCGCCAGGGCGTCCTGGATCTTCTGGTCCATGCCGGCCATCATCGGCGTCCACATGATGCCGGGCAGGATGGTGTTGCAGCGGACGCCTTCCTGCGCGAGGTCGCGGGCGACCGGCAGGGTCATGGCGTAGACGCCGCCCTTGGAGGCCGCATAGGCCGCCTGGCCGATCTGGCCGTCCTGCGCCGCCACCGAGGCCGTGTTGACGATCAGGCCCCGCTCGCCGTCCGCCAGCGGCTCCAGCGTCACCATCCCGGCCGCCGACTGCGACAGCACGCGGAAGCTGCCGAACAGATTGACCCGCACGGTGCGTTCGAAGGCGGCCATGTCGTGGGCGCGGATCTCGCCGGTGTCCTTCTTGCGCGACACCGTCTTCTGGCCCGTGGCGATGCCGGCGCAGTTGACCGTCAGACGCTCCTGCCCGTGGGCGGCGCGGGCCTTTTCGAAACCGGCGGCAACCGAGGCGTCGTCGGTTACATCGACCAGGCAGAAGACGCCGCCGATTTCCTTCGCGATCGCCTCGCCCTTCTCGGCGTTCATGTCGAACAGGGCGACCTTCGCGCCCGTGGCCGCGATGGCCCGGGCCGTTCCCTCGCCCAGACCCGAGGCTCCGCCCGTCACCACCGCCGCGATCGAACCGTCGAGTTTCATGTCCGAAGCCCCTATGTTGTTTGAACCTTGAGAGTGCCGCGGGGTTTAGCCGCCATGTCCGCCAAAGCCAAACCGATGACGCCCGAAGACGCTCTGGACCCGTCGCGCGCCCTCGTGCCGGCGATCCAGCGGGTCAACGAAGTGCGGGTGCAGAAGGGCTTCTGGCCCAAGATCCGGCGCACGGCCTCGCGCATCCCCTTCGCCGGACAGGTGCTGTCGGTGTGGTATTCGGCCCGCGACCCGGAGACGCCGACGGCGGCCAAGGGGATCATGGTCGGGGCGCTGGCCTATTTCGTCCTGCCGTTCGACGCCATTCCCGACATCTTCGCCGGCATCGGCTTCACCGACGACGCCGCGGTCATCGCGGCCCTCATCGCCACCCTCGGCGCCAATATCAAACGCCGCCACAAGGATCAGGCCGAGGCGGCGCTGGAGCGGCTGCGCGAGGACTAGTCGCGCGCCGACCGGATCCAGCCGGTGATGGCCAGCCTGTCGCCGCCCGCGAAGGGCGCGACCATCGACACCGAATGCGGCGTCGGCACCCTGAAGATATTCAGGGCGTTGAACGCAGGCGTATAGGCCTCGGCCACATGGCCGTCCTGGTCGATGAACTGCAGCAGGCCGCCCCAGTCGACCGTCCAGCCCGGGGTCAGGTTCATCACATAGGCGAACAGCCGGTTCTTGCCGTCCGCTTCGTCGGTATGCCCGTTCAGATAATCTCCGGGCCGATAACGTGTGCACTGGGCGTCGCAATAGGACGCGCGGTCATCGCCCGTCGTCGCCCGGATCCAGCCCAGGAAGACCGGACTGTTCAGAAAATCGTAAAAGGCCTCGGCCGGATGGGCGGTGCGGCGTCCCGCCTCGATCTCGTCGGACACGGCCCAGGTGTCGAAGGCGTAGTGGAATCCGGTCCGGGCCTGCTCCCGCATTCCCGTTTCCAGCGCGGTCCGCTGCGCATCGGGCAGGGCGTTCCATTCAGCCGACGTCATTCTGAAGGGGCTCTGCCCCAGCAGCAGCGAGCGGGACCACGGCGTGGAGCCGGCCAACGCCTCATGCAGGCTTGCCGCGCCCGGCGCGTCCAGGAAATCAGGGACGTGCAGTCGCCCGGCGCGGCGGAACACGGGTCCTATTCGCGCGGGGTCGAGATGCCGTCCGATCTCGAAATCCGTCACCTCAGTCCTCGACCGTCACCACGACCTTGCCCATCACCGACCGGTCGCCCAGCGCCTTGATGGCCTCATGGGCGCGCTCCAGCGGGAAGGTCTGGCTGACGCGCGGACGGATCCTGCCGTCCTCCGAGAAGCGCAACAGGTCGGCCATGTTGGCGGCATGGGCGGCCGGGTCGCGCATCACCGCCGCGCCCCAGAACACTCCGATCACCGACACCGACTTCAACAGGGTCAGGTTCAGCGGCAGGGCCGGAATCCCGGCCGGGAAGCCGACCACCAGATAGCGGCCGTTCCAGTCCATCGAGCGGATCGCCGGCTCGCAATAGTCTCCGCCGACGGCGTCATAGACCACGTCCGGCCCGTCGCGCCCCGAGGCCAGTTTCAGCTCGCCCGACAGCTCCTTCTGGGCCGCCTTGTCCATCTTGCCGGACGGATAGATCAGACCGTTGTCGGCGCCGGCCTCCAGCGCGAACTGGACCTTGTCGTTGGTCGAGGCGGCGGCGATCACGTGTGCGCCCATGGCCTTGCCCAGTTCGACCGCGGCGACGCCGACGCCGCCCGCGGCCCCCAGCACCAGCAGGCTCTCGCCCGCCTTCAGCTGCGCCCGGTCCTTCAGTGCGTAGTACGAAGTGCCATAGGTCATCACCAGAGCGGCGGCCGTGTTGAAATCCATGGCGTCGGGGATCTTCATCACCGTCGCGGCCGGGACCGCCAGCCGCTCGACCATGCCGCCCCAGCCGGGCACGGCGATGACGCGGTCGCCCTTGCGGACGTTGGTCACACCCTCGCCGATCGCCTCGACCACGCCCGCGACTTCGCCGCCCGGCGAGAAGGGACGCGTCGGCCGGAACTGGTATTTGTCCTCGATGATCAGGGTGTCGGGGAAGTTGACCCCGATGGCGCGCACGTCAATCACCACCTCGCCCTTCATCGGCCGGGGGTCCATGACCTCCTCGACCACCAGGGTTTCGGGGCCGCCGGGAGCCTTGGACAGGACTGCGCGCATGGGGAGGTCTCTCGCAAAGGCGTCCCGCCCCGGTGGCGCGCGCATTGCGTTGAGGCTAATCAGCGCCACGCCCGTTTGAAAGAGGCGATCAGGAGACGACCCTTCATGACGGCCCTTATCCTTCACGGCGGCGCGGGCGCACGGCGCGAGCGCAACTACGACCGCGAGATCGTGCATATGCGCGAGGTGGTGGAGGCCATGAAGGCGCGGCTGGACGCGGGCGCATCGGCGCTGGACGTGGCGGTCGAGACCACGGTGCTGCTGGAAGACTCCGGCCTCTATGTCGCCGGCCGCGGCGCCTCGCCCAATCTGGCCGGCGCGTATGAGCTGGACGCCAGCCTGATGGACGGCGCCACCCGCAAGGCCGGCGCCGTCGCCGCCCTGCAGGGTTTCCGCAACCCCGTTGTCGCCGCCCGCGCCGTCATGGACCGCACGCCGCACGTCATGCTGGCCGGCGAGGGCGCCGCCCTGTTCGCCCTCGACCAGGGGCTGGAGATGATCGGCGACGAAGAGGCATGGTTCACCCAGGCGGGTCAGGGCGAGGACAATCACCCGCCCGGCACGCTCAGCCACGGCACCGTCGGTTGCTGCGTGCTGGACAGCGAGGGCCGGCTGGCCGCCGCCACCTCGACCGCGGGCGTCTTCGGCAAGATGCCGGGCCGAGTCGGCGACACCCCCATCCCCGGCGCCGGCAGCTGGGCCGACGGCCGCGTGGCGGTCTCGGGAACGGGACAGGGCGAATATTTCATCCGCGTCGCCGCCTGCGCCCAGCTCAGCTGGCGCGTGGGCGCGGGTCAGACCCTCGCCGAGGCCGGCCGCGCCGTCATCGACGAGATCGGCGCCCTGGGCGGCGACGGCGGCCTGATCGCTCTGGACCACCAAGGCAACATCGCCCATCCCTTCAACAGCCAGGGCATGAAACGCGCCTGGCTCACGACGGGCGGCGAGATCGGGGTCGAGGTGTTCGGCCGCTAGCCCCGCGCCTTACGCCGATTTAATCTCCCGACGAACGCGGTTCATCCGGCGTTCACCGGCTGCTACGCTAAAGCTTGGCGAAACCGGGAGCCCGAAATGAAGTCCGCCGCCGTCCTCGCCGCCACCCTGCTGTTCGCCACCGCCGCCTGCGCGCCTGTCATCCAGGGCGGCCCGCCCATGGCCTTGCCGCCGGGCCTTCAGGAAACCGCCCAGCTGGGCGCGATCTATATGTCCAGCGACTGGCTGCAGTCGGGGGACGACTTCGCGGAAACCCTGACCGACGAGGTGGGCGAAGAGCTGTCGCGCTGCATGCACGGCACCGCGCCTGTCGACATCCGCATCCACATCGACGATCTGCACCGCGCCGACCGGCTCGGGGTCCTGCTGAACGGCGACGGCGTCCACACCCTGTCGGGCACCGTCGAATTCGTCGATCCCGCCCACGGCAACCGCGTCGTCGGCCGCTTCCCCGTGGCCGTCGCCACCAGCGCCCAGGGCAGGGTCGGCGGCCTGCTCGGCGACCGCCAGATGATGGTGTCGGAAGAGTTCGGCCGCGCCATCTGCGACCAGGCCTTCGGCCGCAACCCCCGCGACCGCGGCCCGCACAACGCGACGCGGGGGTGAGCCGTCCGGACCGGCTGGCGCCCCCGACGGTTTGAGGCGATGCTCGCGGCGGTCATGGTCGCTAAAGCATCGGAGTTCTGATGAATCTCATCCGTTTGGCGGTCCTCATCTTCGCCGGCGCCGCGCCTCTGGCAGCATGTTCGACAGCGCCCGGCTGGTTGGCGCCCGGGTCCGCCCGCACCCTGATGATCCCCCTGTCCGGCGCGGCCGAAGGACCCGGCCTCGGCGACCCGGATGGCAGCGGGTCGGCCGAGCTGCTCATTGATCCCGGTCGCGGCCGGTTCTGCTACCTCTTGACGGTCGAGGACATCGCCCCTGCGCAGCTCGCCCACATCCATAAATCGCCCGTGGGCCAGTCGGGCGGACCGATCGTCGTCCAGCTTGAGGCCCCTACGGACGGTGACAGTGAACGCTGCGTGTCCATTGCGCCCGACGTCGCCCGATCCCTGCTGCGCAACCCGGCCGACTACTATGTCAACGTCCACAACGTTGAACACCCCGGCGGCGCCGTCCGTGGTCAGCTGAACAGCGCCGCGCGCTGAGACTGCTGACGCAAGGAAAAAAGGGCCGGCGGATCGCTCCGCCGGCCCTCTTCGTTTGGTCTGTCGTCAGAGCCTACTCGGCCGTACCGCGCGCCAGATTGCGCAGCACATAGGGCATCACGCCCCCGGCCTTGAAGTAGTCCAGCTCGGTCTGGTTATCGATGCGGCAGCGGACCGGGAAGCGGGCCATCTTGCCGTCCGACGGGCGGAACAGCTCGACCCACAGGTCTTGACGCGGACGCAGGCGGCCGATGTTGGCGTCGGTCAGGCCGCGGATCGTCACGATCTCCTCGCCGGTCAGGCCCAGACGCAGCCAGCCCTCGGCCTTGAACTGCAGCGGCACCACGCCCATCCCGACCAGGTTGGAGCGGTGGATGCGCTCATAGCTCTCGGCGATCACCGCGCGCACGCCCAGCAGGCGCGTGCCCTTGGCCGCCCAGTCGCGCGAAGAGCCCGTGCCGTATTCCTTGCCCGCGAACACCACCAGCGGCCGGCCTTCGGACTGGTATCGCATGGCCGCGTCGTAGATCGACATCGTGTCCTGCGACGGGAAGTGGCGCGTAACGCCGCCCTCGATGTCCGGCGTGATCTTGTTGCGGATGCGGATGTTGGCGAAGGTGCCGCGCATCATGACTTCGTGGTGGCCGCGGCGCGCGCCGTAGCTGTTGAAGTCCAGCGCATCGACGCCGCGGTTCGACAGATACACGCCGGCGGGCGAGGTCTTCTTGATCGAACCGGCCGGGCTGATGTGGTCGGTGGTGATCGAGTCGCCGAAGATGGCCAGCACGCGGGCCTCGACGATGTCGGAAACCGGGGCCGGCTCCATCGACAGGCCTTCGAAGTAGGGCGGGTTGGCGACGTAGGTCGAGGCCTCGTCCCAGGCGTAGGTCTGGCCGCCCTCGATCTTGATGCCCTGCCAGTGCTTGTCGCCCTTGAAGACGTCGCCATAGCGTTTGGCGAACATGGCCGGGGTGACGGACTTCTTCTGCAGGTCGGCGATCTCTTTCGAGGTCGGCCAGATGTCCTTCAGGAAGACGTCCTTGCCCTTCTTGTCCTTGCCGATCGGATCCTTCGAGATGTCGATCCGCATCGAGCCGGCCAGCGCATAGGCCACGACCAGCGGCGGCGAGGCCAGATAGTTGGCCTGCACGTCGGGGTTCACCCGGCCTTCAAAGTTGCGGTTGCCCGAGAGCACGCTTGTGGCGACCAGACCGTTGTCGTTGATCGTCTTGGAGATCGCGTCCGACAGCGGGCCGGAGTTGCCGATGCAGGTGGTGCAGCCATAGCCGACCAGGTTGAAGCCCAGCGCGTCCAGATCGGCCTGCAGGCCGGCGGCGGTCAGATAGTCGGTGACCACCTGCGAGCCGGGGGCCAGCGAGGTCTTGACCCACGGTTTGACCTTCATGCCCAGCTTGTGGGCCTTGCGGGCCACCAGACCGGCGGCGATCAGGACCGACGGGTTCGACGTATTGGTGCAGCTGGTGATGGCGGCGATGACGACGTCGCCGTCGCCGAGGTCGAACTTCTCACCATCGACCTTGACGCGCGGCGCGTCGGTCGGACGGTTGAACACCTCGCCCAGCGCCGTCTCGAACGACGGGGCGGCGACGGTCAGCTCGACCTTGTCCTGCGGACGTTTGGGGCCGGCCAGCGACGGCACGACCGTGCCCATGTCCAGTTCCAGCACGTCGGTGAAGATCGGGTCTTCCGAGGTCTCGTCGATCCAAAGGCCCTGAGCCTTCGCATAGGCTTCGACCAGGGCGACGCGCGCCTTGTCGCGGCCCGTGGCGGTCAGATAGTCGATGGTCGCGCGCGATACCGGGAAGAAGCCGCAGGTGGCGCCGTATTCCGGGGCCATGTTGGCGATGGTGGCCTGATCCTCGATGGTCAGGCTGGTCACGCCGGGGCCGAAGAACTCGACGAACTTGCCGACCACGCCCTTCTTGCGCAGCATCTGGGTGACGGTCAGCACCAGATCCGTCGCCGTCGTGCCTTCCGACATCGCGCCGGTAAGTTTGAAGCCGATGACTTCCGGGATCAGCATCGGAATCGGCTGGCCCAGCATGGCCGCCTCGGCCTCGATGCCGCCCACGCCCCAGCCCAGAACGGCCAGGCCGTTGATCATGGTGGTGTGGCTGTCGGTGCCGACGACGGTGTCGGGATAGGCGACGGTCTTCTTGCCCTCTTCCAGCGTCCAGACGGTCTGGGCGAGGTTCTCGAGGTTCACCTGGTGGCAGATGCCGGTGCCGGGGGGCACGACGCGGAAATTGTTGAAGGCCGACGAACCCCAGCGCAGGAATTTGTAGCGCTCGATGTTGCGCTCATATTCGCGCTCGACGTTCTGGTTGAAGGCGCCGGGCGTGCCGAAATGGTCGACCATGACCGAGTGGTCGATGACCAGATCGACCGGGTTCAGCGGATTGATCTTGGTCGCGTCGGCGCCGAGGGCCGACATCGCGTCGCGCATGGCGGCCAGATCGACCACGGCCGGAACGCCGGTGAAGTCCTGCATCAGCACGCGGGCCGGACGGAAGGCGATCTCGTGCTCGACCGAGCCCTTGTTCTCGGTCCAGGCGGCGACGGCTTTCAGGTCGTCCTCGGTGACGGAAACCCCGTCCTCGTTGCGCAGCAGGTTCTCCAGCAGCACCTTCATGGAGCGCGGCAGACGGGAAATCCCGGCCAGACCGGCTTCCTCGGCGGCGGGAAGGCTGTAATAGGCGTATTTCTTGCGCCCGACGGAAAGGTCCTGACGGGTCTTGAGGCTGTCGTTCGACGGCATGGAGAGGCTTCCTCTGGTCAACGCCGCCCGACAATCCGGTTGCACGAACGCGCGGCTTGCGGCGGGGCGCACAGGTCCCCGACGCGCGCGACGATCGCCTGCTGCGGCGAGGCCGGATATAGCGAGGGTTCCACCCGCCGTCCATGTACCCGCGTCGCCCGCATGGGTATTGATAGAGATTCGCAACTGGAGGGGTCACGGATGATTTCCGCCGCCTCCCTCACCGTCTCGCGCGGCGAACGCATCCTGTTCCGCGACCTGTCCGTTTCGCTGGCCTCCGGCGAGGCCCTGGCGCTGACCGGAGCCAACGGCGCGGGCAAGACCAGCCTGCTGCGCACCCTCGCCGGCTTCATCCGCCCCGACGCCGGGACCATCGCCTTCGCCGACGTCGAACCGGCCGAGGCGCGCGCAAACCACATCCACTGGCTGGGCCATCTGGACGGCCTCAAGACCGGGCGCCGCGCCCGCGAGGAACTGGCCTTCCAGTCGCAATGGCTGGGCGCGACCCCCGATGGGATCGCCGCCGCCGTCGACGTGCTGGCGCTGGAGCCGCTTCTGGACCTCGAGGTGCGCAAGCTCTCGGCCGGCCAGCGCCGCCGCCTCGCCTTCGCCCGCCTGATCGCGGCGCCGCGCCCCATCTGGCTGCTGGACGAGCCCTTCGCCCCGCTGGACGCCCGCTGGCGCTCGGCCCTCGGCCTGCTGATGCAGGCCCATCTGGACAAGGGCGGCGGGATCATCGCCGCCGTCCACGATCCCCTGCCCTTGCCCGCCCGCACGCTCAACATCGGAGCCGGGCGATGAGGGCGCTTATGGTCCTGTGGCGGCGCGAGGTCGCGCTCGCATGGGCGGGCGGCGGCGGCCCCCTGCTGGCCTGCGGCTTCTTCCTGTGCCTGACGGTGCTGGTCCCGCTGGCGGCCGGCGGAGATCCGGCGGGGCTGAAGCCCGTCGCGGGCGGCATCGCCTGGCTGGCGCTGGCCCTGTCGTCGATCCTCTCCCTCGAACGCCTGTTCGAGCGCGACCTCGAGGACGGCGCTCTCGACCTGATCACGCTCGGTCCCGTCCCGCTGGAGCTCGTCGTCCTCGCCAAGGCCAAGGCCCAGTGGCTGGCCGTCGGCGCCCCCTTGGCCCTGACCGCCCCGATCGCCGCCGTTACCCTCGGCCTGCCCCCGGCGCTGGCCCCGCTGGTCGCCCTCTCCGCCCTGATCGGCGCCCTCGGCTTCGCCCTGACCGGAGCCCTCGGCGCCGCCCTCGCCCTCGGCGCGCGACGCGGCGGCCTGCTGATCGCCGTCGTCGTCCTGCCGTTGTTCATCCCGCCCGTGGTGTTCGGAGCCGGTGCCTTGGAGCGCGCCGCCAACGGCCTGTCGCCCCTCCCGGCCCTCGCCCTGCTCTTCGCCTACGTCCTCTTCGCCGCCGTGATCACGCCCTTCGCGGGCGCCGCGGCGATCCGGAATGCGCAGGGCTGAGCCTTATCCCGGCGTAGCCGGAATCGATTGCGGGCTGTCTGGTTCGACACAAAGGGCACGAAGGATTCACGAAGAACACCAAGGGCTCCGGGACAGCTCCGTCGCTTTGTGCCCTTTGTGAACCCTTCGTGCCCTTCGTGATGAACCAGCGAAAGGATTGAGGCCCGGCTTGGCCGGGAAGGAACGCTCAAGCCTTTTTCACGAACTCGGTCCGCAGCACCAACCCGCGCACCTTCTCCACATTGGCCTCGATCTCGTCCGTGTCGCCGGTCAGGCGGATGTTCTTCACCAGCGTGCCGCGCTTCAGCGTCACCCCGCCCGAGCCCTTGACCTTCAGGTCCTTGATCAGGGTCACGCTGTCGCCGTCGGCCAGGACGTTGCCGTTGGAGTCTTTCGTCACATCGTCGGTCATGGCGAGCCTTTCGGGGATTCTGCCGCGACGCTCTAGCACAGGCTCCGCGCCCAAGTAGCGCGACGCGCGATCAGCCACTAAAGAGCGCTGGATGTTCCTCGCCAACCCCGACCGTTTCCTGCGCTTCACCCGGCCGCTGACGCCGGTGCTGTGGGCGTTCGCCGGGGTGCTTCTGGCCGTCGGGACCTGGCTCGCCTTCACCGCCCCCGAGGACTACCAGCAGGGCGACACCATGCGGATCATGTTCGTCCATGTGCCCGCCGCGTCGGTCGGGCTGATGATCTATGCGGCGCTGGGCGTTTCCAGCTTCTTCGCCCTGGTGTTCCGCCATCCGCTGGCCGACGCCGCCGCGCGGGCCGCGGCCCTGCCCGGGGCAGCCTATACCCTGCTGGCCCTGATCACCGGCAGCCTGTGGGGCAAGCCGATGTGGGGCGCATGGTGGGCGTGGGGCGATGCGCGGCTGATGTCGGTGCTGGTCCTGTTCCTCTTCTACCTCGGCTACATGGCCCTGCGCGCCTCGATCGACGATGAGGCGAAGGCCGCGCGCGCCGCCGCCGTCCTTGGCCTCGTCGGTCTGGTCAATCTGCCGATCGTCAAATTCTCGGTCGATTGGTGGAACACCCTGCACCAGCCGGCCTCGCTGCTGCGCGCCGACGGTCCCGCCATGCCGGCCGTCTTCCTCGGCCCGCTGCTGACCATGATGGCGGCCTACGGCGTCTTCTTCCTCGCCGTCTGGATCACGTCGATCCGCACCGAAATCGTCCGCCGCCGCGTGCTGAGCCTGCGCGCGCGCCGCGCCCAGGAGGCCTGAGATGCTTGACCTCGACATGGGCGCCTACGCTGCCTTCGTCTGGCCCGCATGGGGGATCAGCGCCGTCGTCCTGACCGCCCTCGGCGTCCGCGCCGTGGTCGCCGCGCGTCGCTGGACCGCCGAGCTGAAGCGGATCGACAAGGATGCGCCCCGGTCATGAGCCGCTGGTTCTCCGTCATCCCGCTGGTGATCCTCGCTGCGCTCGCCGCCCTGTTCATCGGCTGGTCGCTGAAACGCGATCCGGCCGTCAAACCCGACGCCCTCGTCGGCCAGTCCATCCCCCAGACCGTCCTGCCCATCCTGACCGGCGCCGCGCCCGGCCCGGGCAACGTCGACATCCGCACCGCGGGCGTCGGCAAGCCCATGCTGGTCAATGTCTTCGCCAGCTGGTGCACGCCCTGTCGCGCCGAGCATCCGCAACTGATGGCGTTGAAGGGCCGCGGCGTCGCCGTCGTCGGCGTGGCCTGGAAGGACGATCCCGCCGACACCCGCCGCTTCCTCGACGAGCTGGGCGACCCCTATTCCATGGTGCTGGTCGACCGCGAGGGCCGGGCCGGACTGGATCTGGGCATCACCGGCGCGCCCGAGACCTTCGCCGTCAACGCCATGGGCCAGGTCGTGGCCAAGTCCAGCGGCCCGCTGATGGACGCCGCCGAGATCGACCGGATGGTCGCCGCCATCCAGGCCCCGCCTCGCCCCTTGCCGACGGCGACCTCGCGTTAACCCATTTCCGACGGTTTTGATTAACCCTGTCGGCATGAGCGCTATTCGACCCGACCTGCCCTCCACCCTGTTTCCGGCCCACCCCGCCGGCGCCTCGCCCGTGCGCGCCTCGCGCTCGGACTTCTTCAAGATGGCGCTCGACGCCGTCCAGAGCCCGCCCGCCGAGCCCAGCCTGCGCTCCGCCGCGCCGCAACCGACTCCGGCGGCCTTCGAGGAGCGTCCCACGCGTCCGGGCGCCCTTCTGGACATCCGCGTCTAGAATCCCCTGTCGCCTTCGGCCTTCACGCGAAAATGAGCGGCGTGTTTTCACCCGCCGTGATTAACCTCCCCGCCATGGTGAGGGGTTTGACCATTCCCGCGGCCGCGCTGGCGGCCGCATTGCTGGCGGCGGGCGCGGGAGCCCAGCCGGCGCCGCGCCATATCGCCCACCGCGACGCCCCTCCGCCCGAGCCCGTCATCGTCGAACTGTTCACGGCCCAGGGCTGCGTCGGCTGCCCCGAGGCCAACGCCCGCGTCGAGGCCGTGGCGGACGAGCCCGGCGTCATCGCCCTGACCTGGGCCGTCGACTACTGGGACTACCTCGGCTGGGAAGACACCTTCGCCAAGCCCGAATTCGCCCAGCGCCAGCGCGCCTACCGCCGGTCCCTGCGCCTGCGGAACGTCTCGACGCCGCAGGTGGTGATCGACGGCCGCCGGCAGGTCGCGGGGGGCAGCGGCGCGGCGCTTCAGACCGCCATCGACGAAGAGGCCGCGCGCCGCATCTTCCCGCCCGAGATCGAATTCCGTGAAAGCGGCGACCGCGTCGGCGTCGGCTCGGGCACGGCCCCCGCAGGCGGGGCCGAGGTCGTGGCCGTCATGTACACGCCCGGCCCGCAGACGGTCGAGATCCAGAGCGGGGACAACCGCGGCCGCACCGTGCGCCACACCAACGTCGTGCGGTCCTTCCGGTCCCTGGGCGACTGGACCGGCCAGCCGCGCCTCTACGCCCTGCCCGCCGCGCGCGATCCCGATCAGGCCGTCGCCATCCTGGTCCAGGCCAAGGGCGACCGGCGCATCCTCAACGGCGCCGTCCTGCCGCCGCGCTAGGCGCCCGCCTTCTTCGCAAAGCCCAGCGCGCCCGCCGCCAGCATAGGCACCTGCGCGGCCATGGTGCGGGCGTGTTCGCTGGCGGCGGTGCCGTCGCGCACCCGCCCGGCGATGCCCTGACAGATGGCCGCCAGCCGGAACAGATTATAGGCGAACAGCCAGTCCAGATTCTGCGGCGTCGCTCCGGTCAGCTGCGCGTAACGCTCGGCCGTCTCCTCGACCGACGGAATCCCAAGAGCCTCGATATCCGCCCCGGCCAGCCCGTTCCGCGCCGTCGCCGGAATCACCCAGGCGATGAGCAGATAGGAAAAGTCCGCCATCGGATCGCCCAGAGTCGACAGCTCCCAGTCCAGCACCGCCCTTACCTGCGGCGCGTCCGGCGCGAGGATCAGATTGTCGAGCCGGAAGTCGCCATGCACGATCCGCGTCGGCCCCTCCGGCGGCAGGGTGGCCGGCAGGAATTCGATCAGCCGGTCCATGGCCGGGATCGGATCGATCTCGGACGCCCGGTACTGTTTCGTCCACCGCCCCACCTGCCGCTCGAAATAGTTGCCCGGCCGGCCATAGTCGCCCAGTCCGATGGCGGCGGGATCGAGGGCGTGCAGCGCCGCCAGCGTATCCACCTGCGCGTCATAGATGGCCCGCCTCTGCCCCGGCTCCATCCCGGGCAGTTTCAGGTCCCACAGCACCCGCCCCTCGACCTTGTCCATGACGTAGAACATCGAGCCGATGACGCCATCGTCCGTACACAGAGCATAGGGCCGCGCGACCGGATATCCGTGCGCATGCAGGGCCGAGATGACCGTAAACTCCCGGTCCACCGCATGGGCGCTGGCCAGCAGCGTCCCCGGCGGCTTGCGGCGCAGCACATAGGTCCGCCGGGGCGTCGCCAGCTCATAGGTCGGGTTCGACTGCCCGCCCTTGAACTGCCGCACGGTCAGCGGCCCAGCATAGCCCTCGACGTTCGCGGTCAGCCAGCGGTCCAGCGCCGCCTCGTCAAGCGCATAGCGGGGATCGACCTCGCGCGTGCCCGAGAAGGCGGCCTGGGCGTCGGAAAGTGAGGGGTCTGGGGTGGTCATGCGTCTTCCGGGTTCGCCGCGATGATGGCCGCCCGCACCGCCCCGCGCCAGCCCTTCACCAGCCGTTCGCGCTCCTCCGCCCCCATGCGCGGCGTCCAGCGCGCGGGCGCCTCGACCGGATGGTCCTCCAGATCGCCGATGAGCCCGACGCCCAGCGCCGCCAGCTTGGCCGCCCCCAGCGCCGTCATCTCCTGAAACGCCGGCCGCTCGACCACGACCTCGCAGATGTCGGCCACGAACTGCATGGCGAAGGCGTTGGCCGTCACCCCGCCGTCAACCTTCAGCACCTTCAGCCTCGGCGCCCCGTCCTTCGCCAGCGCATCCAGCAGGTCCCGCGTCTGATAGGCCAGCGACTCCAGTCCCGCCCTCACCATATGCGCCGGCCCGCTGTCCCGCGTCAGGCCGGTGATCGTCCCCCGCGCCTCCGGCTCCCACCAGGGCGCGCCCAGACCGGTGAAGCCGGGAACCAGATAGACCCCGCCGTTGTCCTTCAGCGTCTGCGCCAGCGCCTCGGAATGTCGCGACTCGCTGATGACCTTCAGCCCGTCTCGCAGCCACTGGATCGCCGACCCGGCCGAGAAGATCGACCCTTCCAGCGCGTATGCGACCTGCCCGTCAGCGGCGTAGCCCAGCGTCCCCAGCAGCCGGCTGGTAGAGGCGACCGGCGCCGCCCCGACATTGGCGACCAGAAACGCCCCGGTGCCGTAGGTGATCTTGGCGTCACCCGCCTTCAGCGCCCCATGCCCGACCAACGCCGCCTGCTGGTCCCCCGCCGCGCCATGAATCGGCAAGGCCGCCCCGAACAGCGACGGCTCGCAGTCGCCCAGATGATCCGCACAGCCCCGGATTTCCGGCAGCGCCGCCATCGGCACCTTGAACAGTTCGGCCAGCTCCGGCCGCCATTCGCGCGTCGACAGATCCATCAGCGAGGTGCGGCTGGCGTTGGTCGCGTCGGTGACGTGGCTGGTCCCGCCGGTCAGCTTCCAGATCAGCCAGGTCTCGATCGTCCCGACCTTGACCTCGCCCGCCCCGGCCTGCTCCCGCGCGCCCGGAACCGCATCCAGCAGCCAGGCGAATTTCGAGGCCGAGAAATAGGGATCGAGGATCAGCCCCGTCGCCCGCTGCACCATGGTCTCATAGCCGTCGGCGGCCAGCGTGCCCGTGACATCCGCCGTGCGCCGATCCTGCCAGACGATCGCCCGATGCAACGGCTCCCCGGTCGCCACGTCCCAAAGCACAGAGGTCTCGCGCTGGTTGGTGATCCCGATCGCCGCGAACCGTCCCACGCCGCCCGCCTTGCGGATGACCTCGCGGCAGGTCTGCAGCGTCGCGCTCCAGATCTCGCCCGCGTCATGCTCGACCCAGCCCGATTGCGGGAAATGCTGCTCCAGCTCGATCTGGCTGACGGCGACGGGCCTCAAGCCCCCCTCGGGCGCAGCCTCGAAGGCGATGGCCCGGGTCGAGGTCGTGCCCTGGTCGATGGCGAGGATGAGAGACTTCATGGGACGACGTTAGAACGCCCGCCCCAAACCTCAAACCGTGCGTCCCGGCGGAGCCGGAACCCATGGCCTCGGCCGGGAGCCAGGCACAGGCCCCTTTGTGTCCTTCTTGAATTCTTCGCGCCCTTCGTGACGAACCTCCCGACCTTGGGACGCCCGGCTTTCGCCGGGACAAGCGCAACGGTATGAAGGCTCGCATGCACACCGCCTCCTTCTCCGGCGTCCAGGACGCCGCCCGCCAGATCGCCGGCCACGCCGTCCGCACCCCCCTGATCGAAAGCCCCGCCCTGAACGAACGCGTCGGCGGCCGCGTCCTGATGAAGACCGAGACCCTGCAGGTCGCCGGCGCCTTCAAATTCCGCGGCGCCTACAACCGCATCAGCCGCCTGACCGAGGCCGAGAAGGCCCGCGGCGTCGTCGCCTATTCGTCCGGCAACCACGCCCAGGCCGTGGCGGCGGCGGCCCGCATGGTCGGCACGACCGCGATCATCGTCATGCCCGCCGACAGCCCGAAGGTGAAGGTCGACGGCGTCATCGCCTTCGGGGGCGAGGTGCGGATGTACGACCGCTACACCGAGAGCCGCGAGGCCATCGGCGAGGAGATCGCGGAATCCCGGGGCTCGGTTCTGGTCCGCCCGTTCGACGATCCCTTCGTCATCGAGGGCCAGGGCACCATCGGTCTGGAAATCATTGATCAGGCCAAGGCGCTCGGCATAGCCCCGCTGGACCAGCTGGTCTGCGGCGCCTCGGGCGGCGGGCTCATCGCCGGCGTCAACCTGACCATGGCGGCGCAGGCTCCCCACGCCCCGGTGATCGCGGTCGAGCCGCAGCATTACAACGACATGCAGCTATCGATCGCGTCGGGCCGGCGGATGACCCATGCCCCGGCCCCCGGCACCATCTGCGACGCCCTGATGACCGACCAGCCGGGCGAGCTGACCTTCCCCATCAACCGCCGGGTCGACCGTGTCGAGACCGTCTCCGACGCCGAGGTGGCCGAGGCTGTCCGCTACGCCTTCCGCGTGCTGAAACTGGTGGTCGAACCCGGCGGGGCGGTGTCGCTGGCCGCCGTCCTGTCCGGCAAGGTCGAGACGAAGGGGCGCGCCACCGCCCTGATCCTGTCGGGCGGCAACGTCGACCCGGCCCTGTTCGCCGCCATCATCGAAGACCGTTTCACCCCGATCGCCTGAGGAGCCCTGAATGAGCCGCACCGAACGCAAGGGGACGCCCACGTCCGTCGCCGACCTGCCGGGCCTGATCGGTCAAGAGATCGGCGTCAGCCGCTGGATCACCGTCGATCAGGCCCGCATCGACGCCTTCGCCGACATCACCGAGGACCGCCAGTTCATCCATATCGACCCGGTCGCCGCGGCGCAGACGCCCTTCGGCGGGACCATCGCCCACGGCTTCCTGACGCTCAGCCTTTTGTCGGCCATGACCTATGACGCCGTCCCCCCGCTGGAAGGCGTGGTGATGGGCGTCAACTACGGCTTCGACAAACTGCGCTTCCTCGCCCCTGTGCCGGCCGGCTCGAACGTCCGCGGCCGGTTCAAACTCCTCTCCGCCGAGGACAAGGGCGGCGGCCGCTGGCTGCTGAAGCACGAGGTCACGGTCGAGATCGACGGCGCCGACAAGCCGGCCCTGATCGCGGAATGGCTGGGTATGCAGGTGGTGGGTTAAGCTCACCCATCGCCCCGCGCCGGAGCCACGCGGCCGGAGCCTTCGCACGTCGGGCAGGGCCGGTCGCCGACCAGACCCGTGCCGTTGCAGCCGGGACAGATCGCGGCGTCGGAGTCATCCCCGGGCGCGGGCGTGACAGGAACCTCGGTCATACGCCCGTAACGCACGGGCGGGTGGAGGGTTCACCCCTCGCCCAGACACCTCAGCGCCACTTCCAGGTTGCGCAGCCCGTCCTCGCCGGTCACCGCCGCCGGCTCGCCGGTGCGTATCGCATGGGCGAAGGCTTCCAGCTCCTTCTTCAGCGGCTCGGCGGGCCAGCTGTTCACCGCACGGGTCTGGTACGACCCGTCGGGCTGCTGGCCGAAATACTCGGTGACCTGACGGGTGATCAGGTCGGCGACCACGAATTTGTTCATCGTCGCGACCTGCAGCGTCCGCACCTTGTACGGCGTGACCCAGTTGGTCGTGATGTGGGCGATGGTGCCGTTCTCCAGCCGGAACTGGAGCAGGGCCGTGTCCTCGCGCTCGGCCTTGGTGCGGGCCAGCTGCGGCTGGACCTCGACGATCTCGGAATCCGTCAGGTGACGGATGATGTCGATGTCATGCACCGCCAGATCGATGACCACCCCGACCTCGCCCATGCGCGGCGGGAAGGGGCCGACCCGGGTGATCTGGATGGAGATGACGTCCTCGCCCTCGATGGCGCGCTTGACCGCGTCCACCGCGGGGTTGAAGCGCTCGACCTGGCCGACCATCAGAACCCGGTTGTTCGCCCTGGCCGCATCGATCATCCGCTGGGCGTCTGCGACGGTGGCGGCGATGGGTTTCTCCACCAGCACATGGACGCCCTTTTCCAGCAGGGCGACGCCCAGTTCCGCGTGGTGCCGGTTCGGCGTGGCGACCACGGCGGCGTCCAGACCCGCGGCGACGAAGTCCGCGGCGCTGGTGAAGGCCGTCGCATCATACAGGCCCGCGACGCCGTCGGCGGTGGCCGCGTCGGGGTCGAAGACGGCCGTCAGCTCGAAGTCGCGGATGTCCGACAGCACGCGGGCGTGGTTGCGTCCCATGACGCCGACGCCGGCGACGCCGACCTTGAGGGGGGAAAGGTGCTGGGTCATGCGTGATCCTTAGCGGAAGCTGGCGACCGCCGCGATGATCCTGTCCTGCGTCGCCTCGTCGAGGTCGGCGTGCATGGGCAGG
>Ga0164305_10000008_pt1 | contig 43519 bp, 32 predicted proteins | sample Whisoiple_237_MG_FD_110215 | JGI IMG/M metagenome (GOLD analysis project Ga0164305, IMG submission 110215) | Soil microbial communities amended with pyrogenic organic matter from upstate New York, USA - Whitman soil sample_237_MG | ecosystem: Environmental > Terrestrial > Soil > Agricultural...
ATTGAAGATAATCTACAATTATAATTGGGTGGAATCGATACAGAAAAACCTATCTTTAGTTGAGTTTGAATATATCGATCGCTCCTGTTCTTAGTTTGCGATCAATTATTCAGCAAACCCTATGTAGTCCGGTACTATTTCAATGCCAACATACCTAATGCCAAATTCTTTCGCCGCCAGCAAAGTAGTTCCCGATCCTGCGAAAGGATCGATTAGAATAGAGTTTTCCAAACGCGGTACAAATATTTCGACCAGCTTTCTCATTAGAGCGATTGGTTTAACTGTGCAATGGACGTTAAACTCCTCGGTTTTCTCACGCTGTATACCTTCTAAAATATTGGACTGAAAACCACCGAACCGATCTTTAGTATAAAATAGACCAGTACCATACTCCTGTAGAGTTTCCAAGTAATTATTGACCAGTGGTTTTTGAAGTACGCAGATTGCTTCCCATTCGTTCCTCAGACAACTGTGCCAACCATCCCATTGTTCAGAATTTTCATATCCTTTCTTCTCCAACTGTTGTTTGATATTGACACCTTTAGGGATACCACTCGATCTTTTATAAACAAGAATATCTCTCGCATAGAAACCAGCACTTTCAAGTGCAACTTGTACGTGAGCAACAGTCCGCGTGCTGTTGAAAACTAAAACTGTCGCACCCGGTTTGCAGATCCGAAAAAGCTGCTCGCCCCACTCAAAGCACCACTTTTCATAATCCAGAGTGTTGTTACGATTTCTTTGATACCATTTTTCGTTTCTGACTCCACCTGCTAAACCACTGCCATAGGGAATGTTTTTAACAAGGGTTTTATTTTTCTTGCCATTGACTCTTTCAATACGCCTTTGAATTTCTGAGTCATCCCATTTATGACCAATAAATTCATAATTATAAGGTGGGTCAGTGATACACGCAGAAATATAATTTTCTGGCAATGTCTTCATCACTTCACGACAGTCGCCAACCAAAACTTCATTTGAGGGAGTTTTTTTCATTAGTCAGGCAGTTACTAAAGTGGTAAATCAACTCTTAATTATGCCACATTTGCAGTATAGTACCCATTCCAGTTGCATCAGTACGATGATGAGGTCTATCTCCTAGGCCTCTTTGTCACCCCTCCAGTATTTTTGGATGAAACTGGTATTCTACGCTCGTTTGAGTAGAACTTATGCCCGCTCCCAGCACGGGACAAGAGTATACAAAAAAAAGCATTCTATCGGGATGCTAAAGTCACAGCTATTGGCGCAATTAGTATGAATAAAGTGTTGGCATTGATGACAAGGAATGATTCAATGGATGGAGAGGCATTTGCTATATTTATTCAGCATTTTTTATGTCCTCAATTATGGGAAGGAGCGGTAGTAGTAATGGATAATTTACCAGCCCATAAATTAGCATCAATCAAAGGGGGAACTTCCGCTGAGATCCTCAGCGGTTGTGCTGCCTTTTTAACTGCTGCTGACATCCTTGAATCTTCCTTTTAGTGGAGATTATCGAACAGCTTGAAGTGTTCTTTTCCCTCCCGGAATATCGCTGTTAACAACATAAAAATCTTGCGGATAAATCCACTGAGTGCCCAGGGGACCGTGAATTTGAATGCCGGTCATAACGGCATAGGTAAAAATAGATCGATCCAGGGTATCTAAAAGATGTTCGACATCCTCAGAAATAATTCGAGATGCCAATTTTGTAATTTCTATTAAATCGGGTTTATCTCCATAGGTAATGGTTGAAAGAATTTTTTGCCGAATAATTGTTTGTTCAATATCCTGCATATCCATTTCTAGCTTCAGGTGCCCCGCTGCCAACTCTTCAACAATCGCTTCTAATGCTCCACAGGCATGGGAAGCCTTTTGAATACCATCTCGATAAACCATGCCAATATCGCCATGTCTAGAAATAGCGATGTGGGGCATGGCATAAAAGGTAAAACGACGGATGCCATCAACTATAGGGGTATGGTCTGTCGCAGAAGCTAACCCAGTTTTGCCCATCATCACAAATCCAGCTAAACTGCAACAATTAAAGGTTTTCCCCCAGTATCGAATTACTTCGGCGAATAGGGGTTCGGCGATTTCATCCCGACAAATTGCTATCATTCCCATCGTATTTTCATCACAAAAACCGTAGGTACTCAAGCTTTGGAACGTCTTTCTCATGTACTTGCTCATGGGTAATGCCCCTGGAAAGTGAGTAGTGAGCATTTGATGAAAAGCTGGAAACACATTAGGATCATAACCATTTAGTGTTTGGGGGATAGTTTCGCTAAGCTGATTGATAGGATTCTGGGTCATCTTTTCGCTGCTCTTAATTAACTGGTGAGATCCTTCACTTTAAACTGTTAACGGTTGCACCAATTCCTTGACAGGTGCTTCACGGTCATCTGGCTGCTGCACCCGAATCAGCCACCCTTCGGCTTGGGAGTAGTTATCTTTTTGCACTTGTTTAATAGCTTGTTTGAAGTTCAACTGTACGCCCCAAACATCGCTCGTGAAGCGCTTTTCTTGCTTCATTTTGTCGAAGAACCCGACGGCTTCGGGGTGAGATAAACCACCTTCGGTTTTAGCAATAGAGAGCATTACGTCATTAGTCAGGCAGTTACTAAAGTGGTAAATTAACTCTTAATTATGCCACATTTGCAGTATAATCCATTCCGGTTGCATCAGTATGATATGTTCGTTGCGACTTGTTTTGCTGCCGAGAACTATATAATTACGAGTCAACCGGAAATGCGTAAATCCTGACTATTTCAAATAAACCACCGTCACACCTGCACCTCCTTCTTTTTGACTGGCGAGTTCAAAGCGGGAAACCTGCGGGTGATTGGCGAGGAACTCGTGAACCCCGCGCCGCAACTGTCCCGTACCTTTGCCGTGAATTATCCACAGGACTCCGTATTCCACGGCTTTGGAAAGAGCTCTGTCTATTTCGATTTCCGCGTCGGAGACTCTCGCACCCCGTAGGTCGATCGAATTATTAGCAGTGCGAATGGCAATTTCGGGATTGGGTTTTGCAGGTTCCGCCGCTGCTTGCTTAGCTTTAGCCGTAGCGAGTGCTTGTGCTTGGGCGGCCGCCTTGGCTAATTGAGCTTTAGTTTCGGGTTTTTGACCGTCGAGGGATTCAATTTCTCCTAGTTTCACAGTCATTTTCATAATCCCAAACCGAACGCTCAACTCTTCGTTAGCATCGGGGCCGCTGAGGACTTCGGCAGTTTGGCCCAAGCTGGGAATGCGGATGCGATCGCCCACTTTCGGCATAAAACCCGGTTTGGGTTTAGCCGGTTGTTGGCGAGAGGGGAGATGTTTTTGGGAAATTTGATTTAAAGTTTCTGTCGCTTGTTGGGCATTTTGAGCCGTCTGGTTGCCCGACTGCAAGCGACGAATGATTTGAGCAATTTCTGATTTTGCCGACCCGATAGCCTCATTTACTGCCACTTCCTGAGCTATTTTTAGTTCTCGCTCCCGCTCTTGCAAAGCCGCTGCTTTTTGAGAAACTTCTCTGTGCAGTTTTTCGGTTTGGTGTAGCAGTTGAGTTGCTTCTCTGGCCTTGATTTCCTGTTTCCGGCGCTGTGCTTCGAGTCCAGCAATCACTTGATTAACATCTTGAGAGGCTCCCCCGACATAGGTTTGAGCTTCTTCTACAATTTCTGGTAGCAAACCGAGTCTTTGGGCAATGGTGAGGGCGTTGGAACGTCCGGGAATTCCCCACAGCAAGCGATAGGTTGGCTGCATGGAATTGTCGTCAAATTCTACTGAGGCATTTTCAAAGCGGGAGTCTTGATATTTGAGGGCTTTGAGTTCGCCAAAGTGGGTAGTTGCAACTGTTAATAGGGAATGTTGGGCGAGGTATTTCAACAGGGCGATCGCCAATGCACTGCCTTCTGAGGGGTCTGTCCCCGCTCCTACTTCGTCTAACAAAACTAAAGATTTGGGAATTGGTAATTGGGAATTGGCAATTGGGATTTGGGGTTGGGGAATTTGTAATTTAGGTTTGAGAATTGGGAGAGCAGAAACAGTGTTCTGTGTATCTGTGACTTCTGGGTCTTGCTGTTGGGAATTAGTAATTGTCAGGTTTGAATTTTCTTCCCCTTCAGCCTGGGATTTATTGTGTAAAACTTCTAAAATGCGGCTGATGCGGCGGATATGGCCGGAGAAAGTAGACAAACTTTGCTGCAAAGATTGTTCGTCACCAATATCAGCCAAAATATTGTCGAACCAAGGCAATTCTACGGGTTCCCGGGCGGCAACAAACATTCCGGCTTTCGCCATTAAAGCTGCCAATCCCAAGGTTTTGAGGGTGACAGTTTTGCCGCCGGTGTTGGGGCCAGTGATGGCGACGACGCGGATGTGCGGCCCGATCGTTAAATCGACCGGCACGACTGGAAAGCCTTGCTCGTGCTGTTGCTGCCAAACTAATAAAGGATGCCGCAACTGGCGCAGGGTAATTTGCGATCGCAGGTTGCGAATTAATAATTGACTGTTTTCTAAGCTTTCCTCATCTTCTGTTTCCTGATCTTCTGTTTCGGGATTTTTTGGTGCTAATTCGGGTTCTCCCAATTCGATAAATTTCGGCGGATTTGCTTGCAACCAAAAACTATAACGCGATTTAGCGGCCGCTAAATCTAAAGTTGTAACTACCACCACCAATCTGTCTAAATCTGGTTTTACTGCTGCGACTTGCTCGGTGAGGGCGCGGCGAACTGCTTCTTCTTCGGCTTGTTCTTGCCGGAGCAACTGCCGCATTTGGTTGTTAAGATTGACTGTGCTGTGGGGTTCTACGTACAGTGTCGCGCCGCTGGCCGAGGAGTCGTGAACGATGCCCGGTATGGCATCTTTTTGGGGAGCTTTGACGGGAATGACAAAGCGTCCGCTTCTTTGGGTAATTAGCTGTTCTTGTACGGCGTTGGATTGGCGCTGCAAAATCCCCTGCAATATTTGATAAATGCGATCGCGCAACTGTCGCATTTGAACTCTAATTCCTGCTAATTTAGGAGTGGCTCTGTCTGCTACTTGAGCGCGATCGTCTATACAGCGATGGATTTCTTGCTCTAGTTCGGGATAAGTCCGCAATTGGGCTGCCAGTTCTTGGAGCGTCGGCACATCTGCCTGAGAGTCAATTATCCGGCGCAATTGCCTTGCTCCGGCGAGGGTAGTAGCAATTGCCAGCAATTCTTCGCCGCTGAGCAAACCTTGCAGTTCGGCTCGCTGCAGGGAAGTGCCGATGTCTTGGATTCCTTCAAAACTCAAAGCACCGCCAGCGCGGCTCTCTAACTGATAAGCTTCCTGAGTTTGGGCGAGGAGTTCGGCTGTTTGAGCTTGAGTTGCCGGGATTTCGAGGTCGAGGGCGGCGGCGACGCCGAGTTTGGTGGCCGCGAAGGTAGCCAAGTGCTGACACAGGCGCGGCCATTCTAATAGTTCTAGTGTTTCGGCTTGAATCAAAGTTGAGGTGGTGTTGGTAATTGGCATTCTCAGGCGCTGACCGAGAAGGTGAATTTAACGATACTATTAATTAATTTTAAAGTTTTTTATTGTTTCCTGGCGCAATTTGAGAAAGTATCTGCGATCGCCCTCAGCAGTCTTTCGGCCGAAAGCTCCGATCTAACATTAATTACGAAGGAGAAAATTTGCATTTTTGCATTACCCGTCTAAAATTATACCTTCTCGTGATACCATTCCCTAAAAAATATGCAACTTTAGGCAAGCTCCCAACTATTATACAGTAAGTCATTCCAAATTTTTTACGCTAAAATATAAATTCTAAAATGGTATGGGCTATTTTGGGTTTTGAGGGAGCGGGGATGGGCTGTTTTTTGGTGGAATTGAACTCTTTTGGAATTTTAAATCTGTCAGCGCAATTCTGGCGGTTGTATCCTAAAAAGTAATTTGTGGATGTGGTAGAAGTATGGCAAAGATTCTGGCGATCATCGCGGATACTGTGACTTGTCAAGTTGTCCAAGAGTTACTCAGCCAAGAGGGACATCAGGTGAGAGTCGTTTCCGACGACAAGGAGGGTTTAGACTTGGCGAAGGAATTGTCCCCCGATGCGATAATTTGCGACGGGACTTCGCCTCAAATCAACTTTTTGGAGGTGTGCCGGCTGGTGAAAGCCGATTCCCTACGGGATAGCTTCGCTTCACGAGAATTGGCGGCAGCCTATTTTATTCTGCTGACAACACCGGAGCAATTTGATGAAATTCAAGAATTGGATGCGTCCTTTGACGATTTTCTGTTTAAACCGATAGTTAAGCAGGAATTATTGGCGCGGGTGCGCGCGTCTAAGCGATCGCGCGAGTTGAGGGCGCGGTTGGAGTTCACCCAGCAAGAATTGGATCTGTCGCGCGATCGAATGCTGCAAACTGAAAAAATGTCTAGTTTGGGCGAATTGGTGTCTGGGATAGCCCACGAAATTAACAACCCAATTACTTTTATTTACAGCAATCTAACTCACGTCCAAAGCTACGCTAGCGATTTAATTGAACTGTTGCGATTGTATCAAAAAGAGCTAGTCAATCCCGGAGCGGAAATTCTGCAAAAACAACAAGATATGGATGTGGAATTCGTACTCGACGATTTATTAAAAATTGTGAGTTCCATGCGTACCGGGAGCGATCGCATCCGCCAAATAATTTTGTCGCTACAGGATTTTTCCCGCAGCGATCGATCGGGCTGGCAGTTATTTGATGTTTCCGACGGTTTAGAAAATACTCTGTTGTTGTTGCAGCACCGCTTGCCGGCTCGCGAGGGAAGGCGAGACATCAAGGTGATCAAACAATTCGGCAACTTGCCACAGATTGAGTGTTATGCAGGTCTGCTAAATCAAGCTTTTCTGAATATCATCAATCACGCGATCGATGCTTTGGAAGAGTCTGCTCAAGAGTTGGAAGAGTTGGAATCAACCAAATTTAAGCCTGTGATTTTGATTACTACTCAGGTGGTCGATGCTCAGCGAATTTCGATTGAGATTGCTGATAACGACATCGCACATAGCAAAGATATCACAGCCCAAATTTCCGATCCATTTTTGGGAGCAAAGCCTGCTGAACCACCCATATCATCGGGACTTACTCTCAGTTATCGGATAATTGTAGAGCAGCACAAAGGAGAGTTCAAGTGTTTTTCTGAACCGGGTAAAGGCACTAAAATTCAGATAGAGATTCCGCTGCGTCACAGTTAATTAACAGTATTTACCGTTGGTGGGGGCGGATTTTTGAAAGTGTTGGTTTTAGCCTGAGATTATGGTGAATCCGCCCCTACAAGGACTGCATTTTTTTTAAGGTAAAATTTTGTAGAGGGAATGGCAGAAGTTATCGAAAAGAGACTTGAGTTGATATTCAAGAGATTTGAATGGTCGCCGAGAACAATTTTTAACCCGGTAAAAAAATAGGCGTTGGTGGACTTACGCAACAATCCTATGGATAGGGGCAATCACGGGGGATTGCCCCTACAAAAGGCGCCGATCTAGATGTTGTGTGTCCAGCAGTGGAATAACTAAAGGGAGACTTGCGCGCCTTGAGTATCGAGGCCGATCGCCCTTACCTCAGCCTTTACCCCAAATTCCATCCAAGCAGCCGCCATCCCTTTCTCAACCGCAACAGCGTTAGCCACATCCGTTAAAGCTAAAAGTGTTGGCCCGGCACCGCTAATTACCATTTCATAGGCCCCTGCATTCAGGGCAGCTTGTTGCACCCCTTCATATCCCTTAATCAGAGATTGCCGGTAAGGTTGGTGAATTTTGTCTTGGAGGGCGCAGCGCAGCCAGTTTTCATTGCCAGTTTCCAAAGCCCGCACTAGCAAACCGAGGTGTGCAGCATTAAAAATCGCGTCAGCCTTACTGTAATCTGCTGGCAAAACTTTGCGGGCTTCGGCTGTAGACAGTTCAAAATCGGGGATTGCTACCACGGGCACAATATTTGGATGCCAGGGAATATCGCAAATCTCCCAGGAACCGCTTGGTGTATTGCTAGCAGCGAGGCGACACCCTCCGAGTAAAGCGGGGACAACGTTGTCGGGATGTCCTTCAAGTTCGATCGCCAACTGCATCACTTCCACCTGACTCAAAGGCTTTCCGGCTAATTCATTTGCACCCACTAACCCGCCGACAATAGCTGTAGCGGAACTTCCTAAACCTCTAGCCAGCGGCACTTGCATATCTATATGTATCGCTACGGGCGGTGGCGATTGGTTCAGGCGATCGTATAACTTGAGAAAAGCTTGATAAGCGAGATTGCTGTCATCTGTCTTGACTTTGGCGGCTTCTTTGCCTGTAACAGTAATTTTTAGTTTCTCTGTTGCTGAGGGTTCGAGTCGGGAGAATTGGAAGCGGTTGTAGAGGCTTAAAGCGGCGCCGATGCAGTCGAATCCGGGGCCTAGGTTGGCGGTTGTGGCGGGTACGGTAACGGTGACGGTGGAAGTTTCGGGCATTTTTTGAATAGTTAATTTGAAGTGTTTAACTGCAGATGAATGCGGATGAACGCAGATTGAAGGATATTATACTATGTTTTCAAAAGCACTCTAGTTTTGCAGAATTTGAAGATGCTGTATGGCATCTTGATAATCGTTGGTATTGCCATCTTTTTGATAGAGTTCGGCTGCTTTATGATAATCGGCGATCGCCCCCGGTTTGTCTTCTAAGAACTCGCGGACTCTGGCGCGGTTGTAGTAGGCGTCGCCGTAGTTGGGGTTGATTTCAATGGCGCGATCGAAATCTGCTTTAGCTGCTGGATAATCTTTGAGGTTGCGGCCGCGGATGATGCCGCGTTTGTTGTGGGCTTTGGCGTAGTTGGGGTTGAGGCGAATAGCTTCGGTGTAATCGGCGATCGCCCCTTGAATGTCTCCCGCCTCTGATTTGGCTAAAGCACTATTGAATAAATCTTCAGCAGGATTTTGAACAATCGTTTTTTGAGATATTAATATTGTTGAGGATTTAGCAGATACAGCCGGGAATATATTACCAAAGATAGTAAATATTACTAGAGTAGCAATTAAATTGTAAAATGATGATTTCATAATTTAGGCAAAAATTTGAGCGACAGAACAACTAAAACCGGGCAACAAAGGCGAAGTATGTAAAAATAAACCCAGGACTAATTACTGATGCTTCTAATCCTGTTTTTTGCGACCAACTTTTTAACTCCATGCAGATATTAGCACAAACTTATTGATGATTACAGTGTGCCGCCCATGTCACAAATAACTCTCCCTCAATAATTTCATAGCGATCGCCGTTATCGGGCAATAGCTCTAAATCGGCGCTAGTCCAGCGTACTTTATCAGATATTGTCTGGTTCATACAAGCACTCTTGATAGGTGATAGAAACATTCTAAACGATCAAGCTTCTACACGATCCACAGCTTGAAACAATCGGGCTACACTGACTTTCGCTTTCAGCAGGCGAGACTCAGAATAGTGAAACCCGCCTGGGCGCGGGTTTCGTTTGTGTAGGATCGATTTGCGATCGCCGAATTGTCCGATCGCCCAATTTAAAATTATTTAAAATTTCAAATGGCGCGATTACTTCAAAATAGTTTTAGAAGCAATCCGAGTTTTCTTGCGATCGGCTTCACTCAATTGTTCGCCAGACTGCAAACGAGTAGCAGAAGTTTGCAGCACAGTTGCGGCACTTTTATCGCCCATTTGCAGAGCAGTTTTAGCAGCAGTTTGCAGCATTGTGGCCGCACCGGCCCGATCGCCCTGTTGCAATCTAGTTTCTGCGAGTTGAGTTTGGCGGTATTTAGCCAAAGCTAAAATGTGCTGCTGCACCGTCGGGTTAAGTGCCGGCTGATAAACTTTCAGGACATTAGCGGAAACTGTAACAGGATCGGAAAGCAAACCTTGACCGACACTCGGATCGTCGTAGCGAATTTGCAATTGCCCGATCGCCTGTGTACCTTCGGGCAACTGTCCAATATAAATATTAGCCAAAACTACTCGCTCTATATCCTTCATTAAATCTCCCAGGCGCACCATAAAACGATCGCCCTCTTGCTGTACTGGCAATTCGATCGTATCCGGGGCAACTTGGGCGATCGGTTTGAGTTCGGCTAACCGCACTTTTGGCATTAGGGAAAATAGCAAATAAGCATTAGTCAAACCTACACCTTGGACGCGGCTAAACAGTTTACCAAACTCGTCAACCGCATCTTCAGGACGCTGAATGTGAGCCAGAGCACCGCCGCCTGCATCAGCAATCTTTTCCAAAATATCCTGGTTCCAGTTATCGCCAAATCCCAGAGAATTTAAAGTCATGTTGTAGTCGGCAGCCAATTTAGCCAACTTCAAACAGCGACTGTCGTCGCCGTGTTCGTTTTCGCCGTCAGTCAGCAGAAATGCCTGAGATATAGCTTCTTTTTTACCTTTGCCCAACTCTTCAATACCTAACTTAATGCCCTCATCAATTGCTGTGCCACCGGCCGAGCGCAATTGCTCAATTTGCCGTTTAATACTGCTGGGGTCTCCCACAATTTGATTGGGGACGAGGACTTTGGCTTTGTGATCGAAAGCCACCGCGCAAAAGCGATCCCCGGGCTTCAACCTGTCTAGCAACCGTCCGGCGGCTTGTTTGACGGTTTCCAAGGGGCGTCCGCCCATCGAACCGCTGTGGTCGAGAATCAGGCACAGGTTTAAGGGTACGCTGGAGTCGATCGAGCTTGCCATCGCAGACACTGAAATCGCTAGCTGGCGCTGCGTCGAGGGCGCAGCAGCATCAAGGTTAGGGTCGTTTAAAACCGGGAGCAAACTAACTTTCATGCGGGATACCTAAAGATTGCGTTACTATTTCTTTAAGAATAGCTCCATCAGTTCAGGCAACATTTCGGTTATATGAACACACCAATTAAAGCTGTGCAATCGCCATACTACGGGGAAGGGAACTCTCGGACGCCACCTCCCGATTTGCCATCCCTGTTGCTGAAGGAGCGGATCGTTTATCTGGGGATGCCTCTGGTGCCTGCGGTAACAGAACTAATTATCGCTGAACTGTTGTTCTTGCAGTACGAAGACCCGGATAAGCCGATCAAAATCTACATCAACTCGACCGGCACTTCTGGTTACAGTGGCGAACCCGTCGGCTTTGAAACAGAAGCCTTCGCTATCTGCGATACGATCAGGTACATTAAGCCGCCCGTACACACTATTTGCCTCGGTTCGGCAATGGGGATGTCTGCGATGCTTTTAGCGGCTGGTACAAAAGGCTTTCGGGCGAGTTTGCCCCACGCTTCGATTGTGTTGCACCAACCCAAGGCTTACACGCGGGGTCAAGCAAGCGACATTCAAATTCGGGCTAAGGAAGTGCTGGCAAATAAAGCGACGATGCTTGAGATTTTTGCAAGCTGTACTGGCCAACCGATCGAAAAGATTACTAAAGATATGGATCGGTTGCTGTACATGACACCCCATGAAGCTAAAGAATACGGTTTGATCGATCGCGTTCTTGAAAGTTCGGAAGAATTACCGAAACCGCTGCCTGCAGGAGTCATCTAATTCGGTTAGGGGGTATTAGTTATTAGTTATTAGTTATTGGTTATTGTTTATTGGTCATTATAACCAATAACTAAAAAACCGGAAATAACAAGTAACAAATAACTAATAAACCATAACCAATTGCCCGATCGCCAATTACCAACTAAACGGAGTTCCGAATTATGCCTATAGGTGTGCCAAAAGTTCCCTACAAAATGCCGGGTGGTTATGATACTCAGTGGATTAATATCTACGATCGCCTCTACCGGGAACGAATTATTTTCTTGGGCAGGGACATTGACGATGAAATTGCCAATCAAATCATCGCTGTGATGCTCTATCTCGATTCGGAAGATTCAGGTAAGGATATTATTTTGTACATCAATTCCCCAGGCGGAATGGTGTCGGCAGGCATGGCTATTTTTGATACCATGCAGCACATTAAATCGGACGTGGTGACGATTTGTGTGGGCTTGGCTGCTTCGATGGGTTCTTTCCTGTTAGCTGCCGGTGCGAAAGGAAAACGGTTAGCTTTGCCTCACTCGCGAATCATGATTCACCAGCCTTCTGGGGGCACGCGGGGACAAGCAACGGATATTCAGATTGAGGCGAAAGAGATTCTGCGGCTGCGCCACGAACTCAATAATATCTATGCTAAGAATACTGGCAAGCCGATCGAGAAAATCGAGAAGGACATGGATCGCGACTATTTCATGTCCGCTGAGGAAGCCAGAGAATACGGCTTGATTGACAGAGTAATCGAAGATCATCGTCCGTAAGTTATTTTTGCGCGACCGTAGTGCGGGCAACCCTCGCACTACAACCTAGTTCGCAGTAAATTTTGGCAGAATCTTTACATTTAAGGATTCTGCCATATTTAATGGTATTATCAACGCTCATTCATGCTAGATGGATATTGCAGATTATTACCGACAGTTAGGACTGAGATCGGGTGCGAGTTTATCGCAAGTTAAGGCCTCTTATCGGCAGTTAGCCAGACAGTATCACCCCGATGTGAATCCGGGAAACGAACAGGCTAAAAATAAGTTTATTGCTATTACTGAGGCTTATAAGTTCCTGGTGAAAGTTGCCCCCCCCGATGCTGCGGAGTCGAAAGTTGTCAATTCAACTGTGCCGCCTACTCCGACACCGCCGGATCGGGGGGTGAAAGCTCAACCGCAAGCAGTTAAGGTGACTCGAAAAGAGGCCGCGGTTCAATCTCATGCGGATCTGTCGGCGGTAGAACAAAAGTTAAAGCAAGATGCTTATTTTGAGTTGCAGCAGTTGCTGAAATATCAGAGGTTCCCGCGGGCGATCGCCTTGATTGAGGGTTTGGCCCAGCGGGTTCCCGAAGATTTGGAGGTGCGTCAGTGGCAGGCGATCGCCTATCAGCGCTGGGGACGGCATTTGATCGGAGAAAAGCAGGTTGATAAGGCGAGAATTTATTTGAAAAAGGCTGTGAAAACTGACCCTCACAATCGGGCTTTGTGGGCGGAAGTTGAGCGGGATTTTCGCCGGTTGGAAGAGATTTATTGAAGCGATGTTGCGTCCCCCTTTTTCAGGGGGTCTGCCTCGTGAATTTTTAATTTTTCTAAAATAACTTGGGTATTTTCAGGTCGGTTTTCCGGTAGCGGTTCCATTAATTCGTCGATCGAGTCTAGGAGTAACGGGTCAATATCTACAGCCTGATTCCTCCAATTAATTTTACCAGTTTTTTCATTAACGGGAAAGTGACTCGGCTGTATGCCTGTTAATAAATGTACAAAAGTACGCCCCAGGGCAAAAAAGTCCGATCGCACGCCTGCTTTACCTGCAATTTGTTCCGGTGCGGCGTATCCAGCAGAACCTATGGGTGCGGTATCTATATCTGCTTCTGTGGCGGCGCCGAAGTCAATTAATCTCAATTTCCCATTGGCTTCAACCATCATGTTGGATGGCTTAATATCCCGATGCACTACATGATATTTGTGGATTTCCTGCAAAATACTGGTCATTTGTTGCAGCCAATCAAGAGCGAGCTTTTGAGAAATTTGCTGGTTTTTATTTAAGAATTCTGCCAAGTTTTCTCCGGTAATTTTTTCCATCACCAAACAAGACAATTTCTGGAAATTATTGGGGAGTTTAATTGGGAAATAACCGTCAGGTTCGATTTGGGGAACTGAGCCCTTTCCGGCCAGCCAAATCAAAACTCGCGCTTCTTGCTTGAACACGCGAACTAAATCGGGATTGTGTGTGTGTTTCAAGACTTTTAAAATTTTGACAGTTCCCCATTCGTTTTCCCCGGTTCCCAAATCTTCCACTTCAAAGATGTCCGTGGGGCGTGCGGGATTTGGCGATCGCACTGGTTTAAGGATGCGGTAGCGATCGCCAATTAACAAATCCGTGCCACAAGCCTGACAATTTTGAGCAGCAGCAAGATTTTCGCGTTGTTCGCATTGAGGATTGATGCAGTAAATCATACCATTTTAGATTTGAGATTTGAGATTTTAGATTGGAAATGACTGACGCTGTATCGGTTTAGAGCTTGCTTTTGCATTCTTTTTTGGGGAAGTCGTATCACTTTGATTGATAAATTAGCATAAAACCCAGTAGTTCTGACCTTACTACTGGGTTTCTATTTACCGCCCATTTGGGCACGCTATCACATTTAAGTCAAGGATTTAAGATTAATAGCATCGCGCTCTACCGATTGAGCTACCCCCCTGCGTTTGGTAGAGGGGGCTGGATATGAGCCAGCAACCTCGATGATGTGATTTTCCTGACATTCGTTTTAGCGATCGGCGGTGAATGCTGAGTTTAGAGTAATAGCTTGCTGTTGAATTTGTACGCAATGCTGCCTCTGCCAATTGGGCTACCCCCCTTTTTTTGGTAGGAGGGACAGGAGTCGAACCTGCACTGTCACATTTGTACGGTTTAAGTTGAAGTTTTAGATTGAACTTGTACTCTGTTTAGATCTTAAACTATAACTATCAAAAAAGCAAGCAATTAGCGGAAAATAAACTGAAAGATTCGTTCTCCCACTCTCTGTTCCTCAACTTCAGAATTGTTAGCTTCTTCGCGGGCGAACATAACAGCTTGCTGCAAGATTTCCACCCTTTGCAGCAACTCATTGATCCGCCGCGCTGGCAAAGCTCCAGAAAACTTGACAGTCCGCCAATAGCCGATCGTAATATCTTCGTAATAAACATCGACTTGAGCCGGATGGTGTTCGGTAGCTTCAGCTTTAACGTGATTGCGCGGAGTTTTAAAAGTCTTGAGAGTTTGCACCGGTTCTGTTGCCCAACAGTCTGCCGAAGCATCGAAGTTCCAAGTCTCGGAAGCATCTAAGACAGGAAGTTTTTTGATGAATGCTTGCAAATCGGCCAACTGCTTTTCAAGGAATAGCAAATAGCTGACGGGAACTTGGCTCAAAAGCACGTTTCCGTCTACAGTTACGTCAGCGCGGGCGCTACAATTTGTCCAATCTTTGGTTGCGGTTACGTCGAAGAGTTTGGTCAAAACTTCAGTTGTTTTGCGGATAATCTCTTCGGCTTTGACTTCAACTTTTTTGGACTCCGGGGGCAGTTGTTCGCCTTCTTCGTCTTTGGGGCGGTAAGTGCGGGAGATTCCCGAAAGCACAGCGGGCTTCTGGAGTGCTTTTTGAGCTTCGGCGAGTTCTTGGACGGATCGGCTTTTGATGCCTTTTTCGATCGCAATAATCTGATTTAAGCGTGCCATTGTTCGATTTTATTGACGCTGAACTGATATCAAGCCTGGTTGATACTGATAATCAAATTGTTTGTCCTGTGGCTTTTAGGGCTTTGATAACTCTCCCTCCTCAGTACAAACCTCGCGATCGTTCTTTAACCAGACTTGTTCCGTTTGTAGTATTACATAATTCAATATAAATTACAAGCTTTTTTTGTAGGCGCGGTGCCAAGAGAGCCCGTCGCTACCCGTGCCCAGCAATTTATATCTCAAAAAATCGGCAAAATCTCTAGCGTCGCTGCCAAAGTGTAGCAAATACCACTCTTTGTTGGGGCTGCAACTACCTCTTGAGATAGATGCGGAAATCCCTCCCAGGGCGCGTTGTCATATCGGGAAACATTTCTTAACATATAGATAACAAAGGGAATCCGAGGAGACACCAAAAATCCTTAAGCCCTTGGGGTGCCCCGGTTAATCAGACTTTTCGCAAACAAGGGCTAAATTAATGAACCAGCAAAACTCGGAAGTTTCAGCATTTTTGCCCATCCTCCAAAAAGGCATTTGGCTGTTTGGGATTCTCTCTTGGATATTCGGGCTGACAGATAGAACTATTGCACTATTGTCTGACGGATATTTGTCGGCGATCGATATTGTCCAGCTATTTACAGCATCCTTTTTCTTCATTAGCTGGCTGTTGTTAAGCCCGTTTTGGGGTCTTAACTCCCAGAGGCAGCCGAAGGGAGAAGCATCTTCCTAGTTTTTAAGTTGTAATGTTAGTTTCTCGATCGCTATGACTTTCTTCTGGGGCAAAGCGAACCGGCCAAATGCGATCGCAAAAAAACAAAGTTCCCGCCGTCACGCACAGCGGAATCGCCAACAGATTCAACAGGGGAATGCTCACCAAACCCAAACAAACCAAACCAAAACTCCCGCTGGCCGGCAAACTCGCCCAAATTATCTCCAACTTCTCCTGAAAAGGTCGCCTCCGCCTCTCCAGAGGTGCATCTAAAAAGTCCAAACAGACAATAGTCGCGCCCAAAGCTACGCCACCCAAACTGCTAAGAATAGAGCCGAAACCAGGGATAAAATTTAGCAGCAGCAGGGGTATACCGACGCTCAACAAAATTTGTAGTTTTCGCAGTTCAAAGGCGATCGCCCTTTGAATATCCCGAAAACTATTCGCCAAATTCATTGGTGCTTCTGCGGGCAATTGACCGTTCCGCAGCAGTTCCAATTGTTCGGAAAGTTTGCCGTACCAGGGCGAACCTAAAATCACGCCAAACTGCACTAACAAAAATCCAATGATCAGCAAAAGTCCTGATACTAGGAGTACGCGCAGCAGCCAGCCGAAAGCGACTGTTAACAGGCCCAGAAAGCTCAGCCAAGCTGGAAAACTCGCAATTAGAGCGTTAAATCGGACGGATAAATCGGCAACTAAAACGTCTATCCCGGCCAAACTGGGAAATAGCAAGCTTAAATAAAGACCAATACCAATTATAAAATTTAGCACCACGGGAACTAATACATAAGTCCACAGCTTGGGAGTTTGCAAAATCAGCGTGAAAGCTCGCAAAGGATAGGTGAAACCTGCCAGGAGTCCAATTGGTGCGGTAATGGCGGCGTGGGCGGGGTTTGAATTGAGCTGTTTTGACATATTTTCTGCTTTTGAGGACTCGACTCTATTTTCTATTATCCACTTTCCATTATTATTGCTGATGAGGATTTATCGCAGGTAGCCCAAAAGTGAAGCTTTTTATTTACCATACCCCGGAACTTACGCCAGCCGACAAAATGCCGGCTTGCGCGATCGCAGTTGATGTGCTGCGGGCGACTACGACAATGGCAACGGCCCTGAATAATGGGGCGGAAGCTGTCCAAGTTTTCAGCGACTTAGATAAGCTAATGGCCGAGAGCGAAAAATGGCCTGCAGACAAGCGGATTCGCGCCGGAGAGCGCGGCGGCGGCAAAGTTGACGGATTTGACATGGGGAATTCTCCCCTCGACTGCACGCCAGAAAAGGTGACTGGGAAGCGAATTTTTATCAGCACAACTAACGGTACTCGGGCTCTGGAACGAGTGCAAGCGGCTGCAACTGTGTTAACGGCGGCTTTGATTAACCGCAAATCTGTGGTGCAGTTTTTGTTAAATAAACAGCCGGAAACTATTTGGATTGTGGGTTCTGGTTGGGAAGGGAGTTATTCGTTGGAAGATACGGTTTGTGCTGGTGCGATCGCCCAAAGTCTGCTAGCAGAAAGCGGTATTCCTGCTAGCGATTTTGCTGGTAACGATGAAGTATTTGGGGCTATTGCTCTTTATTTGCACTGGCAAGATAGGTTGCACGAATTGTTAGAAAGGGCCAGTCACGGTCAGCGCCTCCTCGGTTTAGGTGTTATTGAAGATTTAAAATATTGCGCGCAAACGGATACTTTAGATGTGCTGCCGGTGCAGCGAGAACCGGGAGTTTTGGTTAAGTCGGATTTTAAAATTCCTCAAGCTAATTTCTGGGATCGATCTTCGGAAAAAACGGCGAATTGAAATTTTCTGCGAATGCAGTATTAGTAAGGTGCGCCTAGGCGCACCTACGTAAATTAGTAGGTAGTTAATGAACAATATTTTTTTAAGCAAGTAGAATTAAACATACTTGGTAGGGACAAAACATTGTTTTTTCCCTAGTCAATTGCAGGCAATTGAGAATTGCTGCATTCACCGCAGAACCGCTGAATTAAACATTCGGCAATTCTGGCTGCTGCACCGGGTTCTCCCATGCGCCGCCAGCCATTTTCAGCGATTAGCTGCAACCTGTCGGGGTCGCGGAGCAAAGACTGCACGGCGCCGGCAACTTCGGCGGGATGTTTGACTAAAATTAATGACGGGCCTAACAGGCGACTTTGAGCTTCTGCAAAGGCGGGAGTAAATTGCGGGCCGTTTCCGGGAATGGCGATCGCCGGTTTTCCTAAACCTACAAATTGTTCTGTAGCCGTTCCTGCCATTGCTATTGCTAAATCGGCTTCGTACAAACAATCGTTAAAACTTTGCTGAGTCAAAATCATCGAGGCGTTTCTCTGCACAAATGTCAGGGGCAATAGTAAACTAGGAGATTCTGGCTGAATTTCTTGAGCGCTAGAAACAGGAGGTCGCAAAATACTTCCTTCTCGCCGCTGCGTTCTAGTTTCCCCGTCTTGTCGCCAGCCGAAAAATTCTAAAATAGGTCGCAAAGCTTCTAGATTTAACTGAGGGGAAATCGCTCCGAAAAATAACAATTTGCGATCGGCAAACAGCGACAAAATTCCGGCTACAGCCTCTACTATTAGCAGCCAATTAGCATAGGCTTCCGGCGCTCTAGAACCGGGGAGTAAGGTGATGACGAGCGATCGCGACCTTTCCCGAAACTCTGCGTCAGGGCCGTAAAAACCGGCTGGATTTTCCGGTTCGAGTCCGTCCATCATCGGGTTTCCGAGATTGTAAGCGGGAATTCCCAGCTTTTGTAAAGTCTCGGCGGTGAGCGCGTCCCTGGCAAAAACGGCCCGACAGCGCGATCGAGTCATCAACCAGCGCTCCCAAGGCAAATAAACCGATCGCGACCAACTCCACCCACCAAAGACCCTGGATTTGCGAGCCAGAGGCCCGTCCTCGTCCCGCAAATAATACTCGGACTTTGCCGTACCGACAAAGGCGTAGGGCGCGCCGCTGAGCCAAGCAAACAGCAGCGGTACAATATCCCCGCAGGCTAAAATAACGCCGTCTTGATTCCCAAACTGTTGTTGAGTCCGCACCCAAGCGCGGATGGCTTTAAACTGAGCGATTGTCAACTGAAGCAGGCCGCCTTTGACATCGCGCAAAAATTCCCTCCCGTCCATGTAAATAAAGCCGCCCGAAGGCATCCGCTGCATCGGGCCGATGATGCGGGCGTTTTCTAGTTGAGCGAAAGCTTGCCCTTCACCCACTAGCGGAAACACGGCTAATTCTGGCGGATGCGGGTGCTGTTGCAGTTCCTGCAAGATGCGAAGGGCGATCGCGTCTTCTCCGTGGCCGTTACTGAGGCAAAGTAATTTCAATCCCAACTCTCTCAAAAACTCTCTTATCAAAAAATTGCCTGAAAACCCTGCGACTTCAGTCTAGGGATGAAAGGCAACTTTACACTTTAGTTTACCAGAAAAATCTTGTTTGAAAGAGTACAAAACACGGTAATAGCGAGCTACAGGAGGCGCTGCTCAAAATCTATACTGTGCCCAAAGATATCTGGCATTTAACAGCAGTTGATCGGGTTCTGGGATACAACTTCTGAAGCGGCAAAATAACTTGTTTAATGTTGGGAGTTACGGCCGCCTGCACTGACAATTGCGCGATCGACAACTGCCATATCTCCGACTAAATAACGCGGCGGTAAGTTGCTGCCCATCTAAATTACAGCGGTTCTCAAGCGTGGTGAGGTATGCCCGCGGAGGCCTATGCGCTATGCCCACGGAGGCCACTCCAGGCCGCGGAGGCCGCGGAGTACCTCATATGAGAGCTCGAAAGGCTATATATGTATCCAGCCAAGCTCTCAACCATGAGACTCATACTATTTTCTCTCGATATATTGGTTTAAAGTATTCCGAATTTGTTTGAGCTGAAATCCCTTAGCAAGTTGGCGCAGCTTCGAGACAAACGGCACTAAATTAGGTTCTAAACTCTCCAGCTTAGCACTCTCCTCAAAAATTTCTTCAATGTCGCCCATAGCTGCGAGTTTCAAAAGTTTTGCTACTGACTCAGAAGCCGCAGGTAACAGAGAAGAATAAGCAGGAAAATCAGAGGCTGGTAACAAACTGGAAGTTTTGCGCTTTTTGTTTTCCGAAGATTCCCCATAAATCCATTCAAGTCCCAAATGCAGGCGCAACTGTTCCAAAAAGTGATTTGCTTCGATCGGTTTGGGAAGAAAATCATCGTACCCTGCGAGGATGCTATCTTGCTGCGTAGCCTCGAAAACGCTAGCTGACATAGCCATTAACACGACATTTTTTACTTCCGGCAACTGCCGCAGTTTTCTTGCAGTTTCTAAGCCATCCATTACAGGCATCCGCAAGTCCATTATAATCACATCCGGTTGAAAATTAACTGTTTTGCAGAGGCATTCCTGCCCGTTTTGGGCCTCTGCCACCTCAAATCCCAAACGCCGCAGCAGCCTGCACAACAAATCGCGATCCAGTTGATTGTCCTCCACGATTAGCACTTTCCGCTTGTTGCCGACAAAACCGACAAGCCAGCGTTTTTCCTGCAAAGGAGACACCTCTAAGTACCGTTTAGCTGCTGGCAATTCTAAATCTACCCAAAAAGTGCTGCCTTTTCCCAAAGTGCTGTGGACGCGAATTTCGGCACCCATTAGTTTGGCTAATTTCTGGCTAATCGAGAGTCCGAGACCTGTACCTTCAACAAACGTATTGCCTCCTACTTGGTGGAAAGGCAAAAATATTTCTTCTAACTTGCTTCGCTCTATTCCCGTGCCGGTATCCTCGACTTGAAAGCGGATTTTTAAAGCGTGTTTGGCTGCGATCGCATTATGGGCGAAGCGCATATAATTTTGTTTCAGTTCCGAACTCAAAGTCGAGAACTCATAACTTTCTCCTTGCCCTAGACTCCAAGCTCCTGTGCCGACATAGCCGACTTTGAAAGTCACACCGCCACTGCTAGTAAATTTAACGGCATTGCTGAGTAAATTTATGAGAATTTGGCGCAATCTTTTTGGATCCACACGAACGCAGCTAGGCAGGGGAGAGACTTGTTCGTAATGGAATAAAATTTCTTTTTGAGAGGCCCGCATCTGAAATAGATCGGCAATGTTTCTCGTAAAATTTATAAAATTTAACTCTTCCGGGTAGAGTTCCATTTTTCTAGCTTCAATTTTGGAAAGATCTAAAACATCGTCGATTAACATCAGCAGGTGTTGACCGCACTGCAGAATATTGCTGAGACTTTCTTGCTGATCTGAGTTTAAGTCTTTGTCAGTTTTGAGGATTTGAGTGTAACCTAAAACGCCGTTTAAAGGCGTGCGTAGTTCGTGGCTCATGTTGGCAAGAAATTCGCTTTTGGCGCGGTTGGCGCTTTCTGCGGCTAATGCAGCTTGTTGGAGGGCAGATTCTGCAAGTTTGCGCTCGACAATTTCCGTTTGTGCTTGTTGAAATAGCGTCGATTGCTGGATCGCGATCGCCAATTGCACGCACAATTGCCGGAGGGATTCTATTTCTGAGGAATCCCAGGAACGGGGGCCACTGCAATCGTGGGCGATCAGGAGTCCCCAGAGCTGATTCTCTGCCGTCGGTTGGACTTGGGAAATGCTTTCTCGTGCTTGTAAAATCGGCACTATTAAGTTAGCTTTAACTTCAAATTGTTCGAGGAATTTAATGTAACATTCGTTCATGTTTTCCGCGTGAATATCTTCTATAGCGCGAATATTTCCTTGCTGGTAAATATCAACAAATCTATCCCTAAAACACGTATCCAAATTATCAAAATTTTGCAGCGAAATTATATCTTTTGCTACGGATTCTACAACTACAATACCGCTCCAGTCGGGATTAAAGCGGTAAATAACTGTGCGGTCTGTTTGCAAAAATTGCCGCACTTCTTCGACAGCAGTTGTCAGGAGTTCTTCTAAATTTAGGGAGGAGCGAATGCGATCGAGCATGGCAACTACTAGCCGTTCTCGCCTTAATTGCTGCTGCAGGGCTATCTCCGCTTGTTTGCGTTCGGTGATGTCGGTAATTACTCCCACTAACCCGATTAAATGACCAGTTTCATCTTTAATGCCGTCGGCGCGAAATAAAGTTGTTACCAGTTGATTGCTTTTAGTGTTGATTTTGAGTTCGCCTTGCCAAGATTTGCCTTTACGGATCGTTTTAAACATTTCTAGCAGCACTTTAGTTTGGGGGTAAATTGCTGTTAATCCGCCTGCTGTGTTTAGTTCTTCTGCGGTGTAGCCGTACTGTTGAACAAAGGCTTGATTGTGGTAGAGCGATCGCCCTGTCAAGTCAGCAATCCCGATCGCATCGCTGGTGCTTTCCACCGCTTGAGTAACTCGCAACAAATCTAATTCTGCTTGTTTGCGATCGCTAATATCAGTAATAGTGCCGATATAGCCTTTAATTTCCTGCTTGTCTCCGATTTCTGCAATCGCCTGACCGATCACCCAGATTACACGACCGTCTGGACGCTGAAAGCGGTATTCTGATTTAAAAGGAATTTTCTCAATAATTGCTCGATGCCATTCATTTTTCACCCGATCCATATCATCGGGATGTATGGCATTCATCCAGCCAGTTTCTGCTGCTAATTCTGCGTTTAATCCCGTAATTTCGCTCCAGCGCTGATTCACATAAAGGCAATTTCCCAAGGTGTCGGTGTGAAATATGCAAACTGGCGATGCTTCTGCTAAAGTTTGGTACCGGCGCTGGCTCGATCGCAGGGCAGATTCTACCTGTTTTCGATTAGTTATATCGCGGACTATAGAAATGATTTCGCCACCAACAAGCATTGTCAGCGACAATTCTTGAGGGAACTTAGTACCGTCCCGGCGCTGACCGATAGCTTCTAGATTGCAGTATCCTTTTTGCAGGAGCATCGGCATTATTTGTAGTTCAAAAAAAATATTTTCTGCTTTGCTATAAAGCATTTTCCATTTCTTCCCATACAGTTCGCTACGGCTAGCCAAGGCGTACATTTTGAGATAAGCGTCGTTTGAATAAATACATTCTTTATTATTATTAAAAATGGCGATTCCGTCATAAGCAGCGGCCATTGCTACTGCTTGTCGCTGGAGTTGTGACTCTGCTTGTTTACGAGAGGTAATGTCGTGACCGACTGAGTAGATTAAACCTTCTTCGCTAAATGGCGATGCCGTCCACAGGAAGTATTTGTAAGAACCGTCTTTGCAGATGTAGCGGTTTTCAAAGGAGATACTGGACGTACCCGCTATTAGTTTTGCTCCTTCGGCTGCGGTGGCTTTTCGATCGTCTGGATGAACAAAGTCAATCATTGGCTTGGCAAACAATTCACTAATACTGTAGCCTAAAGCTGTTGACCAAGCTGGGTTTAAACGTTTAAAATAGCCGTCAAAACCTACAATGCAAAGCAAGTCTAAGGAGATGGTAAAAAAACGATCGCGCTCTGTTTGTGCCTGCTTTAATTCAGTGATATCCATCACTAAACCGTCCCAGAGAATATCGCCTTCACTGCCAGATTTACTTTCATTATTGAGCCTTTCTGGTCTCGCAGCTCCTTGCAGCCACTTAACTTTTCCAGATGGTAAAGTCTGCCGCCACTGCTGCTGCCAAGGTTCCAGCTTAGTGGCTGAAATTGCGATCGATGCTTTTAAATCTAAGAGATCGTCTGCGTGAATTCCGCTGAAAATCAGTTCCGCATTTTGCTCGATTGCTTCTGCTTCTAATTCGTACAGTTGGCGGCTGCCTGAAGAGATGTAGGGGAAAGACATTTTTCCCGTTGCTGACATTCGTAATTGATAAATTGTTCCCGGCAGGTTAGCTACCAATTTTTGAAAGCGAGCTTCGCTTTGTTCCAGGGCTTTTTGTTGCTGCCTGTATTCGGTAAAATCTCTAATTGTACCCACTATTACTTTACTGCCGTCTGCTATTTGGAAGACGCTTTTTTTGGTAGAAATTATGTGTTCTTTCCCGGCAGAGTCTGTGAATTTTTCTTCGGTTTCCAAGCAGATACCCGTTGTCAATACTTCTTCATCTTTTGTCCAAAATACAGCAGCTTCTGATTGGGGGAAAAAGTCATAATCTGATTTGCCGATCAGTTCTTGCCGCGAGCGGCCGACCAACTGACAAAAAGCATCATTTAATATCATCCAGCGGTGTTGCTCGTCTTTGACAAAAATTGGATCGGGCGTAGCATTTATGGTGTGGTTTAAAAATTCTTCTGACGCTTTCAGTTTGGCTTCGTAGCGGTAGCGATCGCTCACGTCCAACACTACTTCGATTATCCGGTAGATAGACCCGTCCAGGCGGCGGATGCAGCGCAGGGAAACTCGCGTGTGAACTATTTCGCCGTCTTGTTTCAGCCACCTTTTGTCTGAGATGTAACCGTCTATCTTACCTGCTAACATCTGAGAAAACTTTTCACAATTAGCATCCAAATCCTCTGGATGAGTCAACTCTAGCCAATTCTTTTGCACGAGTTCGTAGCGCTCATAGCCCAGCAAATTGCACAGGGCATCGTTAACTTCTATCCAGTGGCAATTTAGAGGAATTTCGCGGTCAATAATTGGAGCGATGATGGCAATGCCGATCAGAGAATTTTCCACCACCGAGCGATATTTTTCTTCACTTTTTCGCAAAGCATCTTGACTGTTCTGGCGTTCTATGGCGTAACGGAGCGATCGAATTAACAGTTCGCTGTCGATTTTTCTTTTTACCAAATAATCCTGTACGCCGACCGAAATCAACCGCAGGGCAAGTTCTTCGTCGTTTTGGGCGGTCAGAACTACGATCGGCACATTTACCCCGTACTCTTGTACCCGAGCCACCGTCTCGATTCCCAGACTATCTGGCAGTGAAAGGTCTAATAAAATTATGTCAAAAGTTTCTTGATTCAATCGCTGCTGCGCTTCGCTGAGGCGCTCTACTTTCGTCAGCAATATACGCTGCGAGCCGCCTATTTCTGACAGCAAATCTTCAATCAGCTCAGCTTCATGAGGGTTGTCTTCTACTAACAGAACTTTAAAGCAGATAGGAGGCAAAGCTAAGTTAAAAACTGCTTTCATAATATTTTTTATTAAGTAAATATTAAACTAACTTGAATTTTACCTTTTATTTTCAGGACAGTCATTCAATTGCACGTACACATACATCGACCGTCAGATTGGGGAGGGTAAGCAAGCGCTACAAAAATTTTGTTTAATTATTAAAATTCTATCACGCACCAACTAGACTGTCAACGGAAAATAATTTTTCTTCTAACTTGCCATTTATATCACTTAAAAAAATAATGCAACTGTAGCCCATATTCCCACCCCGATAGTCACCTTCATTCCCAATTATTCAATGCTTTTATCTACAATATTAAATAGTATTAACTCCTAGATTGTACCTTCAAAGTTAGGAGTTAAAATATATAAAATAATTAATTTCACCAATTTATATCTTATACCTTTTGCCGAAAGTATGTCTCAATTAAGCGAGAGTAAAGTAAAAAGTTGAACCTTGCTCCGGTTCCGATTCCACCCAGATACATCCGCCGTGAAGTTCCACAATTTTTTGACAAATTGCTAAACCAATACCTGTCCCAGAATATTCTCTTTGAGTGTGCAAGCGCTGGAAAATTTGAAAGATACGTTTTTGATGCTGGGGAGCAATCCCAATTCCATTATCTGAGACAGAAATTAACCAGTTTTCATCCTGTTTGCAAGCGGTAATATGAACCACAGGCGGTGCATCGTGGCGATATTTAATCGCATTGCTGACTAAATTTTGAAAAAGCTGTACGAGTTGAGAAATATCCCCCATTACCGTTGGTAATTCGCTGTAGGTGACAACGGCTTTAGCCTCGCGGATCGCCCCTTGCAGGTTCGCGAGTGCTTGCTCGACTGCATGATTGCAATCTGTCAGTTGAAAAGGTTTCCGACTCCGGCCAACGCGCGAATATTCGAGTAAATCGTCAATTAAATTTTGCATTCTGGTGCAGCCCTGAACGATATTGCCGATAAACTTACTACCTTGGCTGTCGAGTTGGTCTTTGTAGCGTTTTTCTAAAAGTTGAGCGTAACTGGCAATGGTTGCTAAAGGCGCTTGCAAGTCATGAGAAGCCACATAAGCAAATTGTTCTAGTTCTGCATTTGAACGCGCTAATTCTTGGTTAGATTTTAATAGAGCAGATTCGGCGCGCTGGCGGTGCGATATCTCTTGTTGGAGTACCAAATTTTGCTCTTGCAGAGCTTTTTCTACGGCGCGACGGGTGCTGATTTCTTGTTGCAGAATTTTATTTTTTTCTTGGAGCGTTTTTTCCACTGCTAAGCGGCTCGTGATTTCTTCTTGCAGCAGCACATTTTGTTCTTTTAGCTGCTTTTGTAAATTCCGCAGGCTGAGGTGACTTTCGATGCGGGCGAGCACTTCTTCAAACTGAAATGGCTTGCTGATATAGTCCACAGCTCCCACAGCAAATGCGTTTACTTTGTCAAATACTTCATCTTTAGCGCTGATAAAAATTACCGGTATTTCGCGAGTTTTAGGTTCTAATTTTAAATGCTGACAAACTTCATACCCGTTCATTTCCGGCATCATTATGTCGAGCAAAATCAAATCGGGTGGATTAGAATTGCAGGCTCTCAAAGCCATTTTTCCATTAATCACGCAGCGGGGAGTGTACCCCCTCTGAGTCAACATCGTAGACAACAGACGCAGGTTTTCTGCTGTATCGTCTACTACTAAAATGTTTCCTAACGACGTCCTTGGTTGGTTATTGTTCATTGATTATTTTCTAGTTCCTGTTTTCTTCACAAAAAATGTTTGCCGCTATTTTATTTAAGACTTACGGAAAACACCCGTTTTCTAGTAGGAATATTGGGGAAAGAAAACGAGGAATCCGCTCATCAACCGGGTGTTTAGCCGTTTGTGCACAAGCAAGTCCTGTTATTGTTCGTTTACCAATCCTCAAATCCCCAGCAGCAGAGTCAGAGCATTATTGTCCCAAGTCAATCCTTTGTCTAAAACTTTAAATCCCGCGACTTCGCACATAGCTTTTAAAGCAGTAGCTGTAGGCAGCCACCAGCACGTCGCAAAATTGTTCATATCAAAAACTGCTTTTTCAGTTATCCCTATAAGTGCGTTGTTGTTGATATATGGCTGCCAGTAAGCTGTTAAAATAGCTCGTTCAGCGTCGTCCAAAGCTGGAATAAACATTACTCCTGAAGGTGGAATTTCATAGCGGCCCCACTCATTTTCTATTACTTCTTGGGTAATAGCTGAAGTGAAAATTAAATGCTCGCGAGTTATCTGACGCAAGGCAACTAAAATCTGCAACGGATGGGGGTGATGGTACAAAACTCCTGCACAGTGAACTACATCGTAAGGCTCGCCAATTTCTGCAAGCTGAATCTGAGTTATATCTCGATTGATACAATTATAATTAGCAATATTTAAACTTGTCATCCGATCGCGAAAATATTGCCAGCCGTGGAGGGATGTCGGCATGGCATCAATCATTGTAAGAGAAACTGCACCGTATTTGCTAGCTACAGATACTTTTTCGTTGACAGTTGCCGACAAGCCCCCGACTTCTGCAAAAGTCTTGCCTTTGACTACTCGGGCAATGTAGCGATCGGGAATATCGTGACTCTCCCACTCTAATAATATCCTGCGATCCCCCGACGAGTCCTTTTTCTCCACAACTTCCGCCAATTTCCCGGATATTGCTGGATCTTCTGGCCGGATTTCTAAGGCCATCAAGTACAAAACTGTCGCTGCGTCAATCCGATCGCTCTCAGCAAACTTTTGGGCGATTTCGCAGTAAAATTCAGGAGCGTGCAGCGGCTGCATTTGGTGGTGATAGTAGCTAGTTGCGGTGTCTAAATCGGCGGGACTTCTTTTGATGAGAGCATTGCCTAATTTGATGTAAATTTTAGGTAGTTCAGGCTCTATTTCCAGCGCACAAAGGTAAGCTGAAACCGCATCGTTCCACTCGTGCATTTCAGTCAAAGCATCGCCTAAGTTGTAATAAGACCAAGAAAGATTGGGATTTATTTCAATCGCCCGCTGGTAGGCGACAGATGCTGCTTTCCACTGCCGGGTTTTCAACAGCGCTTCTCCTAAATTGTGATAACTCCAAGAAAAGCTGGGATTGAGTTCAATCGCCCGCTGGTAGGCGCTGATTGCTCCTAACCAATCCTGGAGTTTAACTTGAGTTAAAGCTAAATTATAATGAGACCAAAAGAATTCTGAATGAAGTGCGATAGCCCTTTGGTATGCAGCCTCAGCTTCCAACCATTTTTGGAGTTGAAAAAAAGCATCTCCCAAGTTATGAAAAGATCCGGAATAATTAGGATCTAAGTCAATAGCTCGCTGGTAAGCAGCGGCGGCTTCCGACCACTTTTCTAATTTGGCGCAAGCTTCCCCCATGCTGTAGTAACACCAAGAAAAATCTGGGTTAATTTCAACAGCCGTGCGGTAGGCAACAATGGCTTCTTGCCATTGTTTCAAATTGAGCAGCACACTACCTAAATTATAGTAAGACCAAAAAGAGTTGGGATTTAACTCAATACTTTCCCGGTAGGAGGCGACCGCTTCATGTAATCGTCCGCTGTCTTGAAAAACCTTGCCTAATTTGTAATAAAGCTCAGAAATATCTGGCTGAAGTTGAATAGCTTTGCGGTAGTTAACTATAGCTTCGTCCCAGTGTTGTAGTTGGCTAGCAGCTTCTGCTAATTTGCAGTAAGCTTCGCAAAAACTGGGGTTTAAATAAATGGTGCGGTGATAACAAGTCAGCGCTTTTTCCGGCTTGTTTTGCGCCAACAAAGTATTACCTAAATCGAGATATTCTTCCGCTATCTCTATCGGTTCCACCATGAGTGCTTGATACCAACAGTCTGCTGCTTCTTCAGCTTGGCCGGCTTGGGTAAATATCCGGCTCAAATTACGGTAAAATCCTGCAAAGTTTGGTTGGAGGGAGATGGCTTTTTGGTAACAGGCGATCGCCTCTTGCCACTGTTCCAAAGTCGCGCAGAGAGTGCCGAGGTTAGCAAAAGCTTCGGCAAAATCCGGTTGGTGGGCGATCGCAACTTTATACCAATACCTTGCGTCTTCTAGTTTACCCTGAGCTTGCAGCGCCTTCCCCAAGGTCTTGCAAGTCTTGGCGGAATTTGGGTGCGATGCCAAAATTTGCTGGCAAAGTGCGATCGCCTCATCCAAATTCCCTAAAGCCAAATAGACTTCTGCCTGTTGTTGAAAATCTATCGCTGCTGTTTCTGAATTCACTTCCTGAGTTCCTGTTGAGTAATAATTCTATGTATTATTGTATGGTACAAGTTGTCAAAATTCAAATTCAAGTAAATACATCAGCCGATGGGCCAATAAATAGTGCTAAATGTCAGCGACATTAATATAAACTAGATAATCATAGGTTAACAGCGAGCTAAATAATGTCAACAGCTACTCGAACACCACAAGTAAGCGTAATTATACCTGTATATAATGGCGATCGCTACATCGTACAAGCGGTAGAAAGCGCCCTAGGTCAAACTTTTACTAATTTGGAAATTATAGTTGTAGACGATGGTTCGACCGATCGCACGCAGCAAGTATTGCAGCCTTATTTTGACAGAATTCGCTACATATACCAGGAAAATCAAGGAGTAGCCGCCGCCAGAAATATTGCTTGCCAACTAGCGCAAGGCGAGTTTTTGGCATTTCTAGATGCCGATGACTATTTCCTAGCATCCAAGCTAGAGAAACAACTAGCTTGCTTTGACGCTGACCCCGCATTAGATATGGTGCAAACAGGTTGGCTGATCGTCGATGAAACCGGGCGAGAGATTTCGGCTGTCAAGCCTTGGCAGCAAGCGTCTAAATTAGATTTAGAAAGCTTTATTCTATATAAATGCGTGCGTCCGAGTGCGATGATGCTGCGCCGAAAGTGGTGGGATAAATTGGGCGGTTTCGATTCTCAATTTCCTCTAGCTGAAGATTTAGACTTTGCCTTGCGTTTAGCTTTAAAGGGGTACAAAGCAGTTTGGTTAGAAGAGACACTTAGCTGTTATCGCCAGCACAATTATAATCTCATGTCAAGCGGTTTCCGCCTAATGAAGAATATAGAAATTGTGATGAAAAAATTCTTCGAGCGACCCGATTTACCTCAGTCAATCCGGCAGTTAAAAAACCAGGAACGCTATCAATGCTTAAAGTGGCTGGCATGGCGGATGTATCGCGACGGTCATTTAGCAGAGATGGCGCAGTGTTTAGAAGAGTCATTGCAATATACGCCTTTTTCGCCCACAAAAACAGTCTTGAATTGGCTGGAAAGTTTTCAGATGGCTTCTGAAGAATACGGTGAAAATTTTGATGCTTATTCGCTGAGTAAGTTAGCGCAATGGCAAGAGATAATTTTGATGGTGATGACTAATCCACCCCTATCTCAACAGAGTTCTCTTCCCACACCTTCAAAAGCGCAAGCGCACATTTTACTCTACAACACGGACGATCCGGGCGTGGGAGGCTTAGCGCAGTACAATCATGCCATTCTCTGTCAGTTAGCCCTATTAGGCTATCGAGTCACTTGCGTGCAAACTAAACATTCTAGCCCCTTGATCGAGCGAGAACGAGAGTTAGGTATAGAACACTTGTGGGTGGATTTTAGCGGCCATAAAGATTTACAGCGGGTGTTAAGAAATACTCAGGATGCACAAGAGATTTTTGCTAGTAATAAACCGGATATGATTATTTTTAGCGATGGTTGGCCATTTTCCAATTTTGCTGCTAAACAGGTAGTTATTCAAATGGGAATACCATACATGATGGTAATCGGGTTAGTTATGCCCGAACACGCAACTTTTGCCAGCGGGGATGTAGTGCCTTATGTAGAAGGAGTGTTCTACCACTGCCTGCAAGCTAGAGCGGTGATTGTTGGCGCTTACGAACATTTGAATTTATTGTGCCAACATTTCAAGTTGCCAAAAGAGCGAGGACAAGTGATTTACTTGGGGCGTTCTCCTGAATATTTTGCACCTCCTAATGCTGCGGCTCGTCAACGCCTGCGACAAGAAATAGGAATTCCTGAAGATGCGATTGTCTGTTTCACATCTGCTCGATTGGCATCGATAAAAGGGCATCGATATCAGATCGAAGCAATCAAGCAGTTGCAGCAGTCTCCTGTGTGGTCTAAACTGTATTTTGTCTGGGCAGGAAGGGGTGAGGGAAGCGCTGATAATGTAGAAATAGAATTGAGGGAAACTATTAAAGAGTTAGGGGTGAGCGATCGCGTGAAGGCGATCGGACAGCGCTGGGATATCCTAGATTGGCTGGATGCTAGCGACATATTCATTTTGACTTCTCTAGCAGATGCAGCGCCTTCTTTTTCAGTCATGGAAGCGATGGCTAAAGGATTGCCGGTAGTTGCAACGGCTGTGGGTGGCATTCCTGAAGGGCTTGGCGATACTGGGAAATTGTTGCCCGATCCGAATACCGATCCAGAGGGAACCGCGAGGGAATTGGCGAAAACTGTAGAAGCTTGGGCGATGAATTCAGAATTGCGACATCAAATCGGTCAAGCTTGCAAGCAGCGGGCCGAAAAACTGTTTAAAGAGGAACGGATGTTGGCAGAGTCGATTGAGGCGATCGAAAAAGCTTTAGTTTGCGATCGCCAAACTGATCCATTTGTTACTCAAAAAAAGGTGCAGAGGTCAATGGCGAAAATAGAAAGCCTGGTCAACTACAGCTCTTTAGTATGGAATGCTTGGCAGGCTTACTGTCAAGAAGATCTAAGCAGAATGCAGAAGTCGCTTCAAGAATCTTTGAAGTACACACCTTTTTTGACCACAGAAACGCTCTTAAACTGGGTAGAATATTTTGGCAATTTTTCGTCAGCTCAAGGGCATAATTTAGATACATATTCTCTAATTAATTCAGCAGAATGGCAACAATTAGTCGAGGAAGTACAGGGTATTGAATCTGTCTTTTATGCCCGCTAAAATACCATATTTACCTTTCAAATTCTGATGGCTGTCAGCAGTATAATTGCATCTGCCTTCTGCCTTCTGCCTTCTGCCTTCTGCCTTCTGCCTCACCTCCGTTACATCCGTTACAGAATCATTTGCCGAACCCTTCCCGATCACCGATAAAATTCATGTCAATAGCAAATCCGACACCGCGAGTAAGTGTAATTATTCCAGCATATAATGGCGATCGCTACATCGCGCAAGCGGTAGAAAGCGTCATCAGCCAAACCTATAAAAACTGGGAAATTATCGTCATAGACGATGGCTCAACCGACGACACCCGCCAAGCATTGCAGCCTTATGTTGACAAAATTCGCTATATTTATCAGGAAAACCAAGGAGTAGCTGCAGCTCGCAACCGAGGAATTCAGGAATCCCGAGGTAAATTAATTGCTTTTTTAGATCAAGATGACTTTTTCTTGTCCCATAAGTTAGCGGGACAAGTTGCGTTATTTGACGCTCAGCCATCACTAGGAATTGTTAATAGTGGCTGGCGAATGGTTAAAGAGCAAGGCGAAAGTATTTTCGATGTCAAACCCTGGGAATACTTGCCTCAGCTAGACTTAAAAACCTGGATTGTTTATCTGCCCCTACTTCCCAGTGCCATGATGTTTTCGCGGCAGTGGCTGGAACGAGTCGGTGGCTTTGATTCTCAGTATGATTCAGTAGACGATGCCGACTTAATCTTGCGTTTAGCACTATCCGGCTGCGAAGCTGCTTGGTTGCCTCAAGTGACAGTATGCTACCGCCAGCACGGGCAAAATGTCTCCATCCAGAGAGCGCTAAAACAGGCAAACCTTTGTATTAAATTAAAGCAAAATTTCTTCAATCGAGCCGACTTGCCAGAGGACATCCGCCAATTAGAAAAGCAGGCTTTGTATGAAGCTCTGACATGGATGGCGTGGCAACTTTACTACAGCGGTTATCCGGCAGAAATGACGGAGTATTTGCAACAATCTTTGGATTATACCCCGTCCTCGCTGACAGCAACTATAATAGATTGGGTAAAGCGCCTTATGGGAATTTCTAACACCTACGGCTGCCAAATTGATGGCATTGCTCTCAGAAAAATACCAGAATGGAAACAGTTAATGGCTAATATCATTCCTCCAAAAAAAGTGCGCGTTAGTGTCATCATCCCGGCTTACAACTGCGAAAACTACATTGTCAAATCCGTAGAGAGTGTTCTGGGCCAGACTTATCAAAACTGGGAAATTATCGTCGTAGACGACGGTTCAACTGACAATACTCGCCAAGTCTTAGCACCTTACCTCGATTTAATTCAGTATGTTTATCAAGAAAATCAAGGAGCAGCAATTGCTCGAAATAGTGCTTGCAAATTAGCCAAAGGGGAATTTTTAGCTTTTCTAGATGCTGACGACTTCTTCTTACCAGAAAAACTAGAAAAACAAGTAGCTTGCTTTGACGCTGACCCCACATTAGATATGGTGCAAACAGGTTGGCTTATCGTTGGCAAAAACGACGAAGGCATTTATGCAGTAAAGCCTTGGGAAGAAGCACCAAAATTAGATTTAGAAAGTTTTGTTTTGTACAAATCAGTGCGTCCCAGCGCGATGATGCTGCGGCGAGAGTGGTGGGAACGCTTGGGAGGTTTCGATCATCGCTTGCCACCAACCGAGGATTTAGATTTTGTCCTACGTTTAGCTTTAAAAGGCTGCAAGTCAGTTTGGTTAAAAGAGATATTAACCTGCTATCGTCAGCACGACAGCAATATCATGTCCAACGGCTCCAAATTAATGAAAAATACGGAAATTTTGATGGAGCAATTTTTCGGGCGATCAGATTTACCTCAGCACATCCGCGACTTGAAACGCGCGGAACGTTACAAGTGTTGCGTATGGATAGCATGGCGGATGTACCGCGACGGATATTTGCCAGAAATGGTCGAAAGTCTGGAAAAATCTTTGTATTACACTAATCTGACAGGCACTGAAACTGTTTTTAATTGGTTGGAAACTTTTAAGGGGGTTTCGGAACAGTACGGCTACAACTTTGATGCCTATGCCTTAACCAATTTACAGGAATGGCAAGACATAGTGGCGATCGCAGCGAATAATCCTTATCAGTTTCAATCCGCTCCCAGTTCGACTTCTCGGCCGCCAACAAAGCACGTACTCCTGTACACAGAAGACTCAGGAGTCGGCGGTTTGGCTCAATTTAACCACTCGCTGATGTGTAAATTAGCTGCGGATGGCTACCGAGTAACCAGCGTTCAAAGTCAAGCTTCTAACCCTTTAATTACCGAACAAAAACAGCTCGGCATCGAACATATTTGGCTAGAGTTCGACACGATGAAAGAGTTTTTGCGAATAGCTTACAATGTGGATGATGCTCAAAAGATTTACGCCCGGGCTCGACCGGATTTAATTATATTTAGTGACGGGTGGCCGATGGCTAACTTTGCAGCTAAACAAGTTGCGATCGAGCAAAATATACCGTACATAATCAGTCTGGGTTATATGAATCGCAATTATGAAACCTTCGATCGCGGCGATCAAATTCCCTATTTCGATGCAGTTGCCTACCAGTACATGGTAGCCAAAGCAGCAGTAGCAGTTTCCCACGAGAATTTAAACTTGTTCCAAAGTCTATTTAAAGCGCGTCTAGAACGGGGAAAAGTAATCTATTATGGCAGACCAAATAGTTATTTTGAGCTGCCGAATCTTTCCACTCGCAAACGCCTGCGTCAAGAACAAGGAATCCCTGAAAATGCTGTCGTTTGTTTTACGGCGGCGAGATTGACTCCAATTAAAGGATATCAGTATCAATTGCAGGCGATCGCCCAATTGAAAAATCGTCCAATTTGGCCCCAAATTTACTTTATTTGGGCCGGGCCTGGGTCTACTACTCACGACAATATGGAACCTGAATTAAGAGCAACTGTGAGCAAATTGGGAGTAGAACAACAGGTTAAATTCTTAGGACAGCGCTGGGATATTGCCGATTGGCTAGACGCCAGCGACATCTTTATTTTATCTTCCGAAGCGGAGGGAATGCCGCTAGCAATTATGGAAGCAATGGCGAAAGGATTGCCCGTAATTGCCACAGCAGTCAGCGGGGTTCCTGAAGAATTGGGAGATACGGGAAAGTTGCTCCCGGATCCTACAATCGACCCAGCAGGAACAGTAAAAGAGTTAGTAGAAACGGTGGAAATATGGGCAGAAAATCCCGAATTGCGCCGACTTGCAGGACAAGCGTGCAAAGCGCGAGCCCAAGAACTATTCAAAGAAGAACGGATGCTTCGCGAATATGGAGAAATAATTGAACAGGCATTTGTAAGTGACGGTGAGAGCGACAGTTTCTCTATTAGTCCGAAACTCAAAAAGCAGCTACAGCAAGTGGATAGCCTGCTGAAATACTATTATTTAGTGTGGAAAGCTTGGGATGCTTACAATAACGGAGATATGTCCGAGATGGCGAGTAATTTGCAATCTGCTTGGGCCTGCACGCCTTATTTTACCACAGAAACTATCTTTGATTGGGTGAAAAATTTTGGTATTTTTGCAGCAGAAAAAGGAGTTCCGTTCGATACCAACGAGCTGATAAACTCCCGCTCGTGGCAACAAGTGATAGAATCAATACAGGGTTTTGAAGTGTTTTCATCCGTTCGTTAAAACTGAGTTCTTGCAGCATTATTAGGAACGGGCTATCCGGCCCGTTCCACAAAACATCAACCAAAGAAAAGATATGCAATTTACCTTCAAGTTCCCACGTATTAATAAACTGCTGCCAATTTGTTTAGCTATTGTCACTCTCCTGTTAATCACATATTTGGGGCAGCAACCAACTGTTGCCCAACTTCGATCGAACGTTACAGTAGATTTTGGACAGCCAGCCACCGGTACAATTTCCATGAGTGGCATCCTGCACGGAATCGATACCGCAAAACCCCCGGATAGTTCTATCAAACCCTTGCAGCCCAAACTTTGGCGGGCGGGGAGACTCGATATTTACGATCGAGTAATCGCCAGCGGAGCCGAGTTTCAGTTAGTAGTCAGCGACTTGTGGGGCTACGGTAGCAATCCCAATGGCTGGCCCTATCAAAACTACCCCGCGTGGGAAGCATTCATCCGACAGTTAGCCCAGCAAAATAAAGGGAAGAAAATTATTTGGGATGTATGGAATGAACCAGATTTAAAAAATCCTTTTTGGAATGGAAGCAGAGAACAATTCTTTGAAACCTACAAAAGAGCTTACAAAATTTTGCGAGAAGAATTGGGGCCGTCAGCAATGATTGGCGGTCCGAGCATTACCAACTACAACAAAGGATATCTAGCGGCTTTCTTGGATTACTGCAAAGCGAACAAACTAGAAGTAAATTTCCTAGCTTGGCACGAACTCAACGATAGCATGATCTTATTTATTGACGATCATGTAATTGATGCTAAACGCAATTTTCAGCAAAGTCCTTCTTACAAGGAACTGAAATTACAAAAAATTTACGTCAACGAAATTGTCGGGAACTTAGCGCAGTACCAGCCGGGGGAAATCTTAGGTTATTTGTATAACTTAGAGTATGCAAAAGCTGACGGTGCTTGCAGAGCTTGTTGGGAGAGTAAAGGGCCAAATAAAGTTAGCAATTGCTTCAACAATACGCTGAGTGGGATGGTGACGCCTAATACTTTTGAGCCGAGAGCAGCTTGGTGGACTTACAAAGCTTATGCTGACGGAGTTAATTCGCGGGTGCGGAGTTGGTCAAATAACAATCGCCTTGTCGCTTTAGCCAGCAAGTCCAATCCTGAAGGTAAAGCACAGATACTGTTAGGTTATTTCGACCCCAATTTTTCCTCAGCAACAACGGTAACATTAAGCCTCGGAAATTTGGAGCAGCTAGGTATTCAAAGAGGTCAGAAAATTACTCTAAAATTAGAAAAAATTCCCAACAATCAAGAAGGAGCCGTGCCAAAGCTTGTCACCGTTAAAGAAGAAAGTTTGTCGGTGGGTAGCGGCAGCTTGGCTTATGTTATCCCTAATTTCAACGTCCACGAAGGCTACTTATTGACGGTTAGCAAATGAGCTAGCTATCCTATTAAATTGTGGACAAATTGTAGGGCCACGGCGCCGTGCCCATTAGTGTCAACTTAACGTTAAACCGATAGTCCGACAGGGGTTGAAACCCCTGCCTCAAAGCTAAAGTCCTCTAAAAGAGGACTAATGAATTATTCAGTCCTCTTTTAGAGGACTTTGGCTATTAGACAGGGAATTCATTCCCTGGCGGACTAGCGGGTAGGCGCGAGGACTAGCGGACGAAAAGCTTAAGTTGACACCAATGGGCACGGCGCCGTGTCCTTACCAATATATAGAGTTTATCTGGGATTATTCAAAGATTTTTGCACCGATTCCAACCATTCTCTGACTGTTTGATTTTCGGATTGTGGGTCGTAGTAACACCCTAATTCATCCAGGATGAATGCTTCTAAATCGGCTGGGGCGATCGGCATTTCTAGCAGTTTGCTGAGTTCTTGCGATGCAGCTTCAACACTTGCGGGCGGTTCGCTGCTGCGGTAGTTGTTCACTACATCGCTGGGAGTGTCAGCTTCTAACAGCCAGTCTTGGTGAAAGTAGGAACTGAAAAATTGGGTTAAATGAGGAAATTGATCGATCATTGGGGATAGGCTGTGAGAATAAAGTATCCGGGAGGTAATTTGGCGCTGCGCTGGAGGACGATTCTCAGGCGAGATGCTGAAGTTGCTTTGGATGCGCGGCGACGCAGAGTAATGCCAATTATTCTGTTGGCGTTGTAGTCGATCGTATAACGATTACCTCGACTTTTCACCCAAGAGTCGATCGCACTTTGATTTTTGTTCATTGCTTCTGCAATAGCCGCTTCGGCGACGGAACGGTTAGTAAAAGAAGATGCGGCAGAAATTGTCGTTTCGCTTGCGAGTCGCTGTGCTAGTTGTGCTTCTGTTTTACCAACGTGTCTCTCTAAAGTGTGTCCTCCTGCTGATTCGTGAAAGTCTAATCCGCCGCCCGGTATGTTCGGAACAAAAGCTATGGTGGTTTGTGGTATTGTTGAACCTTCCTGTGAAACAACCGTGGCGTAAACACCAGGTATAGCCGATGGGAATAATATAATTATGGAGGCGATCGCGCATAGGATACCTAAAAACTTTTTTAGGCGATCTAGTTGATTTTTCATTGCTGTTGAATCTCTTCCTTATATTTAGTAGAGATGTTGGCTTTCTTTGTCTATTTCCTAATCTACCATTAGTAAGTTATAAATTACGCGCAGCATTTAAATATACGGGCTGCTGTGCGCGCCCTACTGGTTAGTTAGAAATTGCGCGCAGTATTTGAATACATGGTGATCCGCGCCCACCCTAGGATTATTGAGAATAGTTCGTGATTTCTGGGGTTTACAAAGCTTCACTCACTATGAGAAAAAGTTAATAATTCTTTGAATAAATCACTGATGATTGATGATAAATTAATTGATCATCTTTAAAAAATTGAAAAAATGCAAGTAGTTATCCTAGCAGGTGGTCTCGGTACTCGTCTTAGAGAAGAAACAGAATTTCGTCCCAAACCCTTAGTTGATGTGGGGGGGCATCCGATTATTTGGCACATCATGAAGATCTATGCACACTTCGGTTTCCAAAACTTTATTGTGTGCTTGGGCTATCGCGGCAACATGATTAAAGAATATTTCCTTAATTATGAAGCCATGAACAATGACTTTACTATCTGTCTGGGACGCCAAAATACCATCACTTATCACGAGGAACATCTCGAACAAGATTTTAAAGTGACCCTGGCTGAAACTGGCGCGGAAAGCATGACAGGAGGGCGGGTAAAACGGATAGAAAAATATATCGATCGCGAGAATTTCATGGTGACATACGGCGATGGAGTAGCTGATGTCAATATTGAGGCTTTAGTCGATTTCCACAAGTCTCACGGTAAGCTGGCAACTGTCACCACATTCCGTCCGATTTCTCGCTTTGGGATTTTGGATGTAGATAGCGATAGCCGCGTAGTACAATTTACTGAGAAACCTCAAATCGACGGCTGGATCAGTGTTGGATATATGATATTTAACCGCCGGGTATTTGAGTATTTGGGGGAAGATGATTGTATTTTAGAACAAGAGCCGATGCAGCGTTTGGCCGCAGAGGGACAGTTGATGGCTTACCGTCATGAGGGCTTCTTCTTTGCGATGGATACTTATCGAGAATACAAGTATTTAAACGAACTTTGGGATGAAGGGAAGGCTCCTTGGAAACTGTGGTAAAAAGTTAATTGTTGCATTCTCAACAAGCCTTTTATGAACGGGCCGGAGAGCCCGTTCCACAATAGATATAATTTATTTGTTTGTTGTGGAACAGGCCGGAGAGCCCGTTCTTGATCGGGGTGCACAATGCGAGGAAATAAGTAGGGACACGGCACTGCCGTGTTCCTACCTCTGCTATAAAATAATTATAAAAAATGGATTCCCGAGAAATTCTCAACCGCACAGAAACTTACCTACAAAAGTGCGTTTCACCCCACGCGGAAATTATCGACAGCGACTCGGAAGCCCTGAAAACAGCAGTTGCGGGATTGGAAGATCGATCGCTTTTAGCGTTGCGAGTTCCCCAAAAATGGGGCGGTGCCGAAATTGCACCGGAGATTTTTTATAAATATCAGGAATTGACGGCTCGATATTCCGGCGCTTTGTCTTTCCTGCAAACTCAGCACCACAGCGCAACTGCGATGCTTGCCAACAGCGACAATGAAATGCTAAAAAGCAGATACTTGCCCGCGATCGCCCAAAAAGAGTTACGCTTCGGTATTGGGTTTTCGCATTTGAGGCGATCGGGCAATCCGGCGATCACCGCAACTCCCACAAAAGATGGCTATTTACTGTCAGGAAAAGTTCCTTGGATAACAGGTTTTGGCTTGTTTCAAAAGTTTATTGTAGCGGCGTTACTTCCTGACAAACGCGCTGTTTTCGGTTTAGTACCTTTTGCCAATATTGAACGCGAATCCGGTAAAATAGCTTGTAGCGAAATCATGCAGTTAATCGCTATGAACTCGACTAATACTGTGACAGCAACTCTCGATAATTGGTTGCTGCATGAATCGGAAATAATTTCAGTTAAACCTGTCGGCTGGATTTCGGAAAACGACAGCAAAAATATACTGAATTTTGTGCCGGCTACTTTTGGCTGTATTCGAGCAGGATTGGATGTAATTGCAGCAGCGGCGGCTGCTAAGAATTCACCTTTTATAGCGGCGGCTTGCCAAAAACTAGAGCAAAAGCTCGATCGGCTAAAACAGAAGTTTTCACAATCTCAACATAGCTCGAAAGCAGAACAATTAGCGCTGCGAGCTCAAGCCATTGATTTAGCGGTGCGTTGCGGGCACGCTGCGGTTGCAGTTTCTAGCGGTGCTGCTAACGGTGCGGTACACCCGGCCGGGAGAGTTTATCGAGAAGCTTTGGTGTATACTGTTTCCGGGCAAACAAAGGATGTGATGGAAGCAACGCTCGATCGACTAATCGAATTTGAGATTTGAGATTTGAGATTTGAGATTTATCTCGCCGAAGGTCAAAAACTTAAGTTTGTTTAATAAATAATAGATATATTTAACCTGATGACAAACCACTTTAAGTCAAATAACTTAAAAACGATCGCCTACAGCCAAATTGTAGACTTAACCCATGCAATCCACCCAAATATTCCCATCTGGCCGGGAGATCCGGCTGCAGAATTTGAAACTGTCTCTCAAATAGAAAAAAACGGCTATTTCCTGCGAAAATTATTAATAGGAGAACACAGCGGCACTCACATCAACGCACCCAACAGCTTTTATGCAGGAGGCGCCAGCATTGATAGTTATTCGCCGCAGTCGCTAGTTTCCCCCGCAATTGCGATTGACATCCGAGAGCAAAGTCTTGCCAATCCAGACTACACTTTAACAATTGATGATATATTGACTTGGGAACGGCAGCACAAACTTATAGAACCGGGAAATCTAGTTTTATTGTATACTGGCTGGCAAGAAAAATGGAATGACGAGAAAGCATTTTTCAACCGAGACGAACGCGGGATTTGCCATTTTCCCGGATTTGGCAAAGCAGCAACTCAATTTTTGCTAGAAGAACGATCAATCGCCGGAATAGGAACCGACACCCACGGAGTCGATACCGGGCGAGATGAAAGTTTTGCGGTTAACAAATTGGCATTGGAAAAGCAGCGAATAGTGCTGGAAAATCTAGCAAATCTCGACTTGTTACCTGCGGCTGACATCACTTTAGTTATCGGAATATTGCGCCTTTTGGGAGGTTCCGGTTCGCCCGTATCGGTGTTAGCTTTTGTTGCTTGATGCGCTAAAACTTACATCTTGCACTATGCTCAAGAACAGGCAAGATGCCTGTTCCACAAAGAGTGTATTTTATTGTGGAACAGGTCGGAAAGCCCGATGCCCGTTCCACAAAGAGTGAATTTTCTTGTGGAACAGGCAAGATGCCTGTTCCTAAACAGGTAATTGAGAATAGTGCAATATCTCAGGTAAAATTAGATTGAGAGAAGTCGAGTAAAAACAATTAGATTAATGACAGAACTGCCCAAGGATCTCAACGAGGCGATCGCCCAATCCCGCATTGCCACCGCCGCTGCCCTCTCGGACGGCAAAACTCTACTGCAAGTCGAATTAGTATTTCCCGAAATAGCCCTGCAAGCACAGTCTATCACCCTACAATTTCTCCCAGAATTTGAGGAAATATACCCCGGAGTAAAAGTCTTTTTTCCCGACACAGGTGCGGCAGCCCTCGCACGCCGCGACTGGGGAGAAACACCGTTTAAAGTCACTGATTTGGGTAGCAGTCGCACCCCTGTTGAAGATAAAATATCACCGGAAGATCAACTTTTCCTTTTGATTAATCCAGCAGCCGTAGAAGTTGCCCAAGTCGAAAAAATTTATATAGCTGCTGCAGGTCGCCCAGTAATTCTACTCAACCCGCGTCTGGAAGATGTTGCCACCATAGGTATAGGCTATGCGGGCCGCCAATTGCGCGATCGATTCCTCAGCAAAATTGAATCCTGCTACTACATCAGACCCCTAGACACTGCTGCTTTATTCCGCTGCTACCCCCAACCGTGGCAAGTGTGGCTGGAAACAAACGACGAATACGAACTAATTTCTGAAACCGCCCAAAAACCTATCGGAGACGATTTAGAGCGGATTTTAGCCGCTTCTCTCCCAAGCGCCGATCCTGACTCCACCACACCTGCAAAACCTCTAAAAAAGAAAGGTTTTTTGGCAGAACTCCAGACATTTCTCAAAGCTTTGACTCAGTGACCATCGTTAAGGCTCGATCGTATTTTAGGGTGTGTCAAGGATTATTTTCGACTTAATCGGTCGGCTAATCGCTGATGCACCCTAAAGCGTGAAATAACTCAAAGCTTTGCCTCAGTAACAGCAGTTGCAGAAGCACAATTAACAGCTTGCCTGTATTTCTATCAGTAGCTACGCAAACAGAGACTGGCGAGCTTTACACGACATTTATACAAAGCAGTATAATGGGTGACACCCCTCCACCGTAAAAGAGGGGAGGCAAATAGCAGCAAAATCAGATGCTATAAGCTAGAGATGGGGGTTTTGAGTCAGGGAAGCGGATAAACACAATGGAGCACCGGCGCATTGTTATCGGGGACGTACACGGGCATTATGACGGCTTAATGACCCTGCTAGAGGCACTTGCCCCCAGCTCGAACGATCGCGTCTATTTTTTGGGAGACTTAATCGATCGTGGCCCCAAAAGCGCTCAGGTATTAGATTTTGTGCAGCAAAGCCCCTACCACACTCTGTTGGGCAACCACGAACAACTGATGCTGGAGGCTTTGTCGGGGACGCCGATGGATATGCGAGCGTGGCAATCTTGGCTCTACAGTGGCGGCGATGCGACAGTAGCCAGCTACAGAGATACAGGGATGATGCCGTATAAACACTTAGAGTGGCTGCGATCGCTCCCCACGCACCTGGATTTAGGGGACATCTGGCTAGTTCACGCGGGTGTTGATCCGCATCTGTCGATCGATGAACAGTCGATCGAACAACTGTGTTGGATTCGCAGGGAATTTCACACCATGTCGAAACCCTATTTTCCCAATAAATTAATTATCACCGGTCACACGATCACCTTTACCTTTCATGGGGTCAGACCGGGCGAATTAGTCAGGGGCGAAGGGTGGTTGGATATTGACACGGGTGCTTATCATCCCAAAAGCGGCTGGCTGACAGGATTTGACCTCAGCTACCGCAGAGTTTATCAAGTAAATGTATTTAACAATCAAGTCCGAATTTTGCCGTTTGACGAAGTTGTCAGGCAATTGAGGCCGCAGCCGATTGCACCCCCGGAACCTGCGATCGATTCTGTTGTTCAACAGCAGTGTTAAATCAATTTGTAGTTGTAGGGTATGTCCGCTTAAGTCCGATCTATCTTATATCTTGCACCATTGTCAATAATTCTTTTATGAACAGGCTCTCCGGCCCGTTCTTGAGAATGGTGCAAGATGTGATATCTAGGGCTTGCTGAATATATCGATCGCACCTGGGGGGGTGACAAAGAGGTCTACGAGATAGACTGTATAAGGGTTGCAGCCCGCATACCTTGTTGGTAAAAGCGGCGTTTAGAAGGAGTTAACTTCATTAACTGTTCTACCTCGTCAGAA
>Ga0164305_10000009_pt1 | contig 43062 bp, 19 predicted proteins | sample Whisoiple_237_MG_FD_110215 | JGI IMG/M metagenome (GOLD analysis project Ga0164305, IMG submission 110215) | Soil microbial communities amended with pyrogenic organic matter from upstate New York, USA - Whitman soil sample_237_MG | ecosystem: Environmental > Terrestrial > Soil > Agricultural...
CTAGTTGCCAAGACAAGCCCAAGGGATGAAGAGAAGACTTTTCTCGAATAATAGTAGATAGAGAAGGGATGATTCCAAGTTGAGAAATTCGGTCACGCACATAATCAAAAAAACTGATTCCCAACTGACGAGTAGTAGCAACAAGAGACATAAAAGTATCCCAAGCCCTCGTACCCTCAATCGTTTGAGTTGCATAGCTAATATTACGTCGCTGCACCATTGTTCTGGCTGCTAACTCAGCCGGATTATTGTGTAAAGGTAATTCAGGATGCTCTAAAACCGTGAGTAACTCCGATACTTTTGTAGCAGTTAATTGTTTGCGTTCATCCAACAATTCCTAGCCGCTTGGAGTTTCAAAAAGCCGCCGAAATTTAGACATTAAAAGCAGTGCAGCTTCGGGAATTGGAGCATCTTTATAAGCTAATAATTCTCTATAATAATCCCAAAAATCTTCGATAAACTGCCCTCAAATTACTTGATGGTAAGGGAATACCGGGCTTAACTTCTTGTAATGCCTTCCCTCATGCACCCAACATAACGCTCTATCCGCAGTGATTAACTTGAATTGCGGAGGCATCATCACAACAAAGAGTTTGTACGACGGGGCAATCAGTTTGCTGATGATAGAAAGCAATAGCTGCTGATTCCTTAATCCTGGTCAGTTGTTGAGAACCCAGTTTGGGTACATAATTATTGAGTAGGTGATTAAACTGTGCTTCACTCAACACTGTTTCTTGAGGTAATAGTTTGAGAGCTTTTTACCATTTGGTTGGGATTTTGAAGTCCTGAATTAGTGAGAATGTCAGTGGATTCAGAATAAATTTGAGTTCTCGTCCCGGCTGTAATCCTTTCAGTACCGTCAGTCGGTCTTTATTGGCTGTCGTAAAGTAGACTGTATATAAAGGGTTGCAGATGACATTGGTGGTATAGTTTACTCCACCTACACGCGCGCCAGTTTGGTCGAAGTGTTGCCCGCAGACTACTCGCTAGTCCTGAATCATAAACTTCTTTTTTCTCGGTTTCAAAAAGGAAGTGGTTTTTGATTAATAGGTTGGATAAATAACCGGCTGACATGGAAATCCCTAAATCGGCTAAAAAATCTAGTAGTTTGCCTTGCGTCATATTGCCACCATAGTACAAACCGATCATTAGGGCTTTTATTCCTGGTCCAAATTCTCCTTCGTAGCCCATTGGTAATTCTGCTACATAAGTTTTCCCAATTGAGGGTGAGTAATATTTCTGTTTCCGGAATAATATATTGTCGGTTGCCAAGCTAATATCTTGAATGATTACTTGTTCGTATCCTTTAAATTCTGCATCTGCTGGCAGTTCGTATGCAGGGGTATTCTAGTATTTCTTCTCGATCTATTTAATCGTCGCGTTCTTACTGCCCTTTTTGTGCTTTTTTGGCGTTTTTCGCTCTTTTTCTGATGAGTGCTGGCTGCTGAATCCTTTGGAGTTGGCTTTGATGTCTGGTTTTCCTTGTTCTCCCTTCAATCGGTTGTTTTCATCTTTCAACCGTTGATTCTCTGACTCCAAGTCTTTGACTTTTAATTGTAATTGCTCTATTAGGTTCAGTAAGAGCTCTACTGTGTGACGCATAGATTCGTCTGCAATCCCTGGGGGGTCGATGGTTTGCAGTATATTGGAGGATTACTTGTCTTGTGAAATAATCTTTTGCGTCATGTGTCCTATTTTATGACACTTGGTGCACTCTGCTGACTTTTTTTTCTCTGCTACCCCTACTTATTGAGCGGATACGAATAATTTTCGTGGATATACAACATTAGACTCTGGATAAAATTGGTATGCCGCTGTTTTATTTTATCCAGAGTGATGAAATAGCGGTAATTGTGTAGGAGTGAGATATTTTTGGAGAATCTCATGATAGAATGAGGGCATCATATTATTGGTTTGGGTCTTGTGGTATTAGCGGGGCTCTTGTTTTTTATCACAACTGGACACTCTTTTCCCTCGGCAGATTATTTTGTCAATAAGCAGAAAATTTTGAGGCGGCTCGATCGGGCGCAAAGCTTTGCCTATAACGGTTCGGGGGCGCTTGTCGCCCCCTGAACTCAGGATCGGTGCGCTATCAAACTGCAACAAGCTGATGCGCTGGTGCTGCCGAGTTTGCGGGAGCCTGGGGAGCAGTGGTGCTGGAGGGAATGGCCCTGGGGCTGCCCGTCATTGCGATGAATTGGGGCGATCCAGCGGATTATATTGATGCCACTTGAGGGATTTTAGTAGAACCCGCTTCCAGAGAAGGCTTTGTCAAGGGACTGACAGATGCGATGCTGAAGCTCGCCCAGTCGCAAGAACTCCGAGAGACTATGGGTAGCGCTGGACGGGAGCGAGTCCGGCAGCATTTTGATTGGGAACGCAAAGTCGATCGAATACTTGAAATTTATCAACAAACGATCGACGATTGCCCCAAGCATTAGGTAGCCGACCATTAAAGCATAAAGCAGCAGCTTTCAACCTGAAAGCTGCTGATTGGGGGTGCTAAAAAAGTATGTGGCGGTCCAAAGACCCCCCTCTACATCCTAGCGATCTAAAAACGGGTTAACCCGTTTGTTTGGTTAACCCGCGAGCTTGGAAACATGCAGTTCAATTAGTTTTGCACTACCAGCTTAACGTTGGCATTTTGCAAACCGCGCTGCTTGACTGCTGCCAAGGTCTTGTTAACTGCGTACTTCTGGTTGATGGAGTTGATTAACTCAGTTTGATTGTGCTTTTTGGCGACGCCCCAGAGGTCGGCAATCAGGTCAAAAGAACCATCGCTATTGCGAGACCAACCCAGGTCATATTCGCCTTCCAGAATCGCTACGATGTCGGAGCGAACGCGCTGACCGTTATAGCCACGAACATCAGCTTCTGACTTGACTGAAATGCCCAAGTCGCGCAGGGAAGCTTTCAGGATTTCGGCATCGGTGATTTTGGTACGCAGTGTGCTAAAGTGAGACATTGGATTTCCTCCTAATACAACTGAGAGAGAAACAACAACGGTCTGGATTTAACGGTGCCGCTTGGCGGCTCTTGAATCGAACTGCTAGCTGTTGCTAGCCTTTGCTCCTGTTTGGACCAGGAGAAAGCTTTTAGAATTCCATTCGCTGGTATTCAGCGACGGAAGACGCAGCGGGCCGTGCACGCTGTCTAGCCCAATCTCGGAGGGCGGTGACCTGTTCGGTCATTGTTTTAGACAGTGGCATTGTGGATTTAATGGCCGCGATGATGTCTAGCTGCGTAAACTCTCGATCTTGAGCGAAGGCTTCGTACATTGCGGCTACTAGCGCTTGCTCAATCTCTGCACCTGAAAAGCCCTCGGAAACATTGGAAAGTTGCTCTAAATCGAAGCGAGTAATTTCCCGACGCCGCTTTGACAGGTGAATCTTAAATATATCTTGGCGTTCTTCTTTGGTAGGCAGGTCAACAAAGAAGAGTTCGTCGAACCGACCTTTCCTCAAGAATTCTCCCGGCAACCGCTCGATTCGGTTGGCTGTTGCCATTACGAAGACTGGAGAAGTCTTTTCTTGCATCCAAGTGAGGAACGAACCGAAAATCCGGCTGGACGTGCCTCCGTCTGAGTCGGCTGAACCAGTGCCTCCTGCAAAGGCTTTGTCTAGTTCGTCGATGAAGAGGATGGCTGGAGAGATGGATTCTGCTGTTTTGAGGGCATTGCGGAGGTTGGCTTCCGATCGACCCACCATTGAGCCGTCGTAGACTCTACCCATATCTAGCCTCAGCAGGGGCAGTCCCCAGAGGCGGGAGGTGGTCTTGGCAATCAGCGATTTTCCGCATCCCGGTACGCCGAGAATTAACATCCCTTTCGGTTGGGGCAGGCCGTATTCTCTCGCCCTTTCTGTAAAGGCGTTGGAACGCTGTCTCAGCCACCGCTTCAGCTCTTCTAAACCGCCGACTGCATCCAGGGTTTCGTCTTCTTCAATGAACTCTAGAATGCCGTTGCGCCGAATTAATTGCTTTTTCTCCGAAAGAACTATGTCTACTTCTTCTTCTGTTAGGCGCCCCGTCGAAACTTGGGCTTTTCGATAAACTTTTTCAGCTTCGTCCTTAGTCAATCCCAAGGCTGCTTTTAAAAGCTTTTCTCGCCCTTCTGTGGTAATGCGTCGCGATTTCGTTTGCTCCAACTGACCAGACAATACTTGGTTGAGTTCCTTCATGTCTGGCAAGGCGAAGTCTAATACCACTACTTCCTTTTCTAGCTCGATCGGAATTTGCTGCAAAGGAGACATCAGTATAATTGTCTTTTGCGTTCCTTTGAAGTTGGCGATCGCATCGCGCAACCACCTCGTTACCGGAGGAGAATCTATAAAAGGATGCAAATCTTTGAAAATGTAGATGCTAGCGTTACTGTTGGGTTCTCGCTGCCTGATCACCCATTCAATTGCTGCCTCTGGCGAGACGGTGTTGTGTTGGGTGGTGGTGCGGGGTTGACCATACTCCACAATGCCGTGAGTTACAGTCCAGATAAATACTCGTCGCTGTGGTTTTGCTTGAGCTATTGTCGAAATTGCTTGCTCACACCGCTCTTCCTCGGATGTCACGAGGTAGATCAGAGGATATTGAGCTTGGATTAGAATACTGATCTCTTCTTGCATAGTCCTCGACCCACTAGAGACGGTGCTATCTTTGCTGAATCTCAATGCTGCCCTTCGCCCTCTTACTGAAAATGTCAGTTTTAGCTTTTTGGGGAAGCAAGGCATTCTTAGCAGGGAACCAATTCTTCCTCTCCCGGTTTGGCCGTGCCCGCGGCGACGCCCGACACCTGCTTTACTGGAAGATCCTGTTCAGCCAATACGCTCGGCTGACTTGTTACCGATGCCAGTTCTCCATCTCGCATTACTACTGAACCCGTGCATTCTGGACAGTTGTATACCCGATGGGTTTGTCCGTAGGAGGCTTCTACTTCGTCAACCAGTTCGGGATTTCCTAGGTAGAAAACAATTGCCCTTTCTGCAATTGATGACATCGGTTCAGTTTCGACTGCGGCTCGGATTTTGAGCTGGCGATGCAGTTCTGGTGGAAGATACAATGTAACTTTTTGCTTTTCTTGCATATGACAGTGAATTGACTTACCCGGGTATGTATATCAGATTAGCCGCTTAATTCTTTGCTGTCAAGCCTCTATGCTGCTTTAGCGTCATTTTGTAATATTCCGTTACATTTGAGGTGACTCAGGGGCAGTTAACAACGAAAAAGCTAGGGCTGTAGCTGATGAGGCCGAGGTGCAGCGGCAGGTTGGGGTAGCGTCAAGGACGATCGACCAACTATAAATATGAACAATAGATATATAGGAGTACGGCCAACAAATCCTTTGAGCCGCCCTCTGGGGTAAGGTGCGCCATAAACACCCAGCCCGCTCATGAGGTTACTAACTTTGGGCGTTTTTATTTTGAAACCAAACTCCCCCAAACAGTTTTTATAGCTTTAATTGTGCAAAATCCGAACGTGAAATAACCGTTTTCGGCTTTTGATCCGGCTCAGATTTAACACGCCTTGACAGCGCTAGCGCTCAGCACCCTACCGTTAGACTTTTGGGATGACATTGTGTAAGCTGTTACGCACTTAATTTTTTTGCCCAAATGCTCGCTACAAGGACTCTAGGCTGCAAAATATTAAATTTAGATGGGTGTCAGCTTATCTTTAATAGGGCAGTGCTGGGTAATATATACTTGGATGCGGACCTGCTAACCTGAAATTTTTAATTTTAGATATCAAAGAACTGACTGATGGATTTAGACCAACAGATTCAAGCATTGATCGAAAAAGCTCCGCCCGACGGTTCGACGCCACAAATCTTAAAGGCGATCGCCCCGGCACTGGTGTTAATTGCCCAACAGCTACAGCACCTCGAATACTCGATCCTGCAAGCGGTAGACCAAAGTTGGGCCATCGTGGTTTTGAGCAATCTCAAGCAACCGGGACGGGAGAAGAGGGTGATTTATGCTTGGAGCAGTATTAAAGATGCGTCGCAGGCTGCGGCTGCTGGGGGCGATCGCCTCAGACCGGTGCTTTTGCCTGTCACTCACATTTTATTTCAGATGATAGCTCTGGAAGGTCTTGACAGCATTGTTTTTTTTGAAAGTCCCGGAAATCAGGAAGTCGGGACAGAAATCCCTCGCGAGCAAGTAAAGAGTTTAATTAACGTTTACTTGCAACAGTATCGATCGGCTCCACCGCCGGATATTGCCTAACCAACTCAATTTTCTATTAATTGGTAACAGGGCATTAGGCATTGGGAATTCCCCATTACCAATTCCCCATTACCAATAAAGTGTAACTTTTTAACCTCTAATAAAGTCTACTCAAAACGTATTCAGCCAAATCAATCAAAGCTTGACGGGACTCTGAATGAGGCAGCGCAGCTAAGTATTCGACGGCTTTCTGTGCGTGGTTTGTAGCTAGTTCTCGCGATCGCTCTATGCCTCTAGAATCTTCGACCAGTGCCAGAGCCTGCTCTAGATCTCCTTCTTGGGCAAATTCGCGTTCTATGAGAACTTCCAAGTAAGGTTTTTCTTCTAGGGCAAATAGTGCGGGTGCTGTCAGATTACCGCTTCTGAGATCCGAGCCTGCCGGTTTCCCCAAAGTTTCTGTTGAAGCGGTGAAATCTAATATATCATCTACTATTTGGAATGCCAAACCAATGTTCCGACCGTAGTTGTACAAATCGCCTGCTATTTCCGCTGAAACCTCGCTCAAACAGCCCGCTGCTTTGGAACTGTTGGCAATTAAAGACGCTGTTTTGTAATAACTTTTTTCGAGGTACGCTTCGATCGACAAGCTGGTGTCAAATCCATTGAGTCCCTGTTGAATTTCCCCCTCAGCTAAATCCATAATCACTTCTGAAAGCAGTTTGACTACTGGCAGGTTGTCGAGATTTGCCAAATGCCAGGAAGATTGAGCAAACAGAAAGTCTCCCGCCAATACTGCCACTCGGTTGTTAAACCGACTGTGAACCGTCGGCACTCCCCGCCGCAGATCCGACTCGTCCACCACGTCGTCGTGCACGAGACTAGCTGTGTGGATCATTTCCGTGATTTCAGCGAGGCGGCGGTGTTTTTCAGTGATTTCCCGATCGGGCATAGTCGCCTTGGCCATCAACAGAACGATTGCGGGTCTCACTCGTTTTCCCTTTGTGCCGAATAAGTATTCTGCAGCCGCGTACAAGATGGGATGACGGGCACCCACTAACTGTTTTAAGTTTTCTGTCAACAGTCGCAGGTCTTCTTCAACCGAGGAAAATAGGAGAGTGCTAGAGATCATGGATACGCCGACTCAAGCCGTAAAGTAACAAAATTTTACATATCATATCTTTATTTTAAGGTAATTCTCTGCAATAGAAAAGAAAAATCTAGGCGATCGCCAGTTATTTGTCATCTGCCGCCCGATGGGAGTCACCCGCCTGCCAGAGGCGAGTAGCCGGCTGCCAGAGGGGTTGCCCCTATTGTATCGAATTGTTAAGGACACTGCCAAAAAATCTCTAAATCCCAGAAACCCTGTGTTATTATGGGTATTAAGGATTTAAACAATTCTATACATTAAGTACAGCCAGACTGGCAGGTAGCTTTTAGGTGCCTGTAAAAGTTTCGTAGAGCCAGCCTTGTTAGTCGATCGCAGCCAAAATTTCTGGGACAGATTTTTAGTTCCTCGCGACTAAAAGTTTTCAGAAGTTAAGAGTAGCGCATCTTATGTGCACGGTAGCTCAAAGCAGCTAAAGTGGATGGTTTTAGGCTGTTTAAGCATCTGTAAAGCAGTAAATCATTATTGATGACCGGGAACGCCTAAATGTTCCCGTCGGCTTGATATGGAAAAACAGCCTTCAGAACCAAGGCAGGGTCTGGCGTGCTGACTTAATGTAGTAGGTCTTGAACTTGTCCTCCTCCTCCTCGTCCTTGACTTTTGGTTCTAATTATGATTTATCGCGATATTCCTCTAATTATTCCCATTCTGGCCGCCGGCTATGTAATGACTATTTATGTACTGCTGATGTTGGCCCAACGCAGCGCTAAAATCACTCGATTGGGCGATTAGTGTACTGCTGGGCAGCCGAAGTCGGCAGCAGCGCCCTCGCTTCACCGTTGAGAATTCGGAATACTCAATAATAACCCTGCCTGGAATGCTTGCGCGCAAAGACAGGGTTATTATTTACAATTGCGGGCACGGTGATTTTCTGGGCTGCTAGTTACTGCAACACGTAGCTACAGTTATCGATGTTCAATGCCAAAAGCCTCAGAGGCAGGATATTATATTTAGTACCAGCTTGTATCGCTCACAGCAAGTTTCATCTCAGGAAAACCCTGCAAATGTTCCGAGAAAGCTATTAAAGTGTTCTCAAAAACGCTGAGTTTGAAGTTGTCGGTTATTGTGCCAAAAATCTCAATATTCCTATTTGGTAGAGCAAGAACTTACAGGAATAAAACGCGAAATTTCTGAATCTAGCAACCTGCTTGCTCAACTGAAGGAAGCCATAAACTTGCACGGCAATCAAATCTTTCATCAAAGGGTGCTTAACTTGCTGATTCAGGCAGATAGTCTCTGCCATTTATTCACAGCTTACCAAGAACAGCATCGGCTACACATAGAGCTGCAAAAGTAATTTTTGACTTAAAAAAATATTCTCGCTTTAACTGTAGGGAAGAAAAGTAATTGCCAATATTACTGACCCCCTTAAAACTATATTAACTTTAGATTAAAAGAACTAAAACACAGAGTAGAAGTTGTCATAAATTATCAAGCTCCACTGGCTAAATTGTTGTCTGAGGCAGACGAACTAAAACAAGTTTCGATAAATCTGATGCACAATGCTTTACAAGGGATAGAGAATTACCGAGTTTTAAAAGTAGAGGTGAGAGCAGAAAATCAGAGCCTGCTCGTCAGTGGCAACTGAACTACCCGGGAATTTTGCCACGAATATTTGAGCCGTTCTCTACCACAAAACCAGACGCAGGAAGCTGGTTGGGACTGGAGATTGTTAAAAAAAGTGTGGAAAAACCTTCGGGTAAAATAGAAGTAACATCAGTTATCGGTCAAAGGACGTGTATTGTGTCAATTCCGATCGCCGTTGAGCGCGATCGCACTAAAAATCATACCAATGCGCGACTAAAAATGCAACTCTAGACCGATGTCAAACCTGGATTGCGGTCAGCGTACCGCGACTGTAAAATCTGAAATCTAAAATGGTATTAAGTGCCAGTTCCGCCTGCATCTATCCCCCTTGATTTGCCCATGTCAACAACAGTTTCTGATACCCAAAGCTTGCTAGAACAGGCGATCGACCCCAAACCGCCGGTGCTGCCTCCAAACACACCCTTAAACGTCGCAATTGCTGCCATGACAGAGGCGAGTGCCAGTTGCATTTTAATCGCGTTTGAGCAGCAATTGCTCGGAATTTTTACAGAACGCGATGTTGTGAAAATAACTGCTAGCGAAATACCGCTAGCAGGGGTAGCAATTTCTGAGGTAATGACTGAAAACCCGATCGCCATTTCCCTCGATAAAGCGGGGAATATCTTCAAGGTATTGAGCATATTGCGATCCAAAAGAATCCGTCATTTACCCCTCCTAGACGAAGGTGGCAACTTGCTAGGCGCTATCACCTGCGAAAGCATCCGTCAAATCCTCAAACCGGCCGACTTGCTGAAAATGTGGCGCGCCGAAGAAATTATGACTACACAATTAATAGTTACCTCAAGCAGCGCCTCAGTTTTAGAAGTCGCAAAACAGATGAGAACCCAGCGGAAAAGCTGCATAGTCATTTGCACTGACAGCGACAACAAAAATCAGAAACCTGTGGGCATAATTACAGAACGCGACATTGTTAAATTCCAAGCTTCTGGACTAGATTTCGCAGGCACTCCCGTCACCGCCGCGATGAGTTTTCCCCTGATACCGTTGCAGGTAAAAGCCACATTGTGGCAGGCTCACCAGTTAATGCAGCAGCACGGCATCCGGCGCTTAGTTGTAGTGGACGAGGAAGGATATTTAGCCGGAATTGTGACTGAAATTAGCCTGCTGCAGGCCTTAGATCCAGTAGAAATGCACGCAAATGTCGAGCTTTTGCAAGAAACAGTTGCCGACAAAATTCAGGAGTTAAAAAAAATGAACGAAGAATTGCAAAAAGAAGCGTTGCGGAGAACAGAAGTCGAGGAAAAATTGCTAATTTTAAATGATAACTTGGAAGAACAAATAAAACAGCGAACTTTAGAATTAATTAATGCCAACAGTCAGCTAAAAAAGGAAATACAAGACCGCACCACTGCTGAAGCTGAAGTTCGCCGCCTTAACACCGAACTCGAACAGCGAGTTCTAGACCGCACGGTTCAACTAGCAGCCAGTAACGAAGAATTGCAGCAACAAATTAGCGGTCGAAAATTGCTCGAAGAAAAATTGCTCTTTTCTGAAAGGAAAGTCCGTGCCGTTTTTGAAGCGATGACTGACATTGTTCTAGTGCTAGACAGTCAGCGGAACATAGAAATTTTGCCAACGAATGTGGCAGCGGTTTCTGAGCCTGATTGCGATATAGTCAGCTTGACCATAGAACATTTTTTCGACGACGATAACCCGGATGATTGGTGGGTGTTAGTTCAGCAAGTGTTAGAAACACAACAAACTCTCAATTTTGACTATAGCTTAACAGTTGGTGGTCGCGAAATTTGGTTTTCCGCCTGCATTTCTCTGTTCTCAAAAGATGCAGTCATTTGGGTTGCCCGCAACATCAACGCCCGCAAAATAGCGGAGTCAGCGCTGTGCCAAAAAAATGCAGAGTTATCTCATACCTTAGAAGAACTGAAGCGGACTCAAAAAGAACTCATTCAATCTGAAAAAATGGCAGCCCTCGGACAGTTAATTGCCGGAGTTGCTCATGAAATCAATTCTCCTTTAGGGGCGATTCGGTCTTCGGTGCAGAACATCGCCGATTTCTGGACGGAACAATTGCAGCAGTTGCCGATATTTTTTCAACAACTATCCCCGGAACGGCGACAGGATTTCTTTGCTTTGCTACACAAGTCCAACCAAGAAACAGATACATTATCTAGTAAAGAAAAACGTCAGTTAAAAAAAGTTTTGCAGGGGCAATTAGAATCAGAAAATATTGACGCCGCCGCCAGTCTTGCCTGTACTTTATTAGATATCGGCATCGGCAATAATGTAGAACCTTTTTTACCTTTGTTGAAAGACCGCGAAAGTCGAAACATTGTACAAACCGCCTACCAATTTGCTACGGTACAAAAAAGCACTAAAAATATTGCTACTGCTACAGATAGGGCAGCCAAAATCGTTTTTGCTTTAAAAAGCTACTCTCGCTACGACCAGTCGGGTTCCAAAGTAATCGCTAATATTACCGACGGTATTGATACTGTTTTAACGCTTTACCACTACCAAATCAAACACGGTGTGGAAGTAGTCAGAAACTATGGTACTAATTTGCCCTCTGTGCTATGCTATCCTGATGAACTCAATCAAGTTTGGACAAATTTGGTTCACAATGCTTTACAAGCGATGGGCAACAAAGGCGTGTTAAAAATTGATGTAAAACACCAAGCGAACGCAATATCAGTCAGTATTACCGACAGTGGTCCCGGCATTCCTCCAGAGATTATGCCGAGAATTTTTGAGCCGTTTTTCACAACTAAACCTCCAGGAGAAGGCAGCGGTTTGGGATTAGATATAGTTCAAAAAATTCTGGAAAAACACCAAGGTGAACTGCAAGTAGAAAGCGTGCCTGGTCAAACAAAATTTACTATATCCTTGCCCATCGGAATTCCTTGATAGCAATAAAAAAAAGAGGGAAATACCCCAAATTTTAAAATTTAATAGAAGTAAAGTTTTATGCCTAAACCAGTAATTTTGTGCGTTGACGATGAAGTTGTGGTCTTAAATAGTTTAAAAATTCAACTTAAAAAAGAATTTGGGGATGCTTACCTCTATGAAGTAGCCGAAAATGCAGATGAAGCTCTGGAAATTATGGAGGAAATTCAAAAAGAAGATGAAAGTGATATTTTGGTTATAGTATCTGACTGGTTAATGCCAGGGATTAAAGGAGATGATTTTTTGATTATGGTTCACCAAAAATATCCTAAAATTGTGAAAGTCATGCTGACCGGGCAAGCAGACGAAGTAGCAATAGCACGGGTGAAAGAGCAAGCAAACTTGCACCGTTGTTTGTACAAGCCGTGGGAGCGCAAAGAATTAGTAGAAACTATAAAATCTGGTTTGACAACAATATGAACAATAAACCTGTGATTATTTGTGTGGATGACGAACCGATAATTCTTGAAAGTTTGAAAATTGAGTTAAAAAAAACCCTAGGGGAAGAACACTTATTAGAAACCGCTGAAGGCGGCGAAGATGCTTTAGAGTTAATCGAGGAATTACTGGCAGAGGGCTGCGAAATCGTAGCAGTGATTTCCGACTATCTGATGCCGAATATCAAAGGCGACGAATTGCTGAAGCAGATTCACAGAATTTCGCCAAAAACTATCAAAATTATGCTGACGGGGCAAGCAGACCTAGAAGCAGTGGCGAATACTATTAAATATGCTAAATTGTACCGATACATATCGAAACCTTGGCAGTCAGAAGATTTGAAGTTGACGGTAAAAGAAGCGATTAACAGCTATTTTAGGGAGAAGCAATTAGCGGAACAAAATGCTCAACTCCAAAAGCTAAATCAAGAATTGGAAACTTTAGTCGAGGAGCGGACTGCACAACTGCGCTTGTCTGAGGAAAAGTTTGCTAAAGCTTTTCGTTCTTCTCCCAACCCGATTACTATTACCCGACTTAATGACGGTCGTTATTTAGAAATAAATGAGGCTTTTTGCCAGACAATCGGTTATTCGGCCACAGAAATACTGGATCGCACGGCGCTTGATTTGAATCTTTGGGAAAATATACAAGCCCGCGCCGAGTTGTTTAAAATGTTAGACGAAAAAAAAATTGTTCTCAACTACGAATTTGATTTTCGCACTAAAACAGGGGGACTCAGAACCGGGCTGCTGTCAGCAGAAATCATTGACATTCATGGCGAAACCTGCGTGATTTCTGTGATTCAAGATATTAGCGATCGCAAATTAGCCGAAGAAAAACTCCGAGCTGTAGCGGCTTCTTTAGCAGCAGCGCAAAGAATCGCCCGTGTCGGTAATTGGGAATGCGATTTCTCTGCCAATACAACTACTTGGTCGGAAGAATTATCTCGGATTTTTGGGCTCGATCTAACCCAGCCTGCGCCAACACTAACTGAGTTTTCGCAATACGTGCATCCGGACGATCGACAAAAGTGGCAAACAACGATCGACACTGCTATTGCTAGCGGGCAATCTTACACTTTGGAATATCGAATTCTGCGACCGGAACCGAAAATTGCTGCGGATAATTCCCCGTCACAAATAAGTGAATCCGGCTTCATCCGCTACATCGAAGCAAGAGGAGAAGTAGTTGTCAACCAACAAGGGCAAGTGGCAAAACTATTCACAACTTTGATGGACATTACCCCACGCAAGCTGGCAGAAATAGCCCTAGCAGAGAGCGAAGAAAAATACCGTCATTTAGTTGAGACTTCCCAAGATATTATCTGGTCTTGCAATGCTGAAGGGCACATTACTTTTGTGAACCAAGCAGTTAAACAAATATACGGTTACGAGCCTGAAGAAATGCTTGGCTGTTCTTTTAGCGATTTCTTGGCTCCAGGAGAAATAGACTGGAAATGGGAACTTCAGCAGCGCTTGCTGACGGGAAAAACTGTGTTTCAGTACGAAAATATAGTATTAGGAAAAGACGGCAGAAAGATTGATGTAAATACCAAGGCGATCGCCCGCATGGACGCTGAAGGAAACATCATCGGCACAACAGGTACTGCTAGCGATATTACCGAACGCAAACAAGCTGAAATAGTCCTGCAAAAAGCCAAAGAAGAAGCCGACCGAGCGAACAGGGCAAAAAGCGAATTTCTCTCGAATATGAGCCACGAATTGCGAACTCCCCTCAACGCAATTCTCGGTTTCAGCCAACTGCTGGCCCGCGACCCAGACCTCGATGCCGACCAACAGCAATACTTAGGAATTATTACCCAGAGCGGGGAACATTTGCTCGTTCTGATCAACAATATTCTGCAAATGTCAAAAATCGAAGTCGGGCTGGTGACACTTAATAACAGCACCTTCGACTTGCACAAAATGCTAAAAAATACTGAAAATATGCTGAAGCTGCAAGCGGAAAAAAAAGGGTTGCAGTTGATTTTTGATTGCCCACCAGATCTACCTCAATATATAGAAACTGACGAAAGCAAGTTGCGACAAGTAGTGATCAATGTAGTCGGCAATGCTATTAAATTTACTGCGGAAGGTGGTGTTAATTTGAGAATCAAACATGAGTTGTTAAAAACTAAAACTCATGGAGAGATGCCGCCAAGTGACAGTTGCTGTTTGCTATTTGAAGTGGAAGACACTGGTTCAGGAATTTCTGCGAAAGAAATGGACAATTTGTTTAAACCTTTCGCGCAAACAGAAAGCGGGAAAAAAGCTCAAGAAGGAACTGGTTTAGGCTTGCCAATCAGCAAACAGTTTGTGCAGTTAATGGGAGGGAAGATGACGGTAACAAGCACCCTCGGTCGCGGCAGCATTTTTAGATTTGATGTTAAAGTTTCGCTCCCTAATGCAGTGGAAATTCAGGTGGCTCAAACAGCTCGCCGAGTGGTGGGTCTGGAACCCGGACAGCCAGAATACCGGATTTTAGCTGTTGACGATCGCCTGGAAAGCCGCTTGCTGTTGGTCAGAATGCTGACATCCCTTGGCTTTGCGGTGCAGGAAGCTGAAAATGGCGTTCAAGCTGTGGAAATGTGGTCGAGTTGGGAACCTCATTTGATTTGGATGGATATGCGGATGCCGGTGATGGACGGTTACGAAGCTACTAAACAGATTAAAGCGCATTTGAAAGGTCAAGCAACGGTGATTATTGCTCTGACTGCAAGTGCTTTTGATGAGGAGCGATCGGTGATTTTGTCTGCTGGTTGCGATGATTTTGTAGCGAAGCCTTTTCGGGAGCAAGTGATTCTGGAAAAGATGGCTAAGTATCTGGGAGTCCGCTATGTTTACGATCGAGAAGCTTCGCTAAGTTCTGATGCTGCGGTGTCTGCGGAGGTTTCCACGGCCACTGAAACGGCTGATTTGGCTTTTACGCTCAATACTTCATTTTTGGAAGCTATGCCTGCTGAATGGGTGGATGAATTGTATTCTGCGGCGGATGCGGTTGATAACGAGGAGATTTTTCGGCTGTTGTTGTCGATTCCTCCTATTAATGCTAGTTTCCGCAGCGCGATCGCCGATTTGGCGAATAACTTCCGGTGCGATCGGATTATCGATTTGATTGAGGAGTTTAGAAATTGTTGAAGGATGAAAGAAGAAGGGATAATAGGGGCAGGTTCAGGATTATTGATGATGTAGGTCGATCGCCGATTTGTAAACTCGCCCGCAGGCGATCGGCTAATTTACTTGTAGCCAAGCTCCACACCCTGGTAATCATCAGTCATTCCCAATTCTTTAATCTCACATCTCAAATCTTAACTTGGATAAGTTCTGTAAATATAAAAGGAGTTGATTGAGGAGGGAGTGCTATAATGAATATTTAACCAGTTTTGATAATTTCAACAATTCTTAAATTAACAAAAAATAGCCAGCGATGACCAACAATCAAATAGAAGAAAATAAAGGGAACATATTAATTGTTGACGATACTCCAGAAAATTTGCAAGTTTTATCAGCAACGCTGTGCGAGCTGGGCTACAAAGTCCGCGGCGTAATTAGCGGCAAAATGGCAATCAGAGCCGCGCGCTCTGGTGCTCCAGATTTGATTTTGCTCGACATCAAAATGCCGGAAATGGACGGCTACGAAGTCTGCAGGCAGCTCAAGGCAGATCCTAAGACATCAGAAATTCCCGTGGTTTTTATCAGCGCTTTAGATGAGGTATTGGACAAATTAACCGCATTTCAAGTGGGAGGGGTAGATTATGTCACCAAACCGTTTCATGTAGCAGAAGTTTTAGCGCGAATCGAACACCAACTGACTATCCAAAGACTGAAAAAACAATTAATTGCTCGCAATAAAGAACTGCAAGAAGAAATAATAGAACGCAAAAAAGCCGAAGAAGCAGCGGCCGCTGCATCGCTCGCAAAAAGTCAATTCGTTGCCAACATGAGCCACGAATTGCGGACTCCCCTGAATGCCATACTGGGTTTTACGCAAGTCATGAGCCGCGACTCTTTGCTCAGCCACGAAAATCTCGAAAATCTCCGAATTATTAACCGCAGCGGTCAACATTTGCTGGAACTAATTAACGATGTTTTAGACTTGTCGAAAATAGAAGCAGGGATAATTAGCTTAGATGAACGCAGCTTTGACCTTTATCAACTCCTCGACACTCTCGAAGAAATGTTTCAAATCAAAGCTGAAATAAAAAAAATGCAACTGAGATTTTTCGTCGATGCTAATGTTCCCCAATATATAAAAACTGACGAAAAAAAGCTGCGCGTCTGCTTAATTAACCTGCTGGGAAATGCCATGAAATTTACTCACGACGGGGGCCGTATTTGGCTGCGCGTGAGCGTGGAAAGCAAGCAGCCACAGCCGGCCGAATCGGAAAGTTATCCTAACTCTACCTCGGTCGAACCCTTGTTAATTTTGTTTGAAGTTGAAGACACCGGAATTGGCATAGTAACAGCCGAAATTGATACTTTATTTGATGCTTTCGTGCAAACACAAGCGGGTAAAAAAACGGCTGATGGTACGGGATTGGGTTTGACAATTACTAAAAAATACGTGCAGATAATGGGCGGGGATATTTGGGTAAAAAGTGTTTTAGGTGAGGGAACCAGTTTTAAATTTAATATCCGAGTATTGGCCGCTATTTCGTCTGAAATAACAGTGGCGACATTGCAGCGGGCGATCGCACTAGAAGCAGATCAACCAATTTATCGGATTTTAGCAGTTGACGACAATCAAGACAATCGGCTCTTGCTGGTTAAAATGTTGCAACCAATTGGTTTTGAAGTTCGAGAAGCGGAAAATGGCTACCAAGCTGTTGAACTTTGGGAAAGTTGGCAGCCTCATTTAATTTTGCTGGATACGCGAATGCCAGTAATGGACGGTTTTGAAACTGTCAGAAAAATTAGAGCTAAAGAGAAACAAAGTCAGCGACGAACTGTAATTATTGCTCTGACTGCTAGCACTTTTGAGGAAAGAAAAGGCGAAATTATCGCCGCAGGTTGCGACGATTTTGTGCGGAAACCTTTTCAAGAACAAATCCTCTTTGATAAGATGGCTTGCTACTTGGGAGTGCGCTATCTTTATCAAAAGTTGCCCCGGCTCCCAGTCGGGGCTTTACGGCGTTATTGTGTGAGCGAAAAACCCGATTCATTTTTCCGAGGGCTGCTGGCTCAGATGCCTCAAAGCTGGGTGCAGGAACTCTACGACGCAGCTAATGATGTGAATGAAGAGCTGGCGATTCAACTTGTCGATCGCATCTGGGAAAATCATCCAACTTTAGCTGAGGCGTTAAAAGATTTGCTTGCCGATTACCGACTCGACAAAATAATGGATTTAACTCAATCGAGTTTAAAATAAATGGATAATAGCGAAATTAAAGTATTGGTGGTTGATGACCAACCAAGCAATCTGCGGTTCTTATCCAAACTGCTAACATCCCAGGGCTATCAAGTTTACCGAGCTATTAGCGGTCAACTGGCGTTGAATGTGGCGATCGCCCATTGCCCGGATTTAATTTTGCTCGACATTAGAATGCCGGAAATGAACGGTTATGAAGTTTGTCGGAGACTGAAAGCGGCACCAGAAACCGAACAAATTCCGGTAATTTTTTTAAGCGTATTAGATGAAATGAACGATAAATTACAAGCTTTTCGAGTAGGAGGCGCCGACTATATTACTAAACCATTTCAAGTAGAAGAAGTTTTAGCACGCATCGACAAGCAAGTCCGCTTGCAAAAACTGCAACAGCAATTAAAAGAGCAAAATTATCAACTGCAACAGTCGCAGTCGCTGCTTGCTAGCATATTAAATAGTTCCTTAGACTGTGTGGTGGCATATTCTGCTGTCCGCAACAGTGAGGGAAATATTGTAGATTTCCAGTGGCTCTTGAGCAACCCGGCCGCTGAAAAATTTGATAGTCTCCTATTAAATGACATAGTTGGCAATAAATTATTAGCCAAAATTTCCCAAGTTAGTAATAACGAGTTATTTGATTTGTATATTTCTGTAGTAGAAACAGGAGAAACTGTAGACCAAGAATTTTGTTACGAACAGGAGCGAGATACAATTGTTTGGCTGCACATTGTGGCGGTCAAATTAAACGACGGTCTGGCAGTAACATTCCGCAACATTACCGAGCGCAAACGAGCAGAAATTGCCCTACGAGACAGCGAAGAACGCTTCCGCGCGATATTCGAGCAAGCTGCAGTCGGCATAGCTAAAACCGCGCTTTGCGGTAAATTTATGCGTGTAAATCCCGGCTTTTGTCAAATTGTCCGCTATGCACAATCAGAATTATTACAGCAAAATTGGGAGGCAATTACTCACCCAGATGACAGAGAAGCGGACAGAGAATACCTGCGCTCACTGTTATCGGGGAAGATTCAAACTTTTTCTGTGGAAAAGCGTTTGCTATGCAAAGATGAGGCAGTGCGCTGGGCAAATGTTACTGTTTCGGCAATGCGCGATGTGAAAGGGACGCTGCAGTATTTGATTTGTGCGATCGAGGATATTTCCGAACGCAAGCTGGTACAAGAATTGCTGCAAGAGAGTTTAGACACTCAAACCCGCTACGCTCAAGAATTAACTCGTTCTAATGCCGAACTAGAACAGTTTGCTTACGTGGCTTCTCACGATTTGCAAGCGCCTTTGAGCACGATTGCCGGCTACGCTCAACTATTAGAAAAACGCTTTCCCAGCCAACTTGATGCCCAAGGGAATAAATTTATCCGCAATATTGTTAATTCTTGCGAGCGGATGCAGGCGCTGATTGATGACTTGCTGGAGTATTCCCGGGTAGGTCGCAGTCAGAAAGCTTTTGAGATGATAGATTGCAATCGGGTTTTTGAGGATGCTTGTGCTAATTTGCAGGTGGCCATCCGCGAGAATCAAGCTTCAGTTACGAGTGGGGATTTGCCAAGGGTAAAAGGTGACTGTTTTCAACTGCTGCAACTGTTTCAAAATTTAATTGGTAACGCCATTAAGTACCGCAGCAGTGAGGCGCCGGTGGTGCAGGTGGACGCTTCGCGTCAGGGGGATAGCTGGGTGTTTTCAGTGCAGGATAACGGTATTGGGATTGCCTCACAGTACCATCCGCGAATTTTTCAGATTTTTCAGCGCTTGCACACCCAAAAACAGTATTCGGGAACTGGTATCGGTTTAGCTATTTGTCAAAGAATTGTCGATCGGCACGGCGGCAGCCTTTGGGTAGAATCAGAACCCAATCGAGGCTCGACTTTTTATTTTTCTATTCCTATATAAAAGTGAAGTCAGCATCCCGCCTGAAGCATTCACCAGTCCTTTACTTAAGCTTTCAATATCTTTATGTTTTCTTTACAAAAATGCTTATAAAGTGTAGCATGTTCACTGATGACATCGAGCTAAAAATCTATCAATATAAATCTATTAGCTCGATCCTTATACAACTTATAAATCAGCGGTGCACGCAAGACTTGTTAATTTTTTTCAACTGTATCCAGAGCATCTTGCTTTGGGATGCAATAGTTTCCCTAGTAGTTCGCGGAGAAGGATTTGTGATGTGTTTGCAGTTTGCCGGTTCTCGGACAGACTGCCAAGCGAAACAAGCATGATTTGCAAATCTTTGCAAATGGAGAAAAACGGTAAATTACTGCAACACAATTTCAGTGTTCTCAGCCAGATTTACCGGATGATGGCAAGAGATGCTTTGCAGGTACTCAGACACGGCTCAAAGTCCCGCAACCTCACAAAAGACTTTCCTAGTGAGGCAAAGCCGTGAATTATAAAAAGAAAAAATTTACTCTTTTAATAGCAAACGATGATGAGGACACGCGCTTTTTAGTGAAGGAAGCACTGCGAGAAATTCGATTAGCAATTACGAGCGAATTTGTGGAAAATGGAGAACAAGTGCTAGACTACTTGTACCGTCGCGGTCAATATCTTGGTAGCAGCAATTGGCATCAGCCAGACTTGATACTTTTGGATCTGAATATGCCGAGGCTGGACGGACGAGAAACACTAACTTCGATCAGATCTGACCCCCATTTGCAACAAATTCCGGTTGTAATTCTCACAACTTCCCACCGCAGAGGAGATATCTTGCTTTGCTACCGCTTGGGAGCCAATTCTTTCATATCCAAACCAGTCACTTTTGAAGGATTGCTTGAAGTAATGAAGACTTTATGTGAGTATTGGTTTGAGATCGTTTCACTCCCGCCGGATATGTAAGCTTTAATGGAGGGCTAAATGCCTAGTTTGAGTGTATAGTGAATTTGATAAGCCGAAATATTGGCCGATCGCAAGAGAGCATCTCATCTTTGTAAAAACACTTCTTCTGGCTCCTTCCTTGTTCCTCTTTCCTTGTTCCTCCTGCCTCGGGCCTCAAAAATCCAATTTCTAGCTGGGCTGCAAAAGTCAGATGCTCCCGTTCGCCAGTATCGCTCTCAAAACAAAAAAGTTGCATTCGACCTGCTCCGAACGCTATAGTTGTGTTAAAACGTCACCAATGTCTGAAAATTTTGTTGGTTGAGGATGACCTCGGAGAGCCGACAATGATCGAAGACCTTCTAGGGTCATTCAGCGAGTCTCTATTTCTCCTCCAAACTGTTAAGTCTCTGGAGAGAGGAGTCGGGTGTCTGCAAGTAGAAAAGTTTGACGCCGTACTATTAGATTTGTCAGTGTCAGACAGCTTGAGGGGAAGCGAGGCGATCGCAGTTTTGAAAGGGGGATGGCCCACATTGCCAATTGTGGTGCTGACAGATATCAACGATGAAAATATTGCCCGGTCAGTATTGCGCTGGGGCGCTCAAGATTGTTTGGTAAAGGGAAGATTTCACAGAACTCTGCTGGTGCGGGCAATCCATTACGCGATCGAACGCCAGCAAATCGAAGAACAATTGCGGCAGCAGGCTCTGCGACAGCGGCTGTTGGGCAAAATGATCGAACATATTCGATCGTCAATAGATCCGGCAAGCATTCTCCAAAGTACCGTTGCAGAAGTGCGCCAATTTCTCCAAACAGACCGCGTTTTAATTTATCGCTGTCAGGATTGGGTGTCTGAATTGGACGGGGAAGAGCAAAAAGGTGCGATCGTCGCAGGTGACGGTTTGCCAGAAGGTTATGTTGAAAACCAAAATATTAGTGCTGCTTTGGCGGTGTCATGCTTTGTTTTAGTCGAATCTCAGTCGGTACAAGCAATAGCAGATGTCAGCACTGCCCCCTTGGCTGGCAGTTGCAAAGAATTGTTGACAGATTGTGAAATTGCAGCAGTTATCAGCGTACCAATTTGGCAATCAGGCGACTGGGAAACGGCAAAAGAAACACAAGAAGCAACTGTTTGGGAAGTCGAGAACAATCAAGATGTAGCGGAAAATTATATCTGGCACCACGAGAGTGGCAAAGCGCAGGCGCAGGGTAAAAATTTGCCGGATTCGATCGCAGAAAATGGCAATAGTTTGTGGGGAATGTTGACAGCATACAATTGCTGCGGTGTCAGGGAATGGCAGCAGTGGGAAATAGATTTTTTACAGCACTTGGCAAATCAAGTGGCGATCGCGATCGAACAATCTCAACTTTACCGCAAGCTAGCAATAGCCAATCAAAAATTGCAGCAACTGGCAACTACTGACGGACTGACTGGCATTGCCAATCGCCGTCAGTTCGATCGCGTTTTGAGCTTAGAGTGGCGCAGATTGGCAAGAGAGAAACTGCCGCTGTCTTTAATTATGTTTGACATCGACTTTTTTAAACTTTACAACGAGTTTTATGGGCACCTCGGCGGGGACGATTGTTTGCGCCAAGTTGCCGGGGCGATCGCCAGAGAGGCCAACCGACCTGGGGATTTGACTGCCCGCTACGGTGGTGAAGAATTTGCCCTAGTGCTGCCCAACACCAGCGCCCAAGGGGCAAACGCTGTCGCCCGGAAAATTTGCGACGGCATCGCCTGCTTGAAACTGCCCCACGCGCGATCGTCGATCGACCCCTACGTTACCCTCAGTTGCGGCATTGCGACAGCGATTCCTTCTGCCCAGGAATATCCCAAAACCATAATTCGCAGCGCTGACAGCGCCCTTTATCAAGCCAAAACCGAAGGCAAAAATCGCATTTGTCACGCCAGCAGTAACTCGGAATCTTCCCCGATTTTTATGTAAAAGTTGAAGGTAATTTGTAAGATCGTGTTTGATTTTTCACTCACAACTCATAACTCATATTGTTGACCTTTGCATCAAAATAATAATTTTCTGAGTGTACTGCCCGCAGAATGCAATCGAGTGACCCGGATCAAGGATAATACTCGCGGGCCGGGTATAATTCCGAGGTTACGGTATTTGATATTACTGAGATGTTGCACCATTCTCAATTACTTGTTTAGGAACAGGCAAGATGCCTGTTCCACAATAAAATTCTCTCTGTGTGGAACAGGCATCTTGCCTGTTCTTGAGAATCGTGCAAGATGTGAGATATTACCCATTTCCGCTGCCCAATTTCCAATTACCAATTGCTAATTTATTGCCCCAAATTTGAATTCCTACCAGTTAAATTCGGCCGCACTGGAATTTCAATCAAAAACTCCGCTCCCTCACCCGGTGTCGAAATACAGCTCAATCTGCCGCCGTGCCGATCGACAATAATCGAGTGAGAAATCGACAGTCCCAAACCCGTGCCCTTGCCCACAGGTTTAGTCGTGAAAAACGGGTCAAACAGCCTCGATCGCACAGACTCCGGTATCCCCCGCCCGTTATCCGCAATAGATACCGCTACGAAGCCGGCAGCCGCCTGATAACTGCGAATAGCGATCGTGCTGGGATGTCGATCGCACTCCTCGATCGGACGCTGCTTGTCCCGTTCTTCCAAAGCATCGATCGCATTCATTAAAATATTCATAAATACCTGATTCAACTCGCCAGGAAAACATTCAATTTGTGGCAAGAGTTGGTAATCTTTAACTATCTGAATTTCTCCCTGACTGCTGTGAGATTTTAACCGATTTTGCAAAATCATCAAAGTGCTATCAATTCCCTCGTGAATGTTAACCGACTTTCCAGCGGACTCATCCAATCGGGAAAAATTACGCAACGATTTCACAATCTCGACAATTCGCTCGGTTCCTACTTGCATCGAATTAAACAATTTCGGGAAATCCTCAGCAATATAATCCAAGTCTATTTCATCAATTTTCTCCAAGACTGGGGCTGGAGGATTAGGACAGTAATGCTGGTAAACTTTAATCAATTCCAGCAAATCTAAAGTGTAATTGCGAGCCGGATTGAGATTGCCGTGAATAAAGCTAAGGGGGTTATTAATTTCGTGAGCAACACCAGCAACTAACTGACCCAAGCTCACCATTTTTTCATTTTGAACGAGCTGAGCTTGAGTCGTTCGGAGTTTGTTAATAGCTGCTTCTAACTCTAGCGCTTTTGAACGTTCTCGCGCTTCCGATTCCTGCAAAGCTGACTCGGCTTGTTTGCGATCGGCAATTTCACTTTGTGCTTGCTCAAACAGCATTGATTGCTGGATCGCGATCGCCAACTGCACGCTAATTTGTTTGAGACACTCGACCTCAATTTCCAGCCAGTGGCGGGGGCCCGCGCACTCGTGGGCAATCAATAGCCCCCACAACTTCTCGCTTTGCAAAATTGGCACTACCAAATTAGCTCGCACCTGAAATTGACTTAATAAATCAATGTAGCACTGGGAAAGACCTGCTTTGTAAATATCATCGACAGCTAGAGGGCGACCGTCTTCGTAAGCAGAAGCATAGCTGTCTTCAAAGCAGGAATCTTTAATAGTTATTCCCTGAATCGACTGCCAATTTTGGTTCACAGACTCGACAGTTATAAAACCGCTCCAATCGGGATTAAAGCGATAAATAACTGTCCGATCTGTTTGCAAAAATTGCCGTACTTCAGCAACAGTTTTTGTCAAAATCTCTTCTAAATTAAGAGAAGAGCGAATGCGTTCCAGCATTTTTATGACCAGGCGTTCTCGCTTTAATTGCTGGCCCAAGATGGCCTCGGCAAGTTTGCGAGCGCTAATATCTTCAATCACAGCAATTACATAGCTAGGTTCCCCAAACCCATCCCGCACTAAAGATACAGTCATATTAGTCCAAACAAATGAACCGTCTTTGCGAATAAAGCGTTTCTCAATGGAATAATTGCAAATTTCCCCAGCTAACAGTCTGTCGCGCGACTCGACATCTGCTGCTACATCTTCTGGGTGAGAAATATCCCCAACATTTCGCGATTTTAGCTCTAATTCTGAGTAGCAGACAATATTGCAAAACCCTTGATTTGCATTCAAAAATTGACCGTCGCGCCACACTTTAACAATGCCGATCGCCGCTTGTTCAAATACAGCTCTAAATCGCTGTTCGCTTTCTTGTAAAGCAATTTCTGCTTTTTTGCGATGGCTAATATCCATTGCCGTGCCAAACAGCCGCACCACCTGACCAAACTCATTTTTAACAGCTTGTCCTTTAGCGTTAACGTGCCTAATTTCTCCTGATGGAAAACAGATCCGGTGGTCGATGTCGTAAGCTGTCCCTTCAGTCATTGCCTTTTGTACAACTTCTGCAAACCTTTCTTTGTCATCGGGATGAATTTGCTCTAAAAGTTCTTCCATGGTTGGCGGCCGATTCAATTCTCGACCGTAAACTCGAAACAGTTCTTCCGACCAAGTAATAACTCCTGCCTCCCTATCGAATTCCCAATTGCCGATGCGGGCTATTTTTTGCGCTGCTTGCAACTGTTCGGCAAGTTGTTGCAAAGATGCGATCAACTGAGTTTTTTCGGCTTCTGCTGCAACGCGGGCACTGATATCTTTGTGAGTGCCTGTTATCCGCAACGGCGCACCCCATTCGTCGTACTCGACTACCTTGCCCATAGCCAGAATCCACTGCCAATTTCCCGCTTTGTTGAGCATCCGAAATTCAAATTCATAGATATCAGTCTCACCTTCCAAATAGGAATTTAAACATTCCATTACCTTCACTCGATCTTCTGGATGCACCAAACTTTCCCAACCTTTGAGGTTGTTTTCAATTTCGGTTTCTGCGTAGCCTAGCATTGATTTCCAATAAAAGTCAAAATAAGTTTCGCCAGTAGCTATATTCCAATCCCACAGCCCCAAAGAGCTGCCTGAAACCGCCAACTGCAATCGCTCTTCACTGATTTTTAATGCTGATTCGGTGCGTTTTATTTCTGTGAGGTCGGCAATTATGGCTATCATTCCTATCGGTTGACTAGCACTATCTTTAATACAGTTAGCTCGCAAGAAAGTTTCTATAATATCGCCATTTTTACTCTTAATTTCAATTTCACTTTCCCAGGAAAAACCTTTTCGCATCACCCTAAATAACTTTCTCAAATCTTGAGATTTGGGGTACATTACTGCTGGGCCACCGGCATTATTTAGTTCCTCAACTGTATAGCCGTAGCGCTGAATAAATGCTTGATTGTGATAAACGGAATAACCGTCCAAATCTGCGATCGCGATCGCATCACTAGCGCTGTCTACAGCTTGAGTTACCAGGCACAGAGTCAGTTCGGCTTGTTTGCGATCGGTAATATCAAAAATCGCTCTGTCGAGCCACAAAACCAGCCCTTCTAGATTGTAAGTTGGCCTACCTCTTTCCGACATCCACCGCACCGCGCCGTCAGCGCGAACAATCCGGTATTCTAGATTGTACGGCTGTTTCGACTCTACTGCTGTGCTGATTTGTCGATCGACCATTTTCTTGTCTGCCTCGTGGACAATGGTCGCAAAACTCAAGCGGTTGTTGCCAATAAAATCCACAGCAGGATACCCACTAATTACCTCAATTTCATCGCTAATAAATACTATCGTCCACTCAGCATCGTACAAGCTGCGGCAGATAGCGCCGGGGATATTCTCAACGAGCGATCGCAATCTGGCTTCGCTCTCCCGCAAAGCTGCTTCTGCCTGTTTTAAATCAGTAATATCCAGCACCATGCCTTCCCAAACGATATCCCCTTCCTGCCCTATTTCAGTCGGAAAATCAACTCGTTCCGGCCTCGACGAACCGCCTTGCATCCACTTAAGTTTTCCCGACGGTACAATCGTGCGCCATTCCTGCTGCCAGGGCTGCATATTTGCCGCAGAAACAGCAATAGATTCTTCAAATTTTTGACGTTCATCTGGATGAATAAAATCAAAAAGTAATTGAGGATTCTGCTGAATAGTTTCTGGTTCCAATTCATATAAGTCGCGGCTGCCCGACGAAATATAAGGAAAACTTTTTTTGCCGTCGGTTGAGAGACGAAATTGATAAATTATTCCCGGTAAATTTGCAGCAACTTGCCGCAGTCTAGCTTCGCTTTCTTGCTGGGCTAATTGTTTGCGCCTATCCTCAGTGATATCTCGAATTATCCCGACGAGAATTTTACTGCCATCGGTATTTTCAAAGACAGTTTTTTTAGTAGACAGAATGTGGTTTGCACCGTGGGCGTCAGTAAATATTTCCTCACTCTCGTTTTCTTTCCCCGTCGTAAACACTTGTTGGTCAGTATGCCAAAAAATCTCAGCTTCTTGTTTTGGGAAAAAGTCATAATCCGATTTGCCCAACAGTTCCTCGCGCTGCTTCCCGATCAGCTTACAAAAAGCATCATTTAACAGTATCCAGCGGTGCTGTTCATCCTTGACAAAAAGTGGATCTGCAACTGCATCGATTGTATAATTCAAAAACTTTTTACTAGCTTCGAGTTCGGAAAGTGCTAAAATCTTATCTGTAATATCATTGATAGTTCCTGTCGTCCCCTGCGCCTCGCCGTTGCCGCCAAAAATAAAAAATTCTTGCACTTCTACCCACCGAATTTCCCCATTTTTGGTAACATATCGACTTTGGTAACAACAGGATATTTGTTGATTTGGTCTCCGACCTCTAAACGAATTTAAATATTGGTGTTGATCCTCAGAATAAATGTAACTCAAACAGGAAGTTCCTAAGCTTTCATCAACGGTAAATCCGGTAATTTCCGTCCAAGCCGGATTGAGAAAAGTCCAATTGCCAGCCGTATTTGTTTCAAAAACGACTTCTTTGATATTGCCAACAACCTGTTGGTATTTTTCTTGACTTTTTTGCCATTCTGCTTGCCGTTTCTGGCGGGCGATCGCGCACTTGAGCGTCCGCACCAGCAACCGGCTGTCTACCTGTCTTTTCACCAGATAATCTTGGGCGCCGGCGGCAATTAACTCGACAGCCAGTTCTTCGTCATCGGCCGCTGTCAGAATGACGATCGGAGTATTTATACAGCAATCTTGAAGTCGGAAAAAAGTATTAAATTTTAGGCTGTCAGGAAGTGAAAGATCTAATAAAATTACATCAAAAATTTTGTCGCTTAAAATTTCTATAGCTTCCTGGAGGCGAACTACATTAGTCAGATCAATTGATTTTCCTAGTTGGGGGTCAGACAGCAGTTCTTGAATGAGTTCTGCATCTTCTGCACAGTCTTCTACTAAAAGAATTTTTAAACAAGCAGGCGTTAAAGTTGACTCAAAAACAGATGTCATACCATTTTATATTTGAGATTTGAGATTTGAGATTTGGAATGACTGATGACTATCGCGGTTTGGTTATTGCGTACAGCGGCATTTTTTTTACTGGTATCCTTTTGCTATTTTTTAGTAATTATAAAATCTCAGCAGTGGATGCAGCTACCTAGCTGATGATTGGCGAACTTGCACCGCAGCCTTTAGAGTGCGCTGTGTGCTTGCAGACCCCGCAGATTTATTTGTAGAATTGAGTTGTTCGCTGCAAGTTTTCCGCCTCGCCCCAAACCTAGTGGCCCAAAACTATCATACTCTTACCAATATTGCAACTCAACTCTATTTTAATTTACAACCTTTGGCAGGGGAATAGCAAGAGGCAAGTCAAAAGAGCCCGGAGTAATCAGGATTTGAATTGCTGATAGCCTTTGAAATTTTAGATTTTAAATTGCCGTTTAAACCTTGCCTAAAGTTCCATTATTTTTGCAAAATGGTATTACTACTAAGCTACGATAATTACCGGTGATTTACAAGATACGCTCGCTCGATTGTGTCCGGTTAATTGCCCGCAATTAGCGCCTGTTTGTATTGAGCAATGCAAGTCCTCTCTTGATTGAGAAACCAAGACTTGCATTCCTTGCTACAAACCTAATTACCAACTTAATTATGGTTGTCTAACCGGACACAATTTAACTGGGTTGACTCGCTCAATTATTCTGCGGTTTGGGCAGCACAACTGTAAACACGCTGCCTTGACCGACATTGCTGCTAATAGCAATCTCACCGTTAAAAGGTTTTAAAAGTTCAATACAAGTATAAAGTCCTAGACCAGTTCCTGTCGGTTCGCCTTCGGTTTTTTCCTCGCCTTTAGGTGGCTTTGATGTGTAAAAAGGGTCAAAAATTTTTGATAAATCTTCAGATGATATGCCGCATCCAGTATCGGCAATATCCATGTATATGTTCGAGTCGTCTTGCCGAGTCACGATAGTTATTTCTCTGCTTTTCTTTTCCCACATAGCATCCATTGCATTATTGATTAAATTATAAAATACTTGAGAAAGATAGGAATAAATTAATGGAATGCTGGTAATTTCTTCGTCATAAAAATATTTTTTTCTAATTTTATTTTTAAAATACAGGTTGCCTTCCAATAGCTGAATTTCTCTCTGCACTAAATCGTTGATATTCACCGGGTGCAAATCTTGCTTTTGCTCGTTTCGGCTTTTCATCATCAGAGTATCCATGATCTGATTGATTTTTGTGACAGCTTGAAAAATATACTTAGTATAATTAAACAGAGAGTCTTCTTGAATTTGTGTGGCTTTTGTTTCAATCAAATCGACGCTAGTCTGGATCACTTGCAGCGGACTTTTGAGGTTGTGAACCATTCCTTGGGTCAAACGTCCGATGATGGCTGTTTTTTCCTGGTTTATTAATTGCTTGGTTTTTTGTTCAACAAGTCTTTCCAGGTTTTGGTTGAGGTGGGCAAGTTCGAGGTTTTTTTCTTCGAGTTTTTTTTGCAAGCTGCGGATTGTCAAGTGGGTTTGAATCCGGCTCAAAACTTCTTCGTGCTGGAAAGGCTTAGTGATGTAGTCAACGGCTCCTGTTTGAAAGCCTTTTACTTTATCAGGCGTATCGGAAAGGGCGCTCATGAAGATGATGGGAATATCTTGCGTTGACGGGTCTGCTTTCAAACGTCGGCAAGTTTCAAAACCGTCAATTCCTGGCATCATGATATCCAACAGAATCAAGTCTGGATGGATGTAGTCAATTTGCTCGATCGCACTTTCGCCGTCTAGAGCCACTAATACTTTAAACCCGTAATTCCTTAACAACTCGAAAAGTACGTCAAGATTTGTTTGGTTGTCATCGACAATTAGTATGATGCTTCTTTCGGAATTCTTATCGTTCATATTCAAGGGAAACATTCAAATTGTTGATTTTTGAGTTGTGGGTTGTGACGTTAAATCGGATTCAATGAATTTTCTGCGGCTCTAGAAACCCCGTTGCTTCCTAGATGCTTCTATTTGCAATAACCCTTTGAGGAGCCGGCTGCGAGTCCGGGCCGCCAAAGCACATTAAGTTGTCGCTTCGCGGGATGCTAGAACCCCTGATTGAGAATGGTACTCAGGGCACGAGATTTAACTGATTTTGAGTTGTCTGTTAGCTACCGTCAATTTTAGGACAAATGTTGCTTCAAAAAATCTCGAATTTGCTTGAGCTGAAATCCTTTAGCAAGTTGGCGCAGGTGATGAACGAAAGGCACTAATGTCGGGTCAGAATGTTCGAGTTTAGCAGTTTCTTCCAGAATAGCTTCAATATCCCCCATCGCAGCCAATCTTAACAACGCCAAGACAGACTCTGAGGCAGGAGACACCATCCTTGAGTCAGCAGCAGCAATCTCAGAAGATGCTTTTGCAGTTGGCTCTCTCCGCTTTTTGGTTTGCGATCTTTCTTCGTAAACCCATTCTAGTCTCAAATGCAGGCGCAATAATTCTAAAAGCTCGTTAGTTTGAATCGGCTTGGTGAGAAAATTATCGCAACCTGCAAGTATGCTCTCTTGCTTGGTAGTCTCGTAAACGTTAGCGGACAAAGCAAGGATCACCGTATCTTTTAATTCCGGCAACTGTCGCAGCCGCCTGGTAGCTTCCCAACCGTTCATTACGGGCATCAGCAAATCCATTAAAATTATATCCGGTAGAAATTCCTGTGCTTTGTGCAAGCAGTCTTCGCCGTCTGTAGCTTCTGCAATTTCAAAGCCTAAATGAAAAAGCAGCCTGTGCAACATGGCGCGATTTACTTCGTGATCGTCCACGATTAGCACTTTCCGCTGGGGGCCGGTAAAACCTACAAGCCGCCTTTTTTCTGACCGGGAGGGGAGTTCCGAACACTGGGCGACTGCGGGCAAGTCTAGATCCACCCAAAATATGCTGCCTTTGCCGGAGGTACTTTGGACGCGAATTTGGCTGCCCATCATTTTGACTAATTTTTGGCTGATGGAAAGTCCCAGTCCGGTACCTTCGACAAAATTGTTATGATCGCCCACTTGATGAAAAGGCAAAAATATTTCTTCTAATTTATTCTGCCCGATGCCAATGCCGGTATCTTCGATTTGAAAGCGAATTTTAGGGGTAGGGGCACGATCGCACGTATTTGCTGCTGTTATCACCTCGCGCGCTTCTGTTGTTCCCAGCGGCGGTAGCGACAGAAGCGGCGCGTCTAAATTCGCGGTCAAATTGAGCGTTTGAGTGGCAATTTCCGCTGTCAAACTAGAATTTTCGCAGTTGGTTTGAGGAGAATTGTCGGCGAAATTTTCTGCATAACCGACTTTGAATGTAACGCTGCCGCTGTTCGTAAACTTAACGGCATTGCTGAGCAAATTAATCAAAACTTGACGCAACCTTTTTTCGTCGGCCAAAATGCCGTCTGGCAGTGCTGATACCTGCTCGTAATTAAAGGCAATTCCTTTTTGAGCAGAACGCATCTGGAACAAATCAATAATACTTTTAACAAAACTGGAAAAATCCACGTTTGTCAGCGACAGATCCATTTTACTAGCTTCGATTTTTGAAAGGTCTAAAACATCATTAATCAGCATCAGCAGGTGGTTGCCGCACTGGTTAATGTTGTTAAGACTTTCCTGCTGATCGGCGGTAAAGTTTTTATCGGCTTTGAGCAGTTGGATGTATCCCAAAATCCCGTTCAAAGGCGTCCGCAATTCGTGGCTCATGTTGGCGAGAAAGTCGCTTTTAGCGCGGTTGGCGGATTCGGCGGCTTCTTTAGCTAATTGCAGGGCGGCTTCTGCAAGTTTGCGATCGGCAATTTCGGTTTGTGCTTGTTCAAATAGCATCGATTGCTGAATGGCGATCGCCAACTGCACCCCCAATTGTTTTAGGCACTCTCCCTCCAATTGCTGCCAGGGACGCGGGCCCGTGCAGTGGTGGGCAATTAACAGCCCCCACAAGTTTTCGCCTTGCAAAATCGGCACTACCATATTCGCTATCACATCGAGCCGAGTCAACAAAGCCAAGTGGCAGTCGGCGAGGCCGGCATTGTAAACATCTTCTATTGCTCTAATTCTGCCGTCTTGGTAAAGAGAAACGTAGGCTGCCCCAAAACAGGGGTCATAAATTTCCATTCCTACAATTGGTCGGCAATTTTCGGCAACCGACTCGACCGCGATAAAGCCGCTCCAATCCGGATTGAATTGGTAAATAACAGTGCGGTCTACTTGCAAAAAATGCCGTACTTCTTCGACACTTTTGGTAAGAATTTCTTCGAGATTTAGAGAAGATCTAATGCGTTCCAGCATGGCTACTGCCAACTGTTCGCGTTTTAATTTCTGGCGCAAAATTAGTTCTGATTCTTTGCGTTTTGTGATGTCGGTAATTACTGCAATTAAGCCGATAGAATTCCCATTAATATCTTGAATACTGTCGGCTCGCACCAGAGCAGTTACTGCTTCGCAGCTCTTAGTTTGCAGTGAAACTTCGCCACACCAAGAGCGACCTTGGCGAAGGTTTTTATAGATTTGTTTGTAATTTTTATGCCGGACATAAAGCGCGGCCATATCGCCCATATCATTGAGTTCTTCCACCGTATAGCCGTAGCGCTGAATAAAGGCTTGATTGTGGTAAATAGACCGCCCTTTCAAGTCGGCGATCGCGATCGCATCGCTGGTACTTTCGACGGCTTGAGTGACCTGCTGTAAAGCTAATTCTGCTGCTTTGCGATCGCTGATGTCCGTCATCGAACCCACCATCCGCAGAGGGTTTCCGGCTTCGTCCCACACTGCTTGAGCGCGGGCGAGCACCCACTTATAGCTACCGTCTTTGCACTGCAAGCGGTATTCGGCGGCGTAATTGGGAGTTTGGCGATCGAGATAACCTTGGATCGCTGCTTGGACTCGCGAGCGATCGTCTGGATGGATGCGATCGATCCATGCGCTGTTGGTGCTGTCGATTTCGCCGTCTGTGTAACCGATAATTTCTTGCCAGCGGGCCGATCGAAAAGCTTCATTTGTTTGAAGATTCAGATCCCAAATTCCGTCTTGATTGCCTTTGAGAACTAACTGCCAGCGTTCTTCACTTTTACGCAATTCTTCTTCGGCTTGTTTGCGCTGAATATGATCGCCCAACTGAGTCGCTACAGCCTTAACCAACTCTACAATACGCGGTTCCATAGTCGAGCGCTCGCGCTTGCAGAATACTAAAACTGCCAGCACCTCTGAGCTAGCGTGAATTGGCACTCCGAAACAACCTTTCAATCCGACTGATGCTGCCATTTGCGCTCGGGCAAAAAGATGATTTTTGGCTAGAGAAATATCTTCAATCCATTCTACATTTCTGGTTGACCAAATCCGTCCAGGTACTGCCACACCGGCGGCGAATCTAATTTTTTTACTTTCGCGGCCGAACCTATCTAAATCGCGATCGCTAGCGTACCAAGTTTCGCTGTGTTCCAAAAAAGTACCGTTAGCAGTCGGTATCCAAGCTTCCGCAAAATTCCAGCCGATCGCATTGCACAGCAACCGCAGGATATGTGGGAGGGCGCTGTGAAAATCGGCAGACTGACTAATGGCTTGAGTTGCGGCCAGCAACAGCTTTATTTCATCTTCTGCTTGCTTGCTTTCTGTAATATCAGTTGCAGTGCCGAGAATTTGTTTTAACTTACCGTCTGCTGTTTTCGCAAATACAGTATCTCGGCTGACCATCCAGCGCCAAGAACCATCCTTGTGCCTAATTCGGTATTCAATTTCAAAAATATCCCCTTCGCTGCCTGTTTCGACTTGCTGTAAATAATCAGGCATTTTGATTGAATCTTCGGGGTGGATTAAAGTTGACATCATCCACGGCCCCATTGCCTGAATCTCCTCTACTGTATAGCCAAGAATGTGGTAGATAGAAGCGTTACCATAGATATTTTTTTTTTCAATTAAGTCACAAACATACAAAATATTAGGAGTGGCCCCAGCAATTTGTTGAATGAATCGCTGGCTCTCTCGCAGTGCGGCTTCTGTTTTTTTTCTTTGGGAAATATCGCGAACAATGCAAATAGTTTCTCCGCCGGCTAGCATGGTCAGCGATACATCTAGAGGAACCTTCGATCCGTCGCGGCGGCATCCTACTGCTTCGGTCATGTACCAACCTTTCTGCACTAAATTAGGCACAACTTCTTCCTCAAACCTCTGCCTTTCTGAACCGTCGTAGAATATTTTCCAACTTTTGCCTAACAGTTCTTCGAGAGAGTCGTAACCGTAGATTTTTAGTCGGGCTGCGTTACAATAAATCAACAGTCCGTCGGTATCGATTATGGCGATACCTTCGGAAGCGGCAGCCATTGCCGCTGCTTGCCTGTGGAGTTTTGACTCAAAACGTTTGCGATTGGTGATGTCGCGGACGATCGCGATAATTTCGTCATCCGTGCAGAAAACAATTCTCGCTTCAAAATCGTACAGTTCATCATTAACGGGCATTTGATATTCTACAACTTGAATCTCGCCAGTGGCGATCGCTTGTTGATGGCCCGACAAGATTTTGTCAGCAAAAGCAGCCGGCAAAATGTCTTGTGCTTTTTTGCCGATTAGTGCTTTTTGTGGTATGATATTCTCGAAATCTTTGGCAGGTTTGAAGTCTACAAAAGTGCCGTCTGCCCGACAGCGAAATATCATGTCTGGTATCGCATTTAAAAGAGCGCGGTTGGTGGCTTCGCTCTTACGCAATTCAGCTTCAGCTTGCTTGCTAAATGTAACGTCGCGAGCCACTGCATAAATCAAACCTTCTTCTGCAAACGGCGATGCTGTCCAAGACAGCCATTTATAAGTACCATCTTGGCAAAGATAGCGGTTTTCTAAGCTAATAACTGGGTGGTCTTTTTTAAGTTTTTCTAATTCCGCTACAGTAATTTCTAGGTCTTCTGGATGGACGAATTCTATCAAAGGTTTGGCTAAGATTTCATCACTGCTATAACCTAATACATTTGACCAAGCGGGGTTTAAGCGTTTGAAATAGCCATCAAAACCTGCAATGCACAGTAAATCCAGCGAGAGATTAAAAAATCGATCGCGGTCTTGCTGGGTTTGTTTCAATTCCGTAACATCCATCACCAAACCGTCCCAAACTATATCGCCGTTGGCTTGCATTTCTGGCTTCGACGCGCCTTGCAACCATTTCACTCGATCTCCCATAACTTGCCGCCACTGGTGTTGCCAAGCTTGCTGAGTTACCGCTGAAGTTGCGAGCGATCGCTGCAAGCCTGAGATGTCGTCTGGGTGCACTGTTGCAAAAGCCAAAGTGGCATTTTCTTCTATTTCTTCTGGTTTTAAATTGTAGATCTGCCAACTGCCGGAAGAAACATAAGTAAAAGATGTTTTACCATCTACATCAAGTCGATATTGATAAATCATGCCCGGCACGTTGTCGGTCATTATTTGAAATCGAGCTTCGCTTTCCTGCAACGCAATTTGCTGGCGTTTGTATTCGGTCACATCTCGCATTGTTCCCACCAACATTTTACGACCCTCGGCGTTGTTAAATACTGTTTTTTTTGTAGATATAATGCGTTCTTTTCCGCCATCGGTAAAATTTTCTTCTGTTTCCTGAGAAAGACTTCTTTGCAATACTTCCTCGTCTTGCTGCCAAAAAAAAGCCGCTTGTGCTGGGGGTAAAAAATCGTATCCTGACTTGCCAATCAGTTCCGATCGCCTTTTTCCTATCAAATTGCAAAAAGCATCGTTTAATACGATCCATCTGTGCTGCTCATCTTTGACAAAAATTGGGTCAGGAATAGAATTAATCGTATGATTTAAAAACTCTTCTGATGCTTTTAATTGAGCTTCGTAACGGTAGCGATCGCTCACGTCCAAAACTACTTTAATCAGGTGATCGATCGAGCCGTCTAGGGCGCGAATACAGCGCAGGTAAACTCTAGTATAAACTGTTTTTTCGTCTTTTCTGCGCCACCTTTGGTCTAAAACATAGCCTTCACTCTCCCCTGCCAAAATTTTATTTAACTGCTCTAAACTAGGCTGCACGTCTTCAGGAAAAACCCACCTCTCCCAATTTTCCTGCAAAAAATCCTGGCGATCGTATCCCAGCAAATCGCACAAAGCATCGTTCACTTCCAACCACTCGCATTTTTCTGGTGTTGAGGGGGAAATAGGAGGAGCAAGAATGGCAATTCCTACGAGAGAATTCTCGACTACCGATCGATATTTTTCTTCGCTTTTTCGCAAAGCTTCTTGGTTGTGCTGTCGCTCGACTGCGTAGCGAAGCGATCTAATTAACACTTCGCTGTCAATTTTTCGCTTGACTAGATAATCTTGAGCTCCGGCTTGGATTGACTGCACGGCAAGCTCTTCATCGTTGCGAGCAGTCAGTACGACAATCGGAGTATTTAGGCTATATTTTTGTATTTTGACAATTGTATTTAAGTCTTGGCTGTCGGGCAGCGAAAGATCTAGTAAAATCACATCAAAATGTTCGCCGACCAAAAGTTCCTGCGCTTTGCTGAGACGGTCTGTACAACTTACTGATAGCCTTTGGGGTTCGGCTCTACTGACATTTGTTTCTAATAATAATTCTTCAATCAGCTCGGCTTCTGCTTGATTGTCTTCGACCAGAAGAACTTTAAAGCCGTTTCGCTTTGCGGGTGGACTCAAAACTGATATCATATACCTTGTTTTTTGTCAGAAGGCAGTCTAGCCAGCTATTATAGCATATAAAGAATTGTATAGCCACAAATCCCGCCGTTCCCAGTTAAAAACTTTTTGCTTCAAGAATTACAATACACTCTATATCAGAGGTTGGACTATTCTCAAGAATGGGCTTTTCGCCCCGTTTCACAAAGAGTAAATTTTCTTGGGATGAGCTGTTTTAACCCGCCCGTAAAAGGCTTATTGAAAATGGTGCAATATCTAATATCTAGGCGGCTGGGTTTTTGCTCTAAATAAGCCAACGCAATCAGAGGGAAAACTTTTAAGGTTTTTAGAAGATCGGTTTCAGGAGGAAATTAAGCTGCTGGGTGTTTTTTTTGCGATCGCCCCTGTGACCCGATTTGAGATTTTAGATTTAGTCCACAGATGAATCGGGTCGGTTGAACTAGAATCTCAAATTTTGGGCGACTCACGACTCCTGTCGGAAAGTAAGTATCGGTTTTGAGGTCGGTTCAGCCGATCGCGCGATGAACCCCACCCTTTGTTGCTCTTGGATTCCGCTACCAACACAATCCGAACCCTATCCCCGCACCGTAAGGATTCAGGTCAGATGAAAAGCAGTAAAACCTATACGGTGTAACCATTTTATCGAATAATCATCAAATATCCATTCCGATCGAGAAACCATGAAAGCTTTTATTTTCGTACCTATTGAGAATTAAGCTATTGATTTAGCGAATGCGTGAATTCTAGAAGTCCTTCTGTGACTGCGTTTCAGATACCTGAATCCTTACCCCGCACCAATGAGCGCTCAACCCAAAAAAAGCGGTGGGAACTATCTTCACTATTTATATTTTTACCACTTCTTTTATAATACCTTACATAAACTAATTACTGCAATTTCTTTACGTTTTGCAATCTAATAAAATATCTCCCCAGGCCTTGCTATTTAGCAAAAAAGTGATAATCTTGAAATAGAGGCAATCGAAAACTCGGTTGATACAGCCTAGGAAAAAATCAGAAAACTGTGGTAGCAAAATTACAACTTAAAATAAACTGTCTTTTGTTTACTGTCCTTTGACCCAACTGAGATGAAGTTGAGAGGAAAAAAGCAATGATCGAAAATTTAGCAATTGAACAAAAACCCGGTTTAATTCCCAAAGAAAAAGCCTTAGTATTATTGTTTGATGAAGTCGGCATCGCCGACATCCCATTAGTAGGCGGGAAAAATGCTTCTTTGGGCGAAATGATTCAACAGTTAAGCCCTGAAGGAGTCAGAGTTCCCAACGGATTTGCAACTACAGCATACGCTTACCGCTACTTCATCCAGTCAGCGGGTTTAGAAGCTAAATTGCGCGAAATTTTTGCAGATTTAGACGTAGAAGATCTGCAGAACCTGCGACAAAAAGGCAAGCAAGCGCGGGCACTGATTCTTGACACACCATTTCCGCGAGAACTCCAAGCCGCGATCGCGGATGCTTACGAAAAATTGTGCGATCGGTACGGTGACAGTACAGACGTAGCAGTTCGTTCCTCCGCCACCGCCGAAGACTTACCCGACGCCAGTTTCGCGGGACAGCAAGAAACCTACCTCAACGTCCAAGCTTGCGCTGGCGTCCTCGAATGCTGTCACAAATGCTTTGCTTCCATATTCACAGATCGCGCGATTTCCTACCGCCAACAGCGGGGTTTCGACCACTTTGAAGTCGCCCTATCAGTCGGCGTCCAAAAAATGGTGCGATCGGACTTAGCATCCTCCGGCGTCATGTTCAGCATCGACACCGAAACCGGATTCAAAAACGCCGTATTAGTCACCGCAGCCTACGGATTAGGCGAAAACATCGTCCAAGGAACCGTCAACCCCGACGAATACTTCGTCTTTAAACCAACCTTAAAACAAGGTTTTCGCCCAATTTTAGAAAAACGACTCGGCAGCAAAACACTCAAAATGGTGTACGATATCGGCGGTTCTAAATACACCAAAAACGTCTCCGTGATCGCCGCCGAAAAAAATAAATTTGCCATCCAAGATGATGAAATTCTGCAACTAGCAAAATGGGCAGTAGTCATCGAAGAACACTACTCTAAAGTGCGCGGGACGTACACCCCGATGGACATTGAGTGGGCAAAAGACGGCAATACCGGCGAATTGTTTATTGTCCAAGCGCGACCCGAAACAGTACAATCTCAAAAGTCTGCTAAAGTTTTGCGAAACTACAAATTGCAAGGCACCAGTACAGTTTTAGCAAAAGGACGCGCCGTTGGCGAAGCAATCGGACAAGGCCAAGCCCGCGTAATTTTAGATGTGCACAGAATCGCTGAATTTCAATCAGGAGAAGTTTTAGTTACCAACAAAACAGACCCGGATTGGGAACCGATTATGAAAAAAGCAAGTGCGATCGTTACCAATTCCGGCGGCCGTACTTGTCATGCCGCCATCATCGCCCGAGAAATGGGAATTCCCGCCATTGTCGGCACCGGCGATGCCACCCAAATCTTAAAAAACAATCAAGAAATCACTGTTTCTTGTTCCGAAGGAGACGAAGGCAAAGTTTATGCCGGTTTGCTTCCTTTTGAAATTCAAGAAACTGCGATCGAGAATTTACCCCGCACCCGCACTCAAATTTTAATGAATGTCGGTAACCCAGAAGAAGCCTTTGGTTTATCAGCAATTCCTTGCGATGGCGTAGGCTTAGCGCGGTTGGAATTCATCATTGCCAATCACATTAAAGCACACCCGCTGGCACTGATTCACTTTGACGAATTGGTGGATGAATCAGTCAAGGAAGAAATTGCAGCACTGACAGCACTTTACCAACACAAACCCGATTTCTTCACCGACAAACTAGCCCACGGAATTGCCACAATTGCAGCCGCATTTTATCCAAATCCAGTGATCGTGCGGATGAGCGATTTCAAGAGCAACGAATATGCTAATCTTTTGGGAGGTCGGCAGTTTGAACCCAAGGAAGAAAACCCGATGATCGGGTGGCGCGGTGCCTCTCGCTATTACGACCCAAATTACCGCGAAGCTTACGCTTTGGAATGCAAAGCATTAAAGCGAGTTCGCGACGAAATGGGCTTGACAAATGTGATTCCGATGATTCCATTTTGTCGCACCCCGGAGGAAGGCCGAAAAGTGTTAGCCGAGATGGCAAAACACGGTTTAGTTAAGGGCGAGAACGGCTTGCAAGTGTATGTGATGTGCGAATTGCCGAGCAATGTCATATTTGCTGACGAATTCGCGCAAGTTTTTGACGGATTCTCGATCGGCTCTAACGATTTAACTCAGCTAACATTAGGATTAGACCGGGATTCTGCTTTAGTCGCACACATTTTTGACGAACGGAATGAAGCTGTCAAGCGCATGGTAGCAATTGCCATTAAAGCCGCCAAGAAGTACGATCGCAAAATTGGGATTTGCGGTCAAGCGCCCAGCGATTATCCTGAGTTTGCTCGTTTCTTGGTTGAGTTGGGAATTGATTCGATTAGTTTGAATCCCGATTCGGTTTTGAAGACTTTGTTAGATGTTGCTAAGGTGGAAGGTGCGGGTTCGTTGATGGATTTAGCGGGGGATATTGCTAAGGTTTAACCGTTTTGGTTTTTGAGAGCAACCGGGTTTCTCAAACAATAGCTGCCCCATGTTCTGACTTGGTTGTTTTTGAACTAGACCCGGTTTCTCATATCTAGTCCTGTAAAATAACCGCTCTCGCGTTTGTAGTGATGAATCAAAGTCCTCTGCTTTTTACCAGGACTTGCATTCGTCACTACAAACCTATTTGATTGCTGGTAATTGACTTGACATAATATCACATCATATCTGCGCTTGTGGCTTTGTTGAACCCTGGCGCTGCGCGCGATCGCCCTCCTCATATCTAGTCCGATCGATGGACTATAATATCCCGGCAGGGCGGGTTTTTGAGATTGTCAATTATTGGCAGATTTTTTTCGTGAGGGAGCCCCTACCTGATTTCGGGCGAAGCGAAGCGGAGGGAATCGACCGGACATGATATCACGCGCCAGCTAACGGTTAACACAGGTGCGGCCTAGTTTGAGACTCGATCGGGAACTTTTCTTATTTAAAACCGTCTTTTCGGGCAGGATTTTCTGTTGCCATCGCCTAAATCAAAAAACAAATATTCTCCACATCAGCTCTGAAAAAGTGCTAACAGCTCTCCTGATTATTTTCATTGGTTTAGCTCCGTCGCTGCTGTCTTTGTGGGTGATGCGCTCTGCCCAGAGCCAAGCCCGCGACAGAATTGCAGCGGCCAGACTTGCGGTAGCGAATAGACCCATGCGAACTCAACTACCAACTGCCGATCGCACTTACATACAAAGCCTCGGTTATTCGATCGGCGATATCACTTGCGAGTATAACGCCCGCTCTAATTACATTCGCTGCGCTGTCAATCCTTCTGGGCCCTGTCAAGATTGTCGGTACTACCAAGCCAAAACTCTTGACGTTCGAGATCAAAAGATATAGCTTGTATTGGTGCTTATATCTAGGTCTATTTGCGGATGTAGTAATCAATGAGTTAATATGTACTTACGTGTAATAATTATTGTTGAAGCTTGTTTTGGACGACCCACGCCCAAACTCAGCAATTAAAACCTAATCGAGCATTATTGCTTGGTTAGAGTTGCCATAACTGGTGGATTGCGTTCGGTGTTTTTCTAGTTGAGGAATTACGATCGGAAACGAAATTTAGATGGTAAATTTTGGTTGGGCGACGAGAAATCTAGGCATAAATTGGGTTTCTAGTCTCCTGGGCATAACTCCTGCGGTTAAGAAAATTAGCCAACAAAAATGGTACGTAGCTGAGGCGCAAATCTCCCAATCAGTTTCTCCAAAACATCAGGAAAAATTTTGCACGAAACATTGTCCCGAGCATTTATCTTAAACAGAAACTAGCTCGAAGACTCTAAGTTGACAGTTTGAGAAATTGCTTGTGAGGGTACTAATCTGTTTTTGCCATCGTAGCGAAACAGTCTCAAACTTAGATTGCTATCTCCAGACTCCAAGTCATGAATTTTTAAGACGCTTCTTCGATACAGGGTATGCCGATTTCAATTGAATCTCATATGTTGCACCATTCTCAAGAATAGGCTTTTGGGCCTGTTCTACAACAAGTGAATTTTCTTGTGTGGTGGGCAGGAGAGTCCGCCCATAAAAGGGTTATTGAGAATGCTACAAGATCTCAGTTGAATGACACTTCGGGCACGGTCGGCATAATTATGTGACGGCTATCACTCCCTAATTAATGTCTAGTTGCTATTGTGAACAGGGTTTGCGCGCCAAAACAAAAGAAACCGAGTTTTTTACCGGGAGCGAAGGCTGCAACCAAGTCTTTTCGTCCATCAAACCTGTTTAGGCCCCCAGAAATAGTGAAAATTCTCTGCCAATAAAAGTGCATTAGACGAGCTACAGAAAACCTCATCAAGTAAATTTTTGAGAACTCCTGTTATTATCTACTGCGCCATGTAAGAGATAGGCGTGTAACAGATACACTCGCTAACAGAAAAGAAAAAAGCCGAAGGCAAAATATCACCCGATAGAGAAATTATTGGGATGTAAACCCCAAATGCTCAGCGCTTCTGCCGGCGATATTTGCAATGCTATCAAATATATAGATATATAGCACTGCTTTGTGCTGAGTAAAATTTGCTTTTGGCTCTTGCTCCAATTCAAGCAGCCGCTTCTCTTACTCTGCAATTAAACCTTTTCAATAGGTGATAATTATCATCTTGAAGTGGGTACATCATTTACAATCCGCGAGACAACGTTACTATGCAAAGCATCTGCAACAAACCAATTTTTATCACCCCAAAAATATGTGACTCCACCGCAAGGAGGGCGGGCGCAAACTCCCAAACAACAGCAACTTATCATCAGAAAAAACCAATAAAGCAAGTAAAAACAGAGGAGTCTTTCCTGTCCCAGAAACTTCGTGGCGGCACCAGAATTGGGCATCCCCACAGAGAATTTTTGCGAGCAACTGTAGGGCCAAACCCCCCCTGGTTGCCCCCTCGGACTTTAAAAAATGTACTGTTCCTCGATGCCAGAGTAGAGAACTGCGAAAGCTTGGCAAGAGGAGCAACAGCCGATACAGAGGTATTTCTACTGGACTCGACGCGGGATGGAGTCGAGCAAATTACTAGAATTTTGGCGAATTGCAGCGATTTAGACAGCCTTCAGATAGTTTCTCACGGTCGAGAAGCTCTGGTGCAGCTAGGGTCGATCGAACTCTGCAACGACAACTTACAAACCTACAGCCATTTGTTACAGCAGTGGAGAAAAGCCCTCAGCGAGACAGGAGATATCTTGTTATTCGGGTGCAGCATCGCAGCGGGGGAAAGCGGCGAAGCCTTCGTGCGGCGGCTGAGCTTGATGGTCGGTGCAGATATTGCAGCTTCCGACAACTTGACGGGGAGTGCGGCACTCGGCGGCGACTGGCAATTAAAATTTGCGATCGGGGAAATAAAGGCGAGAATCGCCATTGAAAAACAAGTGCTCGAAGCCTACCCTTACGCCCTCGGCACATTAGTTAACGAAACTTTCAAAAACTCTACAGTTAGGGGGCCTTGGATTTACGGGGGAAACAACGGGGCACTGTTCGATCCCAGCAGCGGAGTTCCAGCAAGCGAGCAACTTA
>Ga0164305_10000010_pt1 | contig 42323 bp, 40 predicted proteins | sample Whisoiple_237_MG_FD_110215 | JGI IMG/M metagenome (GOLD analysis project Ga0164305, IMG submission 110215) | Soil microbial communities amended with pyrogenic organic matter from upstate New York, USA - Whitman soil sample_237_MG | ecosystem: Environmental > Terrestrial > Soil > Agricultural...
AAATCGCCCTCCCCTGCTGCAAAAAAACCTGCCATTGTCCCCGCCACTGTCAGCATCAAAGCAGTTGGTGACATGATCCCCGGCACAAATTATCCCTACAACAAACTGCCGGCAAAAAAAGAGATGTTATTAGAGTCGGTAAAACCGTACCTCAAAGGAGCTGATATTCTGTTTGGCAATTTTGAAAGCACGATGACCGATTATCCTTACAGTTCCAAAGCAGGCGGTGGACGAATGCTGTTTGCCTTTCGGACGCCTCCGAGTTATGCCAAAATTTTCAAAGATGTTGGTTTTGATATTTTGAATGTTGCCAACAATCACTCTTACGATTTTAACGAGCAGGGATTTAATGACACGATTAAAAACATCGACAGCAATGGCATGAAGGCTGTTGGTAAAAGAGATCAAATTGTTTATCAAAATGTCAAGGGTGTGAATTTTGCATTTATCGGTTTCAGCAACTACGGCGAAGTTCACAATTCCTTGCTGGAACTGAAAGCGGGAGCAGAACTTGTCAAAAAAGCCAAGCAAAACGCTGATATTGTAGTGATCTCAGTTCATGCTGGAGCTGAAGGAACGGGAGCTCTGAATGTGAGAAATAAAAACGAATTATTTTACGGAGAAAACCGGGGAAATATGGTTTTGTTTTCGCGGACGATGATTGATGCGGGAGCAGATTTGATTTTGGGACACGGCCCGCACGTTATTAGAGCTATGGAACTTTATAAAGGGAAATTGATTGCTTATTCCCTGGGAAATTTTTTGGGTTATCGCACTTTGTCCACAGCAGGATCACTCGGTCAATCTCTAATTTTGGATGTGAAAATGACTCCGCAAGGGGATTTTGTTTCTGGTAAGATTATCCCCGTTCAACTTGACGGGCGAGGTGTGCCGGCTGTTGATAACAAATTTAGGACTGTGGGGTTGATTGACCGTTTGACAAAGAGCGATTTTCCCAATAGCGGTTTGACAATTGATGACAAGGGGCAAATTTTGAAAAAGAGTAAGTAATACTGAGTAGGGTGCGTCGCCATCAAAAATATGTACAGAAGATAGACAATCTCATGGCGACGCACCACACAATATTTGACTGTTTTTTCTCTTAAATAAGTTTCCTTGCAGATTTTATTGATGAGATAGATATACAAATCTTAACTTTACTATATTTAACAGGGAGTTACTCTCTAAGGTATAACAACTCCATTCTGGCTATAAATTTCTGAAACGGCTGTCAGAATCTACCGCTCTGCTTCTGATTTTCATAGCTTTTGCTACTCAGGCTCGCGCTGCTAACCCCGAACACGTCAAGCAATTGTTACAAACCAAACAATGCAAAGGTTGTGATTTAAGTAATGCTAAATTAAAGGGCGCGAGTCTGAAGGGAGCAAATTTGGAAGGTGTATATTTGTACAAAGCTTATCTCGTAGACGCTAACCTTAGCAGCGCTAACGTCAAATCAGCCGACTTAGGAGACTCGAATATGCACGGGATTAACTTTAGCGGTTCAGACTTGACTAATACTAATCTCAAAGGCAACGATATGACTGGCGCTAACTTCGAGAATGCCAATTTATCTGGAGCTATTTTGGAGTGCAATAAAACAAATCGAACTAAACTTGGTTATGCTAACCTCAAAAAAGCTAACTTGAGTAATGCTAATCTTAAGGGAGCATGGCTTCAAGGTGCGAATCTCGCAGGTGCCGACCTCAACCATGCTGATTTAAGCCCTGATACTGCTGAGAGTGGGAGGACAATTTACACTGTCTTTTCTAACGTCAGCAGCGCTAATTTGAGCGATGCTAATCTCAGCGATACTAATTTGTATGATGCTATTTTCTTTAGAGCTAATTTGAATAATGCCGAGTTAACTGACGCTAATTTGAACGAGGCTTATTTGGTGATGGCTCAATTAATGGGAGCAAATTTGATGAATGCTTCTCTGAGGAAGGCTAACTTGTAAAGAGCTAATTTAAGCAACGCTAACCTCAGTAATGCGGATCTGGTGAAGTCAAAACTGGTTGATGCTAATTTAACAAATGCTATCTTGAAATCAGCTCGGTTGGTAGATATCAATATGAGTGGAGCTAACTTAATGGGTGCTGATATTAGTGGTGCCGAAATGCGTAAAAATAAATTATGTCGTGTGACAATGCCAGATGGGACAAAAACTGAAGAAGGCTGTGATAAATGATATACCAGATTACAGTTGTAAAACCGCCTGTGGAGTTAATAGATAATCGATTTTAGAAAATCGATTATCTATTATTGATTAACTACTCATAAACCATCGTTTTCAAAGCTTCTTTCATTTCGTCTGCTGTCGTCGTTGCCGTACCGAATTGACGCACGACAATACTAGCCGCCAAATTGCCCAAAACAGCAGCTTCCCAACCGGATGCACCGACGCACAAAGCTAAAGTCATTGCTGCTACGACTGTATCTCCAGCACCGGTTACGTCGAATACATCAGTCTTGTTAAAAGGGGGAATGTCCCAACTTTGAATAGCAAATTCCCCTTTTTCACAAGTCGATGTTGGAGAAGGTGAATTTTTAATTGCTTCGCCGTTCGCCCTTTCAAACAAAGTCATCCCTTCTTCGCCGCGAGTAATCAGGATTTGTTGAGCTTGAGTTAAGTTCAACAAATCGCGTCCTGCTTGCATTAAAGTTTGAGGGTTTTTGATAGGATATCCGACGGCTTGCTCCGCTTCTGGCAAGTTCGGAGTAAATAACATTGCTCCAGAATATCGCTGCAAATTTGTTTGAGCGTCTACAATTGTTTTGCCGGGAACCACTGCCGATTCGATCGCCAAACGAGTCAAAACTCCGTCGCCGTAGTCGGAACAAACCACTGCATCTACTGTCGGTATTTGCTGCCGGATGTAGTCTGCCAGTTGCAACTGCAAATCTAAATCCGGCAACTCGTCCGATTTGCGATCGACTCGGACAATTTGCTGAGTCACCGACTGCCGCGCGTGCCCGGAAATTCGAGTTTTGGTGACAGTTGGACGCTGCGAATCGATTAAAATCCCAGCCGTATCAATTCCCGCCGCCTCAAAAATACCGCACAAAGCCTTTCCCTGGTCGTCTTTTCCCACCAAACCAGCAACTTTTACTTTGCCTCCCAGTTTGGCTAAATTATAGACAGCATTTGCGCCACCTCCGGGTACTTGCTGAGTATTTTCGTAGCGCAAAATCAACACAGGTGCTTCGCGGGAAATTCGCTCTACTTGTCCGGTAAGAAACTCGTCCAAGGTCAAATCTCCGATCGCTAATACCTGCGCTCGATGGAAGCAGTCTAATCTTTTCAATAATTGCTCTGTTGAGGCACGCAGTTGAGGCAAAAAATCGGAATAGTCGTTAGTCATTAACCAAAAAAATGAGACTGAGGAGTTGATTATTGAGTGTGGAGCGAGCGGGAATTAAAAATCCTAATATTAATTAATAATTAATTTCCTCCCTTGTTTTATTTTTAACTTTTAATTGATTTTCTGACTGGGATTTTAAGAAACCAGTTGCAGGCTGTTGGCGATCGCACTCGCTCAAACAATTTGGCAAAAAAATGCGGATAAAATCGCAGCCATTCAGACTCAAGAGAAAGTTTTACGGTGTGGAAGTTTCCTTCTACATAAGTGGCTTCAAAAAACAGCAGAATTATTTCAATTTCTGCTTGATGATCGTAATCACCTGAGTCATTTGTTTTTTGAGTGCATCAATTTCCGCTTGCATTTTCGCCATTTTCGCAGTCATCGCCTGAATTTCGGCGGCGCCCGCTCCAGAAGTGGGTGCAGCGGCGGCGGCTGGGGCTTCCGGCACCGGTTTCTTTTTGGCCAGCACCATCGCCGATTTGATTGCCTCGGTTAGCTGTTTCTTCTCAAAAGGTTTGGCGATGAATGCAAAAAAATGCTTCTCGAAGGGTTTCGGAATTTTTTCCATCACCTCTTCTTCGCGGCCCGACATGATCACTAAAGGTATCTTAGAAAGCTCCGGATGGGCTTGCACTTTTTGATAAACTTCCCAACCGCTGACTTTCGGCAGTAGGAAATCTAACATAATTAGATTGGGACGGGCTTGACGGATCAGTTTGAGTCCCTCTTCGCCGTCTTTTGCTTCTAGAACTTCAAAGTTACCCTGAGGCAACATCTCTCGGACTCGGACGCGGATGACTTTACTGTCATCGATTACCAAGATTTTTTGACCAGCCACGACTGACTCCTTCAGTAATGAATGAGTGATGATTTGCAACCTTCAGTATATCCCTAACAGAATTCTACCCATAATTCTGGGCGAGTTTAGTTTTGTTGCACTTGGGCGCGATTCTGGTTGAGGGTGAAACTGCTACAAGTTCAGGGACTTTGATTTCGGATAGGATCGAAGGCATTAACTCGATCGCCACTTAATTATATGTCTCCCCAAACTCCTCAAACTCCTACAGTCAAAGCAATTGCCGCCCAAATGCGGGGTGAAATCGAGGCGATGCCGGAGTGGTTGCGCAGGCCCGTTGGCAAAGCTAGCGAACTTTCGCAAGTGCAAAAAATTATTAAACAGCGACAAATTCACACGATTTGCGAGGAGGGCCGATGTCCCAACCGGGGCGAGTGCTACGCCCAAAAAACGGCGACTTTTTTGTTGATGGGACCCACTTGCACCCGCGCTTGTGCTTTTTGTCAAGTAGATAAAGGTCATTCTCCGATGCCCCTCGACCCGGAGGAACCGAAAAAGGTGGCGGAGGCTGTACAGTTGTTGGGTTTGCGCTATGCGGTGCTGACTTCGGTGGCGCGGGATGATTTGCCGGATGGGGGTGCGGGTTGGTTTGCCAGGACGATCGCCCAAATCCGCATTCTGAACCCGCATACTGAAGTTGAGGTACTGACGCCGGATTTTTGGGGGGGAATCGGTAGGGGCGGTGCCCCCGTGCCCGCCCTCCCCGTGCCCGCCCCCGACGGGGAGAATTCCGGCATCCAGGAGTTGCAGCGACAGCGGATTCGCACGGTGGTGGAGGCTAAACCGGCTTGTTACAACCACAATATTGAGACGGTGCGCCGGTTGCAAGGGCCGGTGCGGAGGGGGGCCAAGTACGATCGCTCGATCGACGTTCTGCGTATTGTTAAGCAATATGACCCAACTATTCCCACCAAATCCGGTTTGATGTTGGGGCACGGGGAAACCGAAGCCGAGATAGTCGAAGCGATGGCCGATTTGCGGGACGCCAAGTGCGATCGGCTCACCCTCGGTCAATACATGAGACCATCTCTAGAGCACCTCCCAGTGCGTAAATACTGGACGCCGGCGGAATTTGACCGTTTCGGGTCGATCGCCCGGGAGATGGGGTTTGAGCGCGTGCGATCGGGGCCTCTAGTCCGCAGTTCATACCACGCCGGAGAGAGCGATTGAAATTAATTTGAACTCAACTCGGTATAAACTCCTTGTTACAAAAAATAACTCTAGAGGATTGTGCATAAGTGCGACGCTCTCTGCTATTTGTAAATAGAGTGACATTATGAATTAGGAGCTTTACCTATGGCAGAGATAGCGAAGAACCAATTAAAATCCGACTCCGTGATGAAAACGGGCAAATTCCCTTACACCTTTCGCGCAGCCTGGTTTCTGTTGCTGTTAGCTATCAATTTTTTGGTGGCAGCCTATTATTTCCATATCATTGAATAGTTCTGCAAGTTAACTTTTAGCAGAGCCTGCTGTTCTCGACCTCAACGTCGGAGAATGGTAGAGAGGCCGAGGGGAAAGTTGTGAGTTTTGAGTTGGAGAGAATAGGACTTCATCCTTCTAACTAATAACTACTGACTTCTTCCCTCTTCCCTTTCCCTTTTCCCTCTTCCTTCGGACTCCTGACTCCTGACTCCTGACTCCCCACTTTTGCTCAATAATTAATCCGTATATCCGTGTCGTACCTTTCCTCTTCCCTCTTCCCTCTTCCTTCTGACTCCTGAGTCCTGAATCCCGACTTTTGCTCAATAATTAATCCGTGTATCCGTGTCCAAATCCGTGTCGTGCCTTCCTTCTTCCTTCTCTAAGGATTTCTCGACGCTTCTAGCTTTGACAACCGCTCTTGAATTTTAATAACATCTTGCTTCGTTTCAATTACCAAAGTTGCTAAATTGTCAAACATCGGGTCTCCCGACACCGTTCTAGGATTTGTGCGACCAGAACCGGAAGGAGAAGGAGACTGAGGCCGGTTACCTCTAGAACCTTGATTCTGCAAACTGTAGATTTGTCCTCTGAGTTCAGAAATTTGACTTTCTAATTGAGTAATGCGAAATTCTAATTGACTTGTGGATTGAGCGGGCGTAGAAATTGGCGCAACAGCAATTGCTAAGGCGAAAGCCAGACACAAAAGACAGATTTTTATGGCGCGATGGCGAATATTTTTCGGCATAGCTTTAATAATTTAAATTATACCATTTCTACGATAACAAATCGCCGCTATTTTGGGTCTCTATCAGAAGTATGTATTATGGCAACTAGGAACGTAGCTATTTTAATGTTCGATGATGTGGAGGTACTGGACTTTGCAGGCCCTTTTGAAGTGTTTTCTGTGACATCAGAATTAAGTAAGGGCGATTCCCTTCGGGATAGCTTCGCTTCACGACCTTTTGCAGTCTCTACCGTAGCCGAACATCCCGGTGCTGTCAGCGCCCGCAACGGTTTGAGCGTAAATCCCGACTGCACCATTTCCGATTGTCCGCCACCGGATATTTTAATTGTACCGGGAGGACAAGGTACGAGAAAGTTAATTAATAATTCAGAAGTTATTAATTGGATAAAAGATTGTGCGCCAACAGCAGAATTAGTGCTTTCTGTCTGTACGGGTTCGCTGCTTTTAGCAAAAGCTGGCTTGTTGGAAGGTTTGGCAGCAACTACACACCATCGGGCATTGGAGTTACTGATAGAATTAGCGCCCAACACAACTATTATCGAAAATCAGCGATTTGTAGATAACGGCAAAATCATCACTTCAGGGGGAATTGCTGCGGGAATTGATATGTCTTTGCACGTTGTCGGCAAGCTTTTGGGAAGAGCACAAGCTGAACAAACAGCAGAGCACATGGAGTATAAAATTGGGAATTGGTAATTGGGCATTGGGAATTGGGCATTGGGAATTGTATAATTTGCGCGTTGGGGCGGGTTTTACCAACTATCTATGACTAAAACTCACATCTTGCACCATTCTCAATTACTTATTTAGGAACAGGCCCGACGGCCTGTGAAGCGAGAAAACTCATTCTTTGTGGAACGGGCCCCAGAGCCCGTTCTTGACAATGGTGCAACATCTGAGCTCAAACAAACAATCTCGTAAACCCGCCCCGCCCATACACGAAGGATGCTACCGGATGTGATATCAAGCATCTTCGCCCCAAACTTTTAGTTGTAAATAGACTAATAGCAAAGCTACAGCCATCAAGAAAGTTGCCGCTGCTGCAGCATAGCCAAAATCAAATTGCGAAAAAGCTTGCTCGTAAATATAATAAACTAGCAAATTAGTAGAGTTCAAAGGGCCGCCGCCGGTGATGACGTAAACTTGCTCGAAACTCCGCAGGGTAAAAATAGCAGTAGTGACGGTAGCAAATACTAAAGTCGGTCGCAAACCGGGTAAAGTGATGTACAAAAATTGCTGCCAAGCATTAGCTCCATCCAATTCTGCGGCTTCGTAACGATTTACCGGAATTGCTTGCAATCCTGCTAAAAATACTACCATATTAAAGCCTAATTGTTTCCAAACACTGAGCAGAATTATCACTGGCATTGCCCAAACTGTGCTGCTAAGCCAAGGAATTTGATTTAAGCCGATCGCCATTAACGCACTATTCACCGGGCCTTCGGTTTGAAACAACCACCGCCAACCCAAGCCAACTGCAACTAAAGAGGTAATCGAAGGAATAAAATAAGCGGTGCGGAGAGCTCCTCGCCAAGCAAACGAGCGATTTAGCAAAACTGCTAAGCCCAATGGAATCACTAAACTGGGAATGACTGTCGCAGTAGTAAAATAGAGCGTATTTTGGAGAATTTGCCAGAAATCCGGGTTTGTGACTAGACGCCAGTAGTTGTTGAAGCCAATCCAACGCACTCCCGACTGGGTAAAGCTGCCGCTGGTAAAGCTGAGGTAAAATAAATAGGCGATCGGCCAAATCAAAAAAGTACCCAGAAACAGCAAAGCTGGGGCCAGGAAAGTCCAAGCTGCGATCGAATCATTATCCAACCAGTTAAAACGCCCAAATTTAATCCGAACCATTGGCTTGTAAATTTTAGCTTTTAGTTTTAAATGGTATCACAATATAGGTCAATGTCAAAATGAACCTTCTCGATATATTAGCTCATTTACCCACTATAGAAACTGAAAGGCTCCTGCTCCGAAAAATTACTTTAAACGATGCCAGCGATATGTTTGAGTATGCCTCAAATCCCGAAGTATCGCAATACACAATGTGGTCAACCCACACCTCGCTCGAAGACACTAAATACTTTCTCAGGTCACTTACAAAAATGTACAAAAGACGAGAGCTTGTAGATTGGGGACTCGTCCATAAAGCCGAGAAAAAGTTTATCGGGACTTGCGGGTTTGTGGAATGGAGCATGACGCACAGCCGCGCGGAAATTGGCTACGCACTTTCTAGGAGATACTGGGGCGAAGGATACATGAGTGAGGCTGTCAATGCAGTTATTGAATTCGGCTTTCGGGAGATGTTGCTGAATCGAATTATGGCTCGATGTGAAGTTAACAATATTGCTTCCGCTCGGGTGATGGAAAAAGTGGGGATGCAATTGGAAGGGGTATTGCGACAGCACCTATTTGTGAAAGACAGATATTGGGATCTAAAACTTTATTCTATTATCAGGGAAGAGTTTTTTGAGAATATTGTAGAATAGGAGTGAATCAGTAGGTCAATCGATTTTAGATTTTAGATTTTAGATTTTAGATTTTAGAATTGAAGCATTGACCCCACGGATAAATTCGGGGGCTGGTTTATCGGATACAGGTTTTTTATTTCTGGACGGATGAATCCGGGGCTTGTATCCTGATGCTTTCGGTCAGCGAAAAAAAATAATATACTTAGGACTTACGCAATATCTCGATGTAGAGTGCGCCGAAGCACACCTTACCCTTTACCTCTATAGTAGAATACGAGTGAATAGTTTTTATCTTTATGACCGAGAATTTCTTGATGGTATCCGCCACGTGATTTATCCGTGGAATCAATCCAAAATCTAAAATCCTCACGCCCCCGAATTTATCCGTGGGGTCGCCTCCAAAATCTAAAATCTCAAATCTAAAATCGAATGACCGCTAATCCAGTATCTGTTAATTCCAATGCCTGCCTGATTTCTCCTGAGATTGGCAAAAGTTCTATCGCTCCGGCCCATCCTCCCTTAAAATTAGGAGTTTTAGCATCAGGAAGCGGGAGCAACTTCGAGGTAATTGCCCGATCCATCCAAAACCAAGAACTCAATGCTAAAATCCCAGTATTAATTTACAACAACCCCGAAGCCAAAGCCGCAGCCAGAGCCGAAAAATACGGCATTCCCTCGATTCTTATCAATCACCGCGACTGCAAAAGTCGCGAAGAATTAGATACAAAAATTGTCAAAACTTTTCAAGAGTATGGTGTAGAATGGGTAGTGATGGCGGGTTGGATGCGAATTGTTACCAAAGTTTTGCTTGATGCTTTTCCCGATCGCGTTATTAACATTCACCCCAGCTTACTGCCAAGTTTCCCAGGAATTCGCGCCGTCGAGCAAGCACTAGCTGCCAAGGTTAAAATCACCGGATGTACGGTGCATATCGCCCGTTTAGAAGTAGACAGCGGGCCGATTTTAATGCAGGCTGCCGTGCCGGTATTGCCTGATGATACCGCAGAAACGCTGCACGCGAGAATTCAGGTGCAAGAGCACAAGATTATGCTGGGTGCGATCGCACTTATTGCCGAATCTAATCGAAAATATTGTGACTAAAAACCTCACCAGTGGCGCATCTGTCCCCGAATTGTCCGTCAGCGAATCACCCGAAACAGACCCGCCGCTGACTCCGCCCAAAAACGGATAGTTGCTAATGACTTAAGTGCTGAAAAGCTCAAAATTTTAGAGTCTTGTTCTAGATCCCAGATTCAATGCGAGAGTCAATCTAAAATCTAAAATCTAAAATCTAAAATCGAATGACAGACTCCAATCGCCTGAAATTAATTCTCAAAGAAAGGCTCAAAAAGAACATCGGCATCAAGGGAGAATTTTATCTACCTTGCTTGCCATCTATGCTAGACGACTATCTTAAATTACTGTCAGACTTCTTAAACATTCTCGGACAAAACATCGACTCTGCCCAAACCGAAAACTTGCGAACATTAATCGCCAACGCCTTAGCAGAAGGATTCAAAAATTCCCCCCACGCTAATCTCATAGTCTCGTACTTTCCCGCCAATTCCCAAACCGGTTTAGCCGGCGGCATTACTCTGAATACCAAGATTCAAGTCGAATCGATGGCCCAGAAATATCATAGCTGGCCGGATATTCGCCCCGAACCTTTATTCGGCAGCCATCCCGATGCCAAAGTCATCGCCATTGCCGCCGAATTAGGCGAACCGGGAAAAGCACCTATTTTAGATGTGGGTGCGGGCCCAGGGCGCAATAGTCTGCCTTTAGCAAGGTTAGGTCATTCCGTGGATGCGATCGAACTCACACCGATATTTGCCGAGAAACTATCATCCGCAGCAACCGCCGAAAACTTACCGATAAATGTCATCCAAGGCGACGTTTTAGACCCATTATTGAGGATGAAAACTTATCGGTACAAATTAGCCATTGCTACGGAAGTTCTCTCTCATTTCCGCTACCCCGAACAAATTCGTCTTTTCCTCGGCAAAATGTCCGATGCCGTTTTAAGCGGCGGGTTTATTTTATTTAGTGCTTTCTTAGCAGTTGATGGCTACGAACCAGATGAAATGGCAAAACAAATGTCTGAATTGTGTTGGTCTTATCTGATTACCAGAGAAGAATTGCAAGCAGCAATAGAGGGTTTGCCGCTGGAAATTATTTCTGATGAATCTGTGATTGAATACGAACAAAAACATTTGCCTGATTCGGCGTGGCCGCCGACACCTTGGTTTGTCAGTTGGGCTAGCGGGCGCGATTTATTTTCCGTGCAACAAACGCCGCCGTTAGAGTTGCGGTGGATACTTGTTAAACGCTTGTAAAGAGTTAGTATGGTGCGTCATTCGATTTTAGATTTTAGATTTTAGATTTTGGAGGCGACCCCACGGATAAATTCGGGGGCGTGAGGATTTTAGATTTGAGATTTTGGATTGATTCCACGGATAAATCACGTGGCGGGTACCATCAAGAAATTCTTGGTCAGAAAGTAGTTGATCGATGATCGATCAAATAACGCGGTCTAACTCACATCTTGCCCCATTCTTAAGAACAGGCAAGATGCCTGTTCCACAAAGATGGAGTTTTCTTCTTGTGGGGTGGGCATCCTGCCCGCCCGCAAAAGGCTACTTGAGAATGGTACAACATCTCAGATCTAACGCACCCTACGACAATTTTTAGGGGTTAAAAATTCAATTCTCAACCTCGGATGCCCGCAATTGTCCGCAGGCTGCATCTGCTTCTAAGCCGCGAGAATACCGCACGCTAACTGCAATTTTCTTTTCCTTCAAAGTCGCAACGAAACTGTTAATTCGATTGGGAGTCGGTCGCTTATATTCAGCTTCCTGAATCGGATTGTAAGGAATCAAATTGACGTGACACTGAAAACCGCGCAAGTGAGTTGCTAACTCGGCTGCGTGTTCCGGTAAGTCATTCACACCTGCTAAAAGTACGTATTCAAAACTCAATCTGCGTCCAGTCGATCGCACATATTCCCGACATTCGGCGATTAACTCACCCAAAGGATAAGGGCGGGCGCTAGGAATTAACTCTTCGCGCAATCTTTGATTGGAAGCGTGGAGGCTGACGGCGAGGGTAACTTGCAGTTGATGTTCGGCTAGTTGGCTGATGCGATTGCGAATTCCTACTGTAGAAATGGTGATGTTTCGCTGTCCAATTCCTACGTCTTGATTCAAACACTTGACAGCAGCTACAACATTATCGAAATTCAGCAGGGGTTCGCCCATTCCCATAAATACGATGTGGCTGACTCGGCGGCCGAAATCTTGCTGTACTGTCAAAACTTGATCGACAATTTCGTGTTTTTCTAAATTGCGCTTGAAACCGCCTTTTCCGGTAGCGCAAAAGTCGCATCCCATGGCGCAGCCAACTTGGGCCGAGACGCACACAGTCAGCCGTTTTTCGGTGGGAATGCCGACTGTTTCAATGATTTGACCGTCTGCCAATTTTAAGAGATACTTTACGGTGGCGTCTGGTGCGACCGATCGATAGTGAATGGTCGATCGCCCGATCGGAATTTTAGCAACAGTCTCGCGCCACTGTTTCGAGAATACAGAAATGTCAGAGATCGATCGCGCACCTTTCTCATAAATCCACTGGTACAACTGCTTGCCCCGATAAGCAGGTTGTCCCTGTTGCTGTACCCACTCCGTCAACTCAGCTAAACTCGCCCCCAGCAAGGGCGGAATTTTACCCGACTCAACAGCCAAAGCAGCAGTCTTGCGAGACTGATTCGCACCCCTGGAATTACCAGAAGAGTACACCTGAGAAACGGAAGTAGGAGACATAGGTCATCACAAAATTTAACTAACAAGCGGGAAGTCCCGCACTTTAATAGTAGTCCGTTGAGTGCCGATCTTTGCAGATCGGCAAAACCTTTGATATAATATTTACTATTAATAGCAATTAGCAGTAAGTAAATGCTACGCAAAGTTGTCAAAGTTCGTTTATACCCTACCGATCGACAGTCCCAGCATCTGGCACAGAGTTTTGGTTGCGCTCGTTGGTGGTGGAATTACGCGCTTAATAAGTCCATTGAAGTCTATCAAGAGACTGGCAAAGGGCTTGGACAATCTGCATTAAATGCTTTACTGCCAGCGCTAAAAAAGGAATATGAATGGTTAAGTGACTGCTACAGTCAAGTGCTACAGGCGGCCACGCTTAATCTCACGACTGCCTATAAAAACTTTTTTGACAAAAGAGCTCAGTTTCCTAAGTTCAAGTCAAAAAAGCATAAGCAGTCGATTCAATACCCCCAAAATGTTCAAGTCGTTTCTGACTCTGAACTCAAGTTCCCTAAACTTGGAGTAGTCAAAGCAAAATTACATAGACCGATTGACGGAAAAATCAAAACTGTCACAGTTAGCCAAAACCCTTCAGGTAAATACTTTGCTGCAATTTTATTTGAGATTGAGGGTGAAAATCCAAAAATTTCAACTTCTGGCAAAATCGCTGGGATTGACTTAGGATTAAAACACTTTGCGATCGTTGCCGATGGCACTAAGATTTCTAAGTTTGAGAATCCTAAACATTTTGTAAAACATCAACAAAATCTCAAGCGTAAGCAGCAAAAGTTAGCGCGTAAAAAGGATGGCAGTAATTCTCGCAAAAAAGCTAAAAATTTAGTTGCTAAGGTACACGAACGGGTAGCCAATTGTCGGCAGGATTTTTTGCATAAACTCAGTGCAAAACTGGTCAACAAAAACCAAGTTGTCATAGTAGAAAATCTTCATGTTAAAGGCATGGTTCGTAATCATTGCTTAGCTAAAGCTATATCTGATGCTGGCTGGGGAATGTTTGTCAATTTCCTGAGCTACAAATTAGACCGCAAAGGCGGTAGGTTAGTAGCAATTGATCGATGGTTTCCTAGCTCGAAAACCTGTTCAGTTTGTTTGCATCAAGTCTCGGAAATGTCTCTAGAGGTGCGCGAGTGGACTTGCTCTCACTGTGGCACTCATCACGACAGAGATGGCAATGCTGCAACAAATATCAGGAATGAAGGTATCAGAATGCTAAAGACGGATGGAACAGCCGTTTCTGCTGTTGGAGGGAAGGTAAGTCCAAAGGTGGGGCGTAAGTCCAATCTGAGGCACTCCCCTACGAAGACAGAAGCCCACGCTGTATGCGATAGCATCAGCGCTGGGTAGTTCACAACTTCTCGACCAAAGCTGCTGTCAATCCTCAAGAAGGCAGAAGGTAAAAGAAATCTCCACAAAAAAGTTAATTTTTGGCTAAATTCCACAAAAATTGCATGTAAATGACCGCCGCCACCTAAAATGAACTCTGGAGTTTGTGAAAGGGTATGCAAATTTGACAGCTTTCCAACACAATTAATGCAACTTTTATGGTGCTAAATATTCTTGCGCTGCCTTTAGGCTTTCAATTTACATCGCCGGGCCCAATTATCTTTCAACTTGGCCCCGTAGTTATCCGCTGGTACGGGCTGTTAATAGCTTCTGCCGTCTTGATTGGGGTCAGCCTGTCCCAATACTTGGCCCAAAAACGCCGCGTCAACCCGGAATTGTTGGGTGATTTGGCAATTTGGCTGGTTCTGGCCGCTATTCCCTGTGCTCGAATTTATTACGTGGCTTTCGAGTGGCCGCAATACGCCCAGAGGCCTGAAGATATTATTGCAATTTGGAAAGGCGGAATTGCCATTCACGGGGCGATTTTGGGGGGAACGATCGCAGCTTTAATTTTTGCGAAAATCCAGCGAGTTTCTTTTTGGCAATTGGCAGATTTAATCGCGCCTTCGGCAATTCTCGGTCAGGCGATCGGACGCTGGGGAAATTTCTTTAACTCGGAAGCTTTTGGCCGTCCTACGGATTTGCCTTGGAAACTCTATATTCCGCCAAACAGCCGCCCGCCCGCCTACGCTAATTTTGAATACTTCCACCCTACATTTCTCTACGAATCCCTGTGGAATCTGACAGTATTTGGGTTGCTTCTGACTTTATTTTTCCGCGATTTGCAGGGCAAAATTCGCTTGAAAACTGGTGCTTTATTTTTGGTTTATATCGCAGCTTACAGTTCCGGTCGAGTCTGGATTGAAGGGTTGCGGACTGATAGTTTGATGTTCGGGCCGCTGCGGACGGCACAGATGGTAAGCTTGACTGGGATGATTTTAGGGTTGGGCGGGTTAGCTTGGCTTTATTTGCTCGATCGACCTTTGCCCGATGTTGTCTCCCCGAATTACGATCGCCGGGCAAAGAGCGCTCAGAAATTCCCAGAGGATCAATAAAAAACCCCAGAGAGGTTAGTCTCTAGGGTTCAAAACCAGGGTGCATCTACCATCCCTTACTTCCAACCAAAATAGGTACATCCGGAAGAGTCCGTAAATTTAGCAAATTTTTTAGCAGCAATGAGTTTGACAGAGATTGAAGCCCTAATTCCAGGGGTATACATTGTAGGTGCAGGCCCGGGAGACCCGGATTTGTTGACTGTTAAGGCTCAAAAATTACTGGCTGCAGCCGATGTCATCTTATTTGCTGATTCGTTAGTCCCAAAGCAAATTTTGCATGGGGTGCGCGCGGATGCAGAAGCGATCCAAACTGCGGATAAGACCCTCGAAGAGATTGTACCTTTGATGGTGGAACGAGTGCGCGCCGGAAAAAGCGTCGTCCGCCTCCATTCCGGCGATCCCTGTCTCTACGGGGCTGTCGGCGAACAAATGCAAGCTTTGGCCTCCGAGGGAATTGCTTTTGAGGTAATCCCGGGAATTAGCGCTTTCCAACTTGCGGCGGCTAAACTTAAAATTGAGTTGACAGTTCCGGGAATTGTGCAGACAATTATTTTGACGCGAATTAGCGGCAGAACAAAAGTACCCGAACGCGAAGAATTGGCGAGTTTAGCGGCTCATCAAGCGAGTTTGTGCCTGTATTTGAGCGCCCGCCATGTCGAACAAGCTCAAGCTAAATTGATGGAACATTACCCCTCGGATTTGCCTGTAGCGATTTGTTATCGGTTGGGCTGGCCGGATGAAAAAATTGTGCTAGTTCCCCTTGACAAAATGGCCGTTGCTACGCGCGAAAATAATTTGATCCGAACGACAATGTATGTGATTAGTCCGGCGTTGGGAAAATCAGCAGAAGGACGATCGCGCTTGTACCATCCAGAGCACGATCGGCTTTTCCGTCAGTAGTCAGTTGGCAGTTGGCAGTTGGCAGTTGCAATGCCCAATTCCCTATGCCCCATTCCCTATGCCCCATTCCCCATTCCCCATTCCCCATTCCCCATTCCCGATGAAAGACTTAACTCGCAGACAATTTATCACTGTCACCGCATTAAGCGCCGGATTTGCCTTAGCAGTTCATCCTATTGCGGCTGCCGTTATCAATACCGATGCTGCTGGTTTAATAGCAGGTGAGGTAAAAATTCCCGTCAAAGACGGGCAAATTCCAGCCTACAGAGCAATGCCAGCCAGCGGCAGCAATTTTCCAGTAATTTTAGTAATTCAAGAAATCTTCGGAGTTCACGCCCACATTCAAGATATTTGCCGCCGTTTTGCCAAATTAGGTTATTTAGCGATCGCCCCAGAAATGTTTGCCCGTCAAGGTGATGTTTCTAAAATCACCGACATCCAAGAAATTATTAGTAAAGTTGTCTCGAAAGTTCCCGACGCTCAAGTTATGTCCGATTTAGATGCTACCGTAGAGTGGGCACAAAAATCAGGAAAAGGCAATATTAATAAGTTGGGAATTACAGGATTTTGCTGGGGTGGCAGAATTGTTTGGCTGTACTCTTCTCACAACCCAAAAGTCAAAGCTGGAGTGGCTTGGTACGGGCGTTTGGTTGCCGATTCTACGGCTTTAACTCCCAAACAGCCGATCGACCTTGCAGCAACTTTGAAAGTACCTGTATTGGGGCTTTACGGCGGTAAAGACGACTCAATTCCCCAAGATACAGTCGAGAAAATGCGGGAAGTTCTCAAAACTGGTAGCAGCGGTTCAGAAATTGTGCTTTATCCAGATGCGCCCCACGGTTTTAACGCCGACTATCGCGCCACTTACCGGGAAAAAGAAGCTAAGGATGCTTGGAAACGGCTGCAAGATTGGTTTAAGAAGCACGGAGTTGCACAATAGTTTTGAGATTTCTTCGTTCTTCGCATCCCTCGGCCTCTCGATGAGTTTTGAGGTTCATAAACCCGGTTTATTCGTAGATATGTAGTCGCCAAACCATGATTTTTTTGGATACACCGGGTTTATGAGGCAAGCGCCTCTTATGATAATTTCTGCCCCTGGCAACTCTGCGAAAATCAAGCCATTTCTTGCTGAAATCCTTGACTGGATTTAGCTTTCCTGCTGAATGCAAGAACACCAACTACCAGCATCAAAACAACAATTGTTCTCCAGTGAATCAAAAAAGGCAGACCCGCTGCTAAAAATATCCGTCTCGGGAAAAAGAGCAGAAAAACTAAACCAATACTGCTGAGGAAAGCATTGCGGTTATTGCTGCAATACAGCCACAGCGATGTCAGAATCGGGAACAAACCTACATAATCGTAAACGTGAGTATATCCGAGAAATGTGAATGATATACCCATCAGCAAAGCCAAGACATCTTCTCGATTAATTCTATTGCGGAACACCCACAGCAGAACCGCTAAAATTATTGCCACAATCTTGATAGCCGGTATATTCAAGCCTAAAGAAGCGAAAAAACTTTCCATACCAACTTTATCTTGAAACCCCGGTTGATTGAAAGGCAAAGAGCTATAGCTGTCTTGAATTCCTTGATGCCACGCTGCCAGCATCCCAACGGGCCCGCCGTACAGCACCAATGGGTAAGCGCTCATAATTGTAACCGTTGCGAAGGCTACAGCTAATATTTTCCAGTTCCGTTCTAACAAAAACCAAATACCGAGCAATAAGCATAGTTGTGGCTTAAAACTGGCTATACCTAAACAGATTCCTGCCCAGACAAATTTTTGCCGTTGGCTGAAGAACCAAGCAGCCATTGTGGCAGCAAAAGCAATCAAAGAAGTTTGACCCATCCACACAACGTGGGCAGTGAATGGGTTGCCGATAATTATGGCAGACATAATCCAACCGCCCAGTTGATTTTCACTATTATTTTGATGTTGGTTGATGGTACGAACAGTCATGAAAATAATAGCTGCCATTGATAGCAAGTTGAGTGCCAGCCAAACGAATTTGGCAACCGAGTAATCGAAAAGGCCGACAAATATACAAAATGCGGCTGATTGAGGAGGATAAAAGAAAGCCGCATTTTCAAGGTTGTCAATTTCATTTATGGCCGCTACACTTTGAGTCAGCATATCGTGGTTGTAGGCATTTAAACCCTTCAGCCAAGCACGTCCAGCAGCGTAAAGGACAGCACCGTCAGCATTCAGCGGGCCGTCTCTGGCAATCCCTACTATGCCGAAACAAATCAGAGATAATATACTGACGCCTAAAAGACCTAAAGCAAAGTTCCGCTTAAACGATTCTGTCATCGACTTATCTCCGGTTTTGTTAAAGGATTGAGCGATTACGTTGAGATTGCAATATTAATAGCTAGTGTTTTAACACAGCATATAGTGAGTTGCCAAAAAATCAGAGCGAGTTAATTTTAGTTAAAAAAAATAAATGTTGCGGGAAGCGGAATATTTGGTATCAAAAACAGGAATATTGGCAGTCTCAGCATTCGGGCCGGTGCGATCGCCCTTAAGACAGGTGGGTTTGTGGGCCCGACATTGGTAAACTGAGCGGTGTAGAATTATCGATCGAACAGGTAAGCCCGTGCTAGACGAACAAGCTAAAAAGACCATCTTGCGGAAAATCCCTCACGGATTGTACATCTGCGGTGTCAAAGACGGGGAGGAAGTCAACGGTTTCACCGCTAGCTGGGTGATGCAATCTTCTTTTACCCCTCCCTTAGTTGTCAACTGCGTCAAGCAAGACTCCAAATCCCACGCCATGATCAAAGCCAGCGGTGTCTTTGCTTTGAGTTTCCTAGAAGCAGGGCAAAAAGACTTAGCCCAGAAATTCTTCAAGCAGCAGCGCCGCGTTGGCAATAAATTTGAGGATGTAGAATTTTATCCCGGCGCAGAAACTGGTTGTCCGATTATCTCAGACTCTCTGGGTTACATCGAGTGCAAAGTTGTCGGCGCTGTGGAACACGGGGATCACACGGTTTATGTGGGAGAAGTTTTGGCCGCCGGCGTCCACCGAGAAGGCAATCCGTTGCTGCTAGAAAGCACCGGTTGGAATTACGGCGGCTAATGACTTGGCAGTTGGCAGTTGTTAGTAAAAACAACTAACACTGAGAAACCCGGTTTCTTTAAAAATCCGGGTTTCTGAATACTAAACAAATTTTTATGTTGAATTAGACTGAGATGTTGCACCATTCTCAATAAGGTTTTTATGGGCGGGCAGGATGCCCACCCCACAAGAAAATTCACTTTGTGGAACAGGCATCTTGCCTGTTCATAAAAATGGTGCAATATCTCAGATTAAAACGACTTATTTATTAGCTGCGAGAGTTAGGCGACGCATAACTAATAAAAAATCGGCGACAATTTTGTCAGCGTTGTCTGGAGTTAAAATTGGTACGTGGACGAAAATACATTTAGCGGCTATTTGAGAATCGCAAATATGTTTTAAAACCGCATAATATAGGGCTTCACAAACAAATTTTCCGGCTTCGTGACTGATTTCTGTTGCGGCTAAATCAGCGACTAGCGGTTCGAGATTAACTGCTGTTTTCCGAATGTCGCTATCGCAGCAAGCGCAAGATTCTACGGTTAATTTTTGCCGACTTTCGGCCATGCCGCAGCAGATAATAGTGTCGGGTTGGAGTTGGTTGATTTTGGCGATCGCTAAATTAGGTGCTAGCTGGAAATCTACTGGCAGTTTCCTCAAGAAAGTCAGGGAATCAGGCAAAAATTTGATTTGGGAAATCTTGGCTAATAAGTCGTCCGAAGAGTTGGATTTCTGATGGGGAAGCCAAGTATCAAATGAGGTTAGCAGGATTTTCGCCGTCATATTTGTGCAATAATACTGATATTGATAATATAAGGCAAGTAAGTCAATGTCTGTCATTGCAGTAGTGGACTATGACATGGGCAATCTGCACTCGGTCTGTAAAGGCTTGGAAAATGTGGGTGCAGTGCCAAAAATTACAGATTCTCCTGCTATAATCGAGCAGGCTGATGCGGTGGTTTTGCCGGGAGTGGGTTCGTTTGACCCGGCAATGCAGAATTTACGATCGCGCAATTTGATAGAACCGATAAAAAGGGCGATCGCCTCCCGAAAACCTTTTTTAGGCATTTGTTTGGGTTTGCAAATTCTGTTTGAAAGTTCCGAAGAAGGCGTAGAACCGGGATTGGGCGTAATTGCGGGAAAAGTGCGCCGATTTCGCTCGGAACCGGGTTTGACAATTCCCCACATGGGATGGAATCAATTGCAATTAACTCAGCCGGATTTGTCGCTGTGGCAAAATTTACCGTCCGATCCTTGGGTTTATTTCGTGCATTCTTTTTATGTCGATCCGGTGGATTTGGAAGTGCGATCTGCAATTGTGACTCACGGCAGTCAAAACGTGACGGCGGCTATAGCTAAAGACAATCTGATGGCCGTGCAATTTCACCCGGAAAAGTCTTCGAGTACGGGATTGCAAATGCTGTCAAATTTTGTCAGTCTGGTGAGGGAAAAAGTACCCGCTTAGGCGATTTGTACAAAACCCGGTTTGTTGTATAAACCGGGTTTTGATAGTTTTAAATGATACCAGTTTCAATAAAGAATGCAACTCTAAGTCTGCACCAAATTTATATTTAGTCAGTCATCCCCAATCTAAAATCTAAAATCTAAAATCTAAAATTGTATGAGTCTGAGAATCAGTGGCAACCGCCAAATCAAAACCCTGCCGGGACTCGCAACTCGCCCTACACCTTCGCGAGTCAGAGAAGCTTTATTTAATATTTGGCAAGGGACGATCGCAGATTGCAGGTGGCTTGACATTTGTACCGGCAGCGGTTCGATGGGTGCAGAAGCTTTGTGTCGTCAAGCCGCGAGTGTCACTGGCATCGAACAGTCGGCGAAAGCTTGTGCGATTATCCGCGAAAACTGGGAGAAAGTAGCAGACTCGTCCCAAACATTCCAAATATTGCGGGGAAACGCGACGGCGAAGTTGGCGGCACTAGCGGGGCAGCAGTTCGATCGCATTTACTTCGATCCGCCCTACGCTAGCGACTTGTACGAACCTGTGTTAAACACGATCGCCAGCCAAGAAATGCTAGCACCAAACGGCGAAATCGCGATCGAACACAGCCCGGAGCGATCGACACAACCGATTTCCGGCCTAGAAATTTGCCGCCAGAAAGTATACGGCAATACAGCATTAACCTTCTATACCCGCAGTTGCCGATCGGCTCAAACCCCAGCAGCGTCAATCGATTTGAGATTTTCGATTTGAGATTTTAGAGGCGACCCCACGGATAAATGCTCTTTCTTGAGGATTTTAGATTTTCGATTTTGGATTGATTCCACGGATAAATAAATCACGTGGCGGGTACCATCAAGAAATTCGCGGTCAAGCCTGGAGGCAGAAAGAAACCGGGTTTCCGGGCGTGGGGGCGCCCGGGACTAAAAGTTTTTTCCTTAAATACAATACAAATTTTTCCGATGAAGTTAAGCTTTGTGCGTAGGTTGTCTGAGCAAGTTGCCTCAGCAATTGACGAAATAAATGGAGTTTAGGCTGAAAATAAAGACTTTCAGTTGTAACATGAACCCAAAGTGTGAGTGTGAATATTCCTAAAGGAGTGAATATGGTTCAGACACCTTCGCGCCCACGTGGCAGCGAGTTTCCGGCTGCTAACTCGGTACAGCCAGTCAAACGCGATACGATTCTGGTGGGAGATAGCCTCTCCCTGCCCAATACCAAACTCTTCGGCACAGACGGCATTCGCGGGAAAGTTGGAGAATTGCTGAATGCACCCTTAGCGCTGCAAGTTGGCTTCTGGGCTGGGCAAGTTCTACGCCAAAATTCCCCCAACCAGGGGCCTGTGATTTTGGGGCAAGACAGCAGGAATTCCAGCGATATGCTGGCAATGGCACTGTCAGCGGGTTTGACGGCCGCCGGTTTGGAAGTGTGGAATTTGGGATTGTGCCCCACTCCCTGCGTTGCTTATCTGGCAAGCGTTTCGGAGTCGGTCGGCGGAGTGATGATTTCGGCTTCTCACAATCCCCCAGAAGACAACGGCATTAAATTTTTCGACTCAAACGGCTCGAAGCTGTCGCAGCAGTTGCAGGAACAAATCGAAGCGGGAATCCGGGGGGCAAAGGTTCCGGTTGCTAGCTTGGCTTGGGGACACCACTACCATCGGTCTGAGTTGGTTAAAGATTATGCCACTTCGCTCTGTGATTCGCTGCAACAGATGAATTTGGAGGGAATGCGGATAGTTTTGGATTTGGCTTGGGGGGCCGCTGCGGGTTTGGGGCCGGCGGTGTTCGCCCAAATGGGGGCGGAGGTTATCTGTTTGCACGACTCTCCTGATGGATCTCGTATTAATGTTAACTGCGGTTCTACTCATCTCGACAGTTTGCAAGCGGCTGTTTTGGAACACAATGCTGATTTGGGATTTGCTTTTGACGGCGATGCCGATCGAGTTTTGTGTGTTGACAACCAAGGTCGAACGATTGACGGCGATTACATTCTTTATTTGTGGGGCCGGCAGTTGCGCGACTCGGAACAGTTACCGTCCAATTTAATTATTTCTACTGTAATGGCTAACCTCGGCTTCGAGCGAGCTTGGGAAGAATTGGGGGGCAAACTAACTAGAACCAACGTCGGAGATCAGTACGTTCACGCTGAAATGCAGCGCACCGGTGCGATGTTGGGCGGCGAACAGTCGGGACACATTCTTTGTCCGCATTACGGTGTCAGCGGCGACGGTTTGCTGACAGCTTTGCATTTGGCTTCGCTGGTGCGCCAGTCCGGGGAATCTTTGGCACACTTGGTAAGTGGCAGTTTCCAAACTTATCCGCAGTTGTTGCGAAATATTCGGGTGGACGATCGCGAAAAACGCCTGAAATGGCACGAGTGCGAGGCAATGCAAAGTGCGATCGAACGTGCTACAACGGCAATGGGCGAACAGGGACGGGTTTTGGTTCGCGCTTCTGGCACTGAACCGCTAATTCGAGTTATGGTGGAAGCTGCCAGCGCCGAATTGGCTAATTTCTGGACTGAAAATTTAGTTTTAGCCGTTCAGCAACACATAGCTATCTGATGGAAATGGGGAATTAATCTGAAGGTAGAAGGGAGAAGCCAGAAGGAATAATGAAGAAGGAAGAATAAAGAGGTCTCTAGAGAAATATAGGGTATTAAAACCAATTTCTCATTCTTTATTCCCTCCGTCTTATTCCCTCTCTTCTCAATAACTAAATCCTTCTTTCTTCATTTCCCCATTTCTGATTGTATGAACACCAAATCAATTCAAAATGGGCGGCTGCCTCGAATTTCGTTAAAAATTTTAATTGTCGTCATATTAATAACGGGTATATTTTTTAGATTTACTAACCTGGATCGCAAAGTATACTCTTTCGACGAATCTATCACCTCGCTGCGAATTTCTGGCTACACTTGGACGGAAATGGTGGAGCAAGATTTTCAAGGCAAAACAATTAGCGTCGCAGATTTGCAGCGGAAATACCAGCAGATAAATCCCGAAAAAAATTGGTTGGATACTGTTAAAGGTTTAGCTACAGAAGAACCCCAACTATCGCCGCTGTATTTTATTTTAGCCAGATTTTGGGTGCAGTTGTTCTCCCCGCAAGTAGGGACTGTTAGAAGTCTTTCAGCTTGGATGAGTTTGTTAGTTTTTCCCAGCATTTATTGGCTGTGCTGGGAATTATTTCGCTGTGCGTCTGTGGGATGGATGGCTGTTACAATCGTCGCTGTGTCGCCCTTTCACGTCTTGTACGCGCAAGAGGCAAGACCCTATATGATGTTTGCCGTCTTCGTCTTGCTGTCGAATGCAATTCTGCTGCGGGCGATCGCCCTACAAAAATCTCCCGCCACATCTAAATTGAGCAAGGCTGTTTGGTCTATTTATGCGATCGCCCTTACTTTAGGACTGTATTCTAGTTTATTATTTTTTTTAGTAATATTCGCCCACGCTATCTATGTAATTATCAAGGAAAATGGGCGTTTTGGTAAAACATTAATTACTTATTTAGTAGCTACCGCGATAGCAACAATCCTTTTTACTCCTTGGATTTGGATATTATTTTATAACGCGCCAAAAATCGAGGCAACAGTAGGCTTACCCCGCATTTCCCTGTCTTTCCTATCTTCACTTAAACCTTTAATTCTCATTACGAGCCGAATGTTTATCGACACGCATTGGGCGGGCGGAGTTGTCAAATTGTGTTCGAGCGGTATTGCTACAAATTTAATCAGACTGATTGTTGTGTCCGTATTGCTGTTAGCGATCGCACATTCAATCTACTCGCTCTGCCGCTCAACCCCCAAACGAGTTTGGCTGTTTGTCTTGACAGCGATCGGAATTACAGCGATAGTATTGATAGCAGTGCGAGGCGTTACCGATCGCTATATGGTTCCCTATATTTTAGGAATCCAGCTAGCTGTTGCCTATCTATTCACTGCTAAAATTGCAGCCGCCACCAATCCCCGACAACAAAAGCTGTGGCAGCTCGGTTTAATAGCCCTAATATCGAGTGGAATAGTTTCTTGTGCCGTCAGCTCGCAGTCGCAACTTTGGTGGAACAAGTATCCTTCTAGCACTAAATACAATCCCCAAATAGCAGCGATTATCAATCAAGCCCAAAAACCTTTAGTAATCACTCACGGAGGCAACAACATCACAGGAAAAATACTGTCTGTCAGCTATCTGCTGAAGCCGCAAGCACAGCTTTTGCTGGCAGTTAAACCCGAACAAGTCAAAATTCCTGATGGTTTTAGCGATGTATTTCTATACCGAGCTACAGAAGCATTGCAATTTGAACTAGAAAAAGTGCAAAAATATAAAATTACACCAATTTACCAACCGAGTGATGTCTGGCTTTGGCGTGTAGAGAAATAAGCAAAGTGGCAACTGCAAATGATGATTTCTGTTGTGATACCTACCTACAACCGCGAGCAACCTCTGCGAGAGACATTGGCTGATGCGATTCGGCAAAATTACCCGAATTTTGAAGTGCTGGTAATCGATCAAACTCGCAACCACGAATCGGAAACTCAAGTTTATTTAGAGGAATTGGCAAATGCTGGCAAAATTCGCTGGTTTAGAGTAGATTGGGCTAGTTTGCCTGCTGCTCGAAATTATGCAGTGCGGCGCGCAGTTGGAGAGATTATTTTATTTATTGATGATGATGTACAATTGCCAGATGGTTTTTTGGCGGCTCACGCTGGCAATTATTTAGAAAAACCCGATGTGGGATGTGTGGCGGGCAGGATTTTTGACAGAATGAAACTGGATAATTCTGGAGGCGATTTGGCGATCGAATATTTGCCAAGAGAAGCTATGGATGCTGGCATTGCCTGGTATTTTATCGATTTGGTGCATACAGTAAAACCGCAGCAGGTGCTCTCGGCTAGAGGCTGCAATATGTCATTTCGCCGGCAGGTTTTTGCCGAGTGCGGGCTGAGGTTTGACGAGCGGTTTGTAGGGAGTGCGGTGCGGGAGGAGTCGGATTTTTGTTTGAGATTGCGATCGACTGGCCTGAAAATTTGGTACGATCCCAATGCGTGTTTAGTTCACTTGGGGGAAGAGAGCGGCGGCTGTCACGATGTCAGCACGCGATCGATCGAATATCAAATCACATTTTATCACAACCATTTCCTCATGGGATTGAAAAATTTAACAGCCTTTCAATGCCTGCGGTTTTTTGCCAAACTATTTGACTGCCACGTTTTGGGAAATCCGCCTTGCTATAAAAGCCACTCGCCCCTTAAAATTATAACTAGATTTGCTTTTTATATCTTGGGTTTTCTCAGTGCTATAAATACAGTAATTCAATCTCTGTGGAATGATGGACAAAGTTATAGCCATCAAGACAAGATCGACGCTCAATAATTACCTATTCCCCATTCGCCCTTCCCAATAAATGAGAATTCTCGTGGCTAGTCACACCTATATTGTGGACATTAATCGGGAAAAATTCAAGATATTAGCCAACCTAGAACCCGATATTGAAGTAACACTTGTAGTGCCGCAGCGTTGGAAACCCGGAGGCGTACAAAATAAAATTATAGAAACGCAATTTTATCAAAAAGGCTCATTTAAAGTAGTCCCCGTCTCCAACTTTAGTCAAAACAATCAAGGATTGCTAACTTTTGGTACGGATTTAATTAAAGTGTTGCACAAAATTAAACCGCAGATAATTCAAGTTGAACAAGGTTCAAAATCTATCGCCTGCGCTCAGTTAATCTTACTAAATAAACTGCTAAAACTGCAAGCAAAAAATATATTATTTACTTGGTGGAACCTGCCTTATCAATTGAATTGGCCTGTTTCAGTATTAGAAAATTACAATCTTCAGCACACCGACGGAATTATTGCAGGCAACCTAGATGGAGCTAAAATTTTGCGGCAGCGGGGCTATCACGGTGCGGTAAAAGTAATGCCACAACTCGGAGTAGATGAAACTTTGTTTCGCCGCACTGGTAAAGACGCTGATTTATCGCGCAGGTTCGGCATTGAACCGACCGATTTTGTGGTAGGATTTGTAGGGAGATTTGTTGAAGAAAAAGGATTGTTAACTTTAGCTGAAGCCTTGGCAGGGTTGAAAAATAGCTCTTGGAAGTGGCTGTTAGTAGGACAAGGAAAATTGCGGGCGCACCTCGCCGAAAAATGTATAGAATGGGGAATCAGCGACCGAATAATCTGGGTAGAAAGCGTTTCCCACGAAGAAATTCCCCCCTACATTAACTTAATGAACTGTTTGGTGTTGCCTTCGCAAACCAGCTATAAATTCAAAACTTTGACCACGGTGGGCTGGAAAGAACAATTCGGTCACGTTTTAATTGAAGCGATGGCCTGTCACATTCCGGTTATTGGTTCGGACTGCGGGGAAATTCCCCACGTCATCGGCGATGCGGGGTTATTATTCCCCGAAGGAAATGCAGGGGTTTTGCGAGAGTGTTTGCAGAAATTGATGGAGCGGCGGGAGTTGGGGGCAGATTTGGGCGATCGGGGTTATCAGAGAGCGATGAGTAATTATACCAATAAAGCTTTAGCTGAGCAGTTGTTGGAATTTTACAACGAATTGTTGTAACTTTTAGTAGTATAATGCAAGTGTTAAATAAAACCTGTGGTAAATGTCTATTCCTTCCGACATACGCTCTTTGGTAGACGAACTCTACCAGGTATTACATGATACCGAAAGCCAAGCAACGCAAGGACTTTTTGCACTTAGAAGATCGATGTCTCTTTTTCCAGAAAATGAAATACTGATGCAATATTTTTCTTCCATCAGCAATTTTGAATTCTGCGTATCCGGTGTTCGCTTACAAGCAGAGCACATTGTGGCCAATATATTGCTGGATGGTGTGCCCGATGAAGATGTTCAAAAAGCAGCAGATTATTTAGCAACCTTGCTACATATGGCTCCTGAATCGAAAATTTTGATAGACAAAGTAGTTGAGAGATTAGAAGTATTGCCATGAAACAATTACCAGATGAAAGCCTACTGCTGGAAATCCTTGAAATTGTGAAAGCTGCGGAAGCAAAAGCCAGTGAAATGTATGAATTTTCCAAGACAATGGCTCACAATACCCAAATTACAGCAACAAAGAGAGAGGAAGCTGAACAGCTAGACGGGCAAACTTTTCCAGATAATTAAATTTGTAATGGGAGATGTTGGTATGTGGATTTAAATAACTATCCCTGATGCGGATTCTCCAAATTATCCCCTCAATTTCCCTAGTCTACGGCGGGCCAAGTCAAATGGTACTCGGACTTTCTGCGGCCCTCGCTTTCCGAGGTATTGATGTGACAATTATCACCACAGATTCTAACGGAGATATCGGTCAAATTCCCTTAGATGTCCCTCTAAATCAACCACTACAACAAAACGGCTATCAAATTATTTATTTCCGCTGTTCTCCGTTTCGTAGATATAAGTTTTCACTCTCGTTATTGCAGTGGTTAAATGAAAATGCGCGACAATTTGACCTGGCTCACATTCACGCTCTTTTTTCGCCAGTAACTACCTTCGCGGCTACAATTGCAAGATATCATCATTTGCCATATATTATCCGTCCCTGCGGTATGCTCGATCCGGCTGATTTGCAGAAAAAAAAGCGCTTGAAACAGATTTATGCCACGCTTTTAGAACGCCCTAATTTAGCAGGGGCAGCCGCAATTCATTTCACAAGTAAAGAAGAGGCTAAAATCTCAGAAAGATTTGGTTTGGGCAGCACAGGCAAGACGCCCGTGCCACGGGATTTGGTGATTCCATTGGGGGTGACAGGAGGTTTGCTTCCTAAGAGATTGCGAGAATCTCAAGTGCCAATCATCTTATTTATGTCGCGAATTGAACCTAAAAAAGGGCTTGATTTGTTAATTCCAGCATTAGAAAGTATTTTAGGATCGGGGATAGAGTTTCACTTTATTTTAGCTGGTTCAAATCCCCAAGATGCTGATTATGAAACACAAATTAAATTACAAATTCAGAATTCAAGCTTAGCAAAATACACAACAATAACTGGCTTTGTGAGCGGTGATTTAAAAGTTGAACTATTGACAAAAGCAGACTTATTTGTATTGCCTTCTTATTACGAAAATTTTGGCATTGCTGTAGCAGAGGCAATGGCCGCCGGTGTACCTGTCGCCATTTCCGATCGCATACATATTGCCGAAGATATACAGCAAGCAGAAGCTGGTTGGGTGGGGCCTTTGGAAGTAGGGGCTATCGCTAATTCAATCAAATCAGCACTTCTCAATCCACAGGAACGTCAACGCCGGGGATTGAACGGCCAAGAGTACGCAAGAAAGCATTATAACTGGGAGGCGATCGCCCAGCAAACCATCGATGCTTACCAGGAGATTTTGTCATCTATTAACTAATGTAATAGGCGTTTACCTTTTACTTCTTCTCCTGCTGCGAGTTCTTGTGCTGCTGCTATCAGAATATGCAGGCGATATTTTTTCAACGCTGCTACTTTAGCTGCAATACTTGTCAACAAAACTCTGCAATCCTGCCTGATATCCTGCCCCTACCGCCTGAAACCTCCACTCTCCATTCTTTCTATACAAACGACCAAATTCTACAGCAGTCTCTCGCGAAAAATTCTCTTTTAATTCATACCGAACCAGTTCGCTTCCCGTATCCAAATTGGTAATTTTGATAAAAGCATTTTTGATATTGCTAAAATTTGCATTAATTTTATCTGCTTCGTGAATAGTCACAACAAAAGTTATTTCCTCAATTTCAGGATCAACTCTTTCTAATATGACGCCGTAAAGAGTCTTATTCTCTTGATTTCGGTTGTTTTTTTCAGGAATAGATTGCAGTACCGAACTGTCAAAGGATTGCAGATTATTGTAAAAGATAAAATATTTATCGTTAGGTATTTTGCCGTCAGCACCCAGCATAAACGCAGAGACATCAATCTCGTAGCTTTGTCCTGCCTCTGTCACCTGCCAACCGAGGGCGATCGCCATTTTTTTTAAATCCGGCGCTTCTTTAGAGATATTAAATCTCTCACCCTTACTTAATTGCATTGCCATCTGCTTATTTGTTAAACCTAAAACTTTATAGTCCTAATGTTAATATTAAGTGGCACAATAACTTTTCTTTTTTAAGAAAACTTAATATTTTGCTTCTAATAGCGAGCTTGACTAAAAATATGTGCTGCCGATCTCCGAATTTATTGACATTTGCTTAGAGACAATTACGTAAGCAAAAACCGGGCTTTCTACAAAACCCGGTTTCTACCATTGAACTTAATTTGACTCTACTTTTGAGCATTTTCCGAACTAGGCGGCAGCGTCACAAAATTACCAAAAGCTCCAACCGTTTGATAGCTTTTTTTGCCCAGTTCAGTTGTATAAATGCTGACCACGCCTAAATTTTGACGCTGCGTTGTATTGTCGAGCAAGCTTTCGATCGTGTTCCGCTGCGAAGTCAGCAAATTCTTGCAACTGCCGATCAAAGTATCTGTAATGCCGCTCAAAGCTTTCGGAACGCGAGAATCCTTGCACACAGTGCTTTCCAACTCGGTTTGGAGCACGCCGGAAGCATAAGTTAGGTATTTGTCTCTCCCAGGATTTGTAAATGCCATGCCGGCGGCCAGAAGAGTCATCGCGATCGCGACTTTTCCCACATTGCCGAAAAAATTAGAAGTTGGCTTGTTAGTATTCATTGCTTTATCAATAATCATTTTTTTTAGCCCCGTTGATTTATAAGCTTCTCTTGATTTAAACTACACCTCCTCAGAAACTGATTTCCGAAAGGAGGGGACAGTTTTTAGATTGGAGGCCAGTTGCGAGTAAGTCTCTCACTGGTTTACCTTCCTTTTACGTTTCCCCCTCCCTCAAATCCGGTAAATCTTCAACAAAACATTTAACTGGTTCCCAGGCACAGCCTGGGGACGAGGAATTTAAACTTAGTTTCGCTTTGATTTTTGCCGATCGATCTCCCGCTGCAACTCTTCAATCTGACGGCGCAAAGCCTCCGTCTCGCTGTTAGGCGTTTGCGACTTCACATCAACCGCACCCTCAGCTACAGCCCGCTTGTAGTTCCCCAACTTAATTTGGCGGTATTCCTCGGAACTTGCCCAGTCTCGCAAATACCGCAGGCGTTCCACCGGGAAAGGATGACTCAGCATCACGCCCTGGCCGCCGTTGTAAAGTAAAAACTTATACACTTGGTTGAGATTGTCTCGATCGAGCTCTTGATAGTTGTCAGACTGGCGGATAAATTCTTGCAAACTGCATTGGCTCGCATATTTACTGCTAACTCCCGCAAGTTTCATCATCGTCATCATCACACTATTTAAGTCATCCGTTACCAACAAAGCCGCCCGGTCTGCCGATAATTCAGCCTTGCGACGCCACTCGTAAAAAGCGTAAATTAAACCGCTGCCGACCATATTTCCCAGCCCGAAAGTCATCTCGCCAATTGTCGAGGCAACGCTCACTGCCCACGTCGCCATTTGAGTTAAAATTGGATGGCCACATTTAATGTGTCCCAACTCGTGAGCCAATACTACCCGCAGTTCTGGCTCGTCCAACAAGTCTAAAAGACCTGTGTTTAATACTACATAGGGCTGGGTTTTTCCCAGGGCATAGCTGTTAACTGAGGGATTCTGAGAAACAAACAAACCCGGTTCTGGAAAAACATCTAAATCCTGCAAGCACTCCCGAAATATATGATAAATGCTGGCATATTGCCTCGGCCCGACTTGAATGCTATTTCCCATTAGGTAAACGAATTGCGGTCGTTCGTAGACAAATTCTACAAATTTGCTGGCAATTAAGTCAAATCCAGGCACGCTTCGCAGCGCTTCCTCAGCTTGGCGATCGAGGGGATGCTGAAATGCTTCGCTAGAAATTCCAGTATAAGTAGGCATAGTTGTTGCAAAAGTTACATTTAAGATATCAGTAATGCCATCGCTGCTGGTGCTAGCTGGCGCCTGACTTATTAATCTTATCGCGACAAATCATTGAACTATTGTGGAACAGGTCGGAAAGCCTGTTCAAATCTGGAACTATTGTGGAACAGGCCGGAAAGCCTGTTCAAATTAGCGTTAAAATAGTGATTCTTGTAAAGGCGCGATCGACAAACATCTTTCACAGTGCCTGTGTATCGCCTCACCCAAAAATTGGAACGTGCAAACATGGCTATCCTGCAACTCGAAAACGGTACAACCTACACTCAACAAAGCGAGATTACCCGAGAACTCGTTTCCTTAAACATTCAACTCAACCGCTGGCCCGTGGGTGACAGCGCTGAAATTCAAAATTTGTTAGCTAAAGATGCTCTTGACGACAATCAAAAAGAGCAAGTGCTGCAAGCCCTCGACGGCTACTTTCAACAGTTGTCCGAAAGTGCAGGCTATCAGGATCGCGACTTAATTGTACTGCACCCAGACATTCCCAACCTCGACACCATGCTGTCCAAATTCAACAAGTGCCACATCCACGCCGATGATGAAGTCCGCTATATCGTAGCAGGCGAGGGAATTTTCGGCTTCGTGCGACCCGACGGTAGCCAAGTCGAACTCACAGTGCAGCCGGAAGAATTTATCAACGTGCCGGCGAATACAGAACACTGGTTTTATTTGACAGCAGCCCGGAAAATTAAAGCGGTGCGGTATTTTACCACCAAAGAAGGCTGGACGCCGGAGTATACCGATACGGAAATTCGAGCGCGCTTAGCCATCGTTTAAATATGCCAGCTAAAGATAAGTTTCATGAACTCGTCAAAACAGCCCTCCAAAATCAGGGTTGGATAATTACTCACGATCCTTATCATATCGATCTGGGATTTGTGGATTTTTATATCGATCTGGGTGCAGAACAGTTATTAGCAGCGACAAAGGATAATGAAAAAATTGCGGTTGAAATCAAAACGTTTTTGGCACCATCGACGATTTCAGAATTTCATACCGCAGTGGGACAATTTATTAACTATCGGATTGCATTAGAATATGACGATCCAGAGAGAACTCTTTACCTGGCAGTTCCCTTAGATATTTACACGAGATTTTTCACATACTCATTTATTCAAATGGTGATTGAACGCAATCAAATTCCGCTTTTAGTTTATGATACCGAAAAAGAGGAGATTTCTCAATGGATAAAGTAAGTTTGTATCGTCAATATATTCAGGAGTTGCTAACTGAACGAGCCCAGCGACGATCGCCTAGCGATCCAGTTTCCAGCGAGACGATTTTCGATCTGGTAAGCGATCGCTATCAACTTGTAAATGTGGGTTGGAAAAACGGTAGCACTCGGATTTATGGCTGTGTGATTCATGTAGATATTAAAGATGGGAAAATTTGGGTGCAGCATGACGGAACTGAAGAGGCGATCGCCGATCAATTAATAGCACGAGGTGTCCCATCCCAGGAAATTGTGCTAGCCTATCATGCACCTCATGTCCGACAATACACCGAATTTGCAGTTGGTTGATCCAGCCTCAAACTTTGTGGTTTGAAGATTGCAAGATGCTCAAAGCAACCGCCTCCGCCACCTTAATCCCATCAATACCCGCCGACAGGATTCCACCCGCATATCCTGCACCTTCCCCAGCAGGATAAAGGCCTTCTGTATTCAAACTCTGATAATCTTCCTTGCGTTTAATCCGAATTGGTGAAGAAGTGCGCGTTTCCACCCCAGTCAAAACCGCATCATCCATCGCAAATCCTTTAATCTGTTTGTCAAAAGCCGGAAGTGCTTCGCGGATAGCTGCGATCGCATAATCTGGCAAACTTTCGCTCAAATCAGTCATCACAACTCCCGGCGTATAAGACGGCTGCACACTTCCTAGCGCCGTGGAAGGGCGATTTGCCAAAAAGTCACCCACAAGCTGCCCAGGGGCGTTGTAAGTGCCACCTCCTAACTCAAATGCCCGTTCTTCTAGGCGACGTTGAAACTCAATTCCCGCTAAGGGATGACCGGGATAATCCTCCGGCGTGATACCCACCACAATCCCGCTGTTAGCATTGCGTTCATTGCGAGAATATTGACTCATCCCATTAGTAACAACTCGCCCCGGTTCTGACGCAGCCGCCACTACCAAACCACCGGGACACATACAGAAACTATATACAGAACGACCGTTTTGGCAATGGTGAACCAGTTTGTAATCGGCGGCGCCCAAAAGCTTATGGCCTGCCCGATCGCCAAAACGACAGCGATCGATGATAGTTTGGGGATGTTCCACCCGAAAACCAATAGAAAAAGGTTTTGCTTCGATGTAAACCCCGCGCGCAAACAACATTTCAAAAGTATCGCGGGCGCTGTGTCCCACCGCCAGAACTATATAATTACTAGCAATATATTCTCCACTGGCTAGGGTAAGTCCCTGCACTTTTCCATTTTCGATGTGGATATCTTCTACACGAGTTTGAAACCGAATTTCTCCGCCTAATGATTCAATTTGGGCGCGAAGACTTTGGACAATTCCCACCAGTTTGAACGTGCCAATATGCGGTTTATTAATATATAAAATTTCTGGTGAAGCTCCTGCATTCACAAGTTCCGTCAGCACCTTGCGGCCATAATGCTGAGGATCTTTAACTTGGCTGTAGAGTTTGCCATCGGAAAAAGTACCCGCACCACCTTCGCCAAACTGGGCGTTAGATTCTGGGTTGAATTCTGCTTTTTTCTTCCAAAATCCAAAGGTATCAACCGTGCGATCGCGCACTGCTTTTCCGCGTTCTAAAAGGATGGGACGAAACCCCATTTGTGCCAGCATCAGACCTGCAAACATCCCGCACGGCCCTGTGCCAATCACAATGGGGCGAACCGTCAAATTGCTGGGGGCTTGCGCTACATAGCGATAACTCGTGTCTGGTGTCACCATGACATGAGGATCTTTTTTGAAGCGTTGGAGAAGTTGCTTTTCCTGTGTCGTCTCTACATCCACAATATAGACAAGGAGGATTTCTGCTTTTTTACGAGCATCGTAGCTGCGCTTGAAGATGGAATAGCCGAGCAATTCTTCCGGGGGAATTTGCAGCTTTTTGAGAATGGCGCTGGCGATCGCATCTTGAGGATGATCTAGGGGGAGTTTTATTTCGGTTATTCGTAACATATAGTGGAAGGAAGTTCGGCAACGAGCAATGTACGGGATGAAACGGATGTCAGGAAGAAGGTGGAAGAAAGAAAGAAGGAAGGAAGAAGGAAGAAGGAAGAATAAAAATCCCGGACAGAAGTATTATAACTATTTAACCGAAGCTCCTACGGGCGATCGTCCTCGGTCGAGCAATTTTTGATTTTTGAGTGGATAATTGCAGAAGCGTTATAATAAATAAAAAATTAAGTTTTGTAAAGACCCTTGACTGCAACATTTACACCCAAAAACAGCCGCACCTGGCACGCTCTCAACCCCCTGTGGCAAGGAGCCGAAGACGCAGTACAGAAGGGTTTGCCCCACGCCAAGCTCGCACCGGCGTGGCAAATACTGCTCCTGGGCGACGGTTCCCCCACCCGTCACCTGCAACTGCTGACAGGGGAACCCACAGAAGTAGATGTGATCGATATGTCTTTAGTGGGTGACGACGCAGACGGCGCACCACAGCAAATTGTCGCGGTTCCGGGGCCGCGCCTGCGCCGCCAAGTGTGGCTGCGGACTGCTTCGGGACAGCGCTTGGCCTATGCGACTTCTTGGTGGGAAGCGAGTCACGTAGATGAATATTTGCAAAATAAATCTTTGCCAATTTGGGCTAGTTTAGCGCGGCTGCGGACGGAATTGTATCGGGACGTGCAAGGCATTTATTTGGGTAATTCGGTGGCCTTGGAGTCAGCTTTTGAACAGTCGGGGCCTTTTTGGGGGCGACACTATTTGTTTTGGCATCACGGTAAGCCACTGACGCTGATTTATGAGGTGTTTTCGCCTTATTTAACTAAGTATTTGGGGCCGATGCAATTGGATGTTGATTGAGACTGAGCTCTTGCGCCATTATCAATAAGGCTTTCTGGGCGGGCTGGCGTGCCCACCCCACAAGAAGAACATTTACCTATTGTGGAACAGGCAAGATGCCTGTTCTTAAGAATAGTTCCGACGAAATTTCACTCGCAAACCGTCGCGGGGATGCGGAGTCGGTACTGCGATCAAATTCAAATCTTGATCCGGTAACAGTTCCCATTCAAAGTCCCGAACAATCTTTGCCGCAAAGAACTTCATCTCTAACCGGGCAAATTCTTTGCCCAAACATTCTCGCAAACCTCCACCAAATGGCACGTAACTGAACGGTTTAGCCGATCGATCGGAGCTAAATCGATCGGGGTCGAAGCGATCGGGTTCGGGATAAAGTTGATTATCCTGATGGGTTTGAGTAATCCCAGAAAGCACGCTCCAACCCTTGGGAATTTCATAGCCACCGAACTCACAAGCATTAATTACTGTCCGAAAAATACCTGCCACCGGTGGAACTAAACGCAGCACTTCTCGGATAACCTGTTCTAAATAAGTCATTTGTTTGAGCTGTTCCAAGCTTAGCGGTTCAGTTGCGGGGAATTGCTGTTGTTCGGCCCGCACTTTTGCCATCACATCGGGATTTTGAGCTAGGAGAAGACAAAAAGAGGCGATCGCCGAAGTTAAAGTTTCGTGTCCCGCAAACAGCAGCAACAGCACTTGATCTTTTAATTCATCCAAACTCAAACTCTTTCCCTCATCATCGCGAGCCGAAATCAGCAAACTCAAAGCATCATTGCCGCTAGGGGTTCCTTGTTGGCGATCGCGAATAATCTTTTCAAGTTCTGCCAACAGCAGCTTGCGGCACTTTTTCGCCTTGCCAAACTGAGTCCAAGGCACATCTAAAGGAATTGAAAATAAACCATTGCACCAAGTTTCAAAATAATGCCCTAGCGCCGTTTCCGAACCATTTTCAAGCCCTACTAACAACTTACCCGCCACATCAAAAGTATAATTTCTCAGTTCTGGATACCAAGTCATGGTTTCCATTTTGGCCCATTTTTCCAAATAGCGCTGAGTGATATTTTCCATCCCGCCGAGGTACCCTGCCAAAGCTCGCGGCTGAAACGCTTGGTACAGCAACTTGCGCCGATTTTGGTGGTTAGCACCCGTTTGCAGCGCCAAGGAAAGCGGCCCTAAAAGCGCTCTCGTGCTGGGAGGCCAAGTCACAACAAAATATTGGTTGTCATTGCTTAAAACAAACAAATTAGCCTCTTGGCCACGCATAAACACGGTAGGCTGTCCGAAAATGCTGGTTTTGAAAATGGGCCCGTACTGCTGGTGGCGTTTTTTGGCGAATTGGGAATCTTGCAAAAATTTGAGGGTATCGCCAATTAGGGGTAAACCGAAACTGCCGGGAGGTAATGCCATTTTAGATTTGAGATTTGAGATTTTAGATTTTTAATATGATATCAATTTTAGTTGGAGGGTGGGCAATACGCACCGGAAAAATTTCTGGTAAAATAAGTTGTCTCTATTTGTAGCCTGTAGGCTGCGTCAGTCGTAATGTTAGTAGAAAAAAATTCGGTTTTTCCAACTGATCCACCTTAGTATTTTTCCCGACAAACCAATTTAATTTTCTGTCCTTTTAATCGGAATCTCGATTATAAATTCAGTGCCTTTCCCCACCACCGAGAAACACTTAATTTCACCTTTATGTTTTTCGACAATAATTGAATGGGAAATCGCCAAACCCATCCCCGTACCCGAACCGATCCGTTTTGTAGTATAGAAGGGGTCAAATATCCGCTGCTTGACTCGATCGGTGATACCTGCACCGTTATCAGCAATTCTAATCACAGCGAGAGTACCTTCTACCTCTGTACGAATGCGGATAATTCCCGGATTTTCGAGCGGTTCTTGTAACACGTCAATAGCGTTAGCAATAATATTCATAAACACCTGATTCAAGAGTCCGGCGTAGCACTCCACCAGTGGCAATTGTCCGTATTCTTTAACGATTTGAATTGCTGGGCGATGGTACTCCGTACCAGCTACGCTATCCGGCTGAACTTTCAGACGGTGTTCTAAAATCATCAACGTGCTGTCGATGCCTTCGTGAATGTTAACCTTTTTCATGTCAGATTCATCGAGGCGAGAGAAATTCCGCAAACTCCGCACGATATCCCGGATGCGAGTAGCTCCCACCTGCATAGAAGACACCATTTTCGGCAAGTCGTCTAGCACAAAATCCAGCTCTAACACCTCTATTGCCTGCTGAAGTTCGGAAGAAGGATGCGGGTATTCATCTCGATACATTTGCACCAGTTTCATCAGGTTTGTGGTGTATTCTTCTGTGTAGGTAAGATTGCCGAAAATAAAGCTGACCGGGTTATTGATTTCGTGCGCGATTCCTGCTACCATCTGACCGAGACTCGACATTTTTTCGGCCTGCACGAGTTGAGTTTGAGCTTGCTGGAGTTCGCACAGAGTTACTTCGAGTTTGGCAGCTTGTTCTTGTGCTATCCGAGCTGAATCGACGCTTTTAGTGTAAAGTTCCGCTTGATTAATGGCGATCGCCAATTGGTTGCCCACTGCGACTAACAGTTCCACTTCTGCATCGCTCCAACACCGCACGCTGCTAGAATCGCTACAGCAAATTACCCCTATTTTACCAGCGGATGTTTGAAGGGGAATGTCCAGGAGAGAATTGAATCCTATATACCTGAAAAATTCCCGCTCTGCTGGATCGGTAAGAGTCCCACAATCATCAACCCGAATTATTTCCAAATTGGCAATCCTCTCGGCATGAGAACCAGTCACAGCAGCAGGAACTAAACCCAAAAGCGAAGGCAAATCGGCATTTTTTGCCTCGTATTGCACGGCCCAAACTGGCGGCGAGGCGTCTGGCCAATACCAAATAAACTGACAGCGATCGAGTTGCAGCAAGTCGCGAATCTGCTGCACAGTTGTTGCCAAAATAGTATCTAAATCTAGAGATTCGCGGATATTGCTAGCTAGCTGGTTCAGCAGCGCTTCCTGCTCCGCTAACTTGCGGAATCGCGCTTCCGAAGCTTGCAATTTTCGTTGAGCTTCTTTTTGTTGTGTAACGTCCAAACCCAAACCGATTAAGCCGATCGCGCTGCCGCTGGCCTCTTTTACCTTAGCTTTAATCACCTCTAAATGGTGATTTTTACCGTCAGCAAACAGGATAATTTCATCAGCATAAAAAGGAGTATCTTGACTCCATACTTGCACGTCAGACGCCATGCAGTTAGAAAATGCTTCCGCTCCAAAAATTTCTGAAGAGTGAGATGCTGCCAAAAATTTTTCTTCAGGAACGTTCACAGATTCGCAAAAAGTTTTGTTAACCAACAGCATCTTGCCTTTAGTGTCAGTCACCCACACCCAAATGGGAGCGTTGTCAATAATTGCCCTCAAAGTTTGCTTTTGTCTGGCGAGAGCTTCTTCTGTTTGTTTGCGCTTAATTCCCAAGGCGATCGCATCGGCACTTGACGCAAAAGCAATCAGCGTTGATTCATTCAACTCCTCGCGAGCAAATATCGCGATTACTCCCAGCAACTGATTGTCAACAATTAGCGGATATCCAGCAAAAGCCACCATTCCTTTACGCGCCGCCCATTCTTTGTCCTGGATTCGGGGGTCTTCTTGCACAGAATTAGTGATGTGAGGTTTTCGCTCCAAGGCGATTAAACCAATCTTGAACTCGCCGACAGCAATGCGGCTGTGAGCGCCGTCAATGTGAGTATATATCCCCGCGCTTGCTTGCAGTTGCAATACATTTCCCTCTTCATTCAAAGTCCAAATCCGAGCAAAGGCAACATCCAAATGGCGCACAACTGCATCGGTGCAATATTGCAAAGTTGCAACCAAAGCCTGGTTTTGAGTTAGAGAAATTCCCACATCGGCTGTGAATACAGAAAGTTTCAATTGTTCTGCTAAAGCTTGTTCTGCTATTTTGCGCTCTGTTATGTCCGTAGCAGCACCGAGACGTTCCTTAATTTTTCCGTCCTCTGTTCTGCTAAATACAATATTCCGGCTGACTAACCAGTGCCAACAATTCTGTCGATCGCGTACCCGATATTCGTACTCAATAACTTCGCCGTCGGGAGCATTTTCTAATTGCTGAAAATATCCGGGAAATTTAGCTAAGTCGTCAGGGTGGATGATGGTGGGCAGTAGATTGCTGCCCATGTTTTCAACTTCTTCGGCGGTATAGCCGAGGGTGTCAGTGATTTCGCGGTTGCTGTAGACATTTCGCTGCTCGCTTTCATCGTAAACAAAGAGAAGATTCGGGCTGGTGTTGGCAATTCGCTCAACAAAATGCTGGCTATCTTGCAGCGCTGCTTCAGCTTGTTTGCGATCGGTAATGTCGCGACCGACACCATAGAGCAATTCTTCCTCCCAGAAACGGGTACCAGTCCAGGCTATCCACTTGTAAGAACCGTTTCGACAGCGCCAGCGGTTTTCAAACCCAACGGTATTATTCCCCGCAGCAAGACTTTCAGCTTCTTTTAAAGTAGCTTCGCGATCGTCTGGATGCACGAATTCAATGAAGACTTTGCCAATCATTTCTCCTGGGGGATAGCCGAGTATTTTTTCTGCTGCTGGGTTGATGCGTTTTACATAACCGTCAAAACTAAGGACGCACAGGAGATCTAGCGAGAGGCTAAAAAAGCGATCGCCGCCGTCGGGTTCGCTGGATGGGCGATCGTTGCCCGCTACGGCCCAAGAGGCGTTTGAGCGCGCCGATACCGCCAAAAAGACAATATTTGCTATTGCCAAAAATCCCAGGGCGAGTGGGCTATCGTAGAAATTATCACCGCTGCCAGCGACGAGCCACCCGTTTAAGACAAGCAGTACAATTATCAAAATAGAGAATACACTGCCAGGGGCGATCGTCGCTAGGCGAATTTTTTTTTCATACTGCTTTCTAGATTCTGCTTTTTGTGTTGTGGTGACTGCTGCCGTAATTTTTGTCCGCAATACTTGCAGGACTTTCACCAATTTAGTGCTTTTCGATTCTTCTAGTTGAACTGAATGTTTCATTCTTGTACTGTAGAGTTACTTTGAGTTGTGCTGATTTAAAAATTACAATAAAGATGTTTAAATATTGTAAATATTTCCTCGTTTGCGAGCTCTAGTATTGGAGAATTGCGTAAATTTACGCAACACGAGCCGATAATTAAGTGTATTTACGGAAGTAGCAACTAATCTTTTGTTAGCTGGGGTACGCATTTTCTAATTTTTCCGACTCAGAGAGACAGTTTACTTATAATACTACGCGACATATTATTTTTAGTCATGGGACATTTGGCCTAATTTAGCTATTCGTGGACGCAGAAACTCGCACTCCTGGGTGCAAAGCCTAATTATTTAGGCTGCGCCTGAAGCTGCTTACCGCGTTATAGTAGCGTGTTATACCCCACTTGTTGCGTCTAGAAATAACTGGGTTTGATGTAGGAAAATACTGCGCGGAGCGCCCTCTCTGTGGGTTTGAAAACCCGGAATATTAGTCAAATTCAAGCAGGTTTAATTTGACCATAAATTATGAATTTAAAATCAAGATAAACTGCTAATTTGTGAATATAAAATGAAAAAAATATTCGTAGCAGTTTTTCGTTGCACGAGATGTTCGCGCGTCATGGCTAATTAGTAATTGGTAATTGGTAACTGTCAATTGGTACTTGATACGAGTTTAAAACACTAGATATCAATTTTGTTCTGATTCATCCGCAGGCGATGGGGGCCAAGGCGCCACAGCACGCAAAGCAGATTTGCGGCCTAATTGCTGTTGCCGAATTCGCTCCAAATTCCCTGCTGGAATAGAAGCTATAAGTTGTCGCGTGTAAGCTTGCTGCGGTTGGCGGTAAATGCGCTCGGCAGTGCCAATTTCCTCGATTTTACCTTTGTTCATCACGATCGCGCGATCGCTCATAAACTTGACCACGCTCAAATCGTGAGAAATAAAAATATAAGTCAGTCCAAACTCTGTTTGCAACTCCTTCAGCAAATTTAAAACTTGCGCCTGCACCGACACATCTAATGCCGAAACCGACTCATCGCAAATAATAAACTTAGGATTCAAAGCCAAAGCTCTAGCAATACAAATTCGCTGCCGCTGTCCGCCCGAAAACTCGTGAGGGTAGCGCCGCATAAAATCGGGATTTAAACCCACTCTCTCCAACAAATAAGCCGCGCGATCGCGCTGTTCTTTGTGGTTCTTACCAAAGCGGTGAATCACCATCGGTTCCATCACCGCATCCCCAACATTTAGACGCGGATCTAGAGAACTAAAAGGGTCTTGAAAAATAATTTGCAGATCGCGCCGCAGCCACCGCAATTTGCGATCGTACTCTTTTTTCATCCGGTAATTAGCCATCCACTGCGATGCCGAACTACTTCTGGCAGGAGGCGTAATTTCTTGACCTTCAAAAAACACTTTACCGCTGAGCGCCGGAATTAATTGCAGCAAAGCCCTCGCCAAAGTTGATTTGCCGCAGCCCGACTCGCCCACCAAACCCAAAGTCTCGCCCGGGTAAACCTCAAAAGAAATATCGTTTACCGCCATAAACAAGCGTTTAGTTTCGCCAAACATTCCCTGCACCGGAAAACCGACGCGCAAGTTATTAACAGCTAGCAAAGGCTCGGAAATATTCGGCAGCCGAGGCGGTTTTCCTGTTGCAAAAGCGGGATTTCCCCCACTGTTGTCGCCGTCTAAATCGGCATTTTTCTCGACAATTACTAATTCGCCGCTAGCATTTGTGGTGACATCCATAAAATCGGAAACTGTCGGCAAGCGACGCAGTTGCCGATCGAGAGTTGGGCGGCAAGCTAATAAACCTTTTGTGTAAGGATGTT
>Ga0164305_10000011_pt1 | contig 42211 bp, 35 predicted proteins | sample Whisoiple_237_MG_FD_110215 | JGI IMG/M metagenome (GOLD analysis project Ga0164305, IMG submission 110215) | Soil microbial communities amended with pyrogenic organic matter from upstate New York, USA - Whitman soil sample_237_MG | ecosystem: Environmental > Terrestrial > Soil > Agricultural...
CACGGCGATGCGTCATCTGGACGGCCAGAGCCTGGCCGACGCCCACGGCTTCGAAACGGTCGAGCGTCTTCCGCTGGAGCAAGTTCGGAAAGCCAGCGCCGCCTTGGGTGGCCTGCGATCGGCCATGCGAAACCTCTCCCTCGACACCAAGGAGGATGACATCAGCCGCGTCCTGCAGGCCTTGGTTCGCGGGCGGCTCGAACCGCTGGGCTGGACGGTCGGCGACCAAGGTATCGGAGGCTATACGGCGAGCGGAAATCCCGGTGAGCGCGACATGGTCATCTATCGCGGCCACACCGAAGCCGCCGCGATCGAGGCAGTCATCTGCCGCTATCCAGTGACCCGGGCGACCCAAGTGGACGACCTCCGGTTCCACTTCGTAAAACTGTTCGGCTACTCGCGGGCCCGGAACCTGTTCCACGTCACCTATTCGCGAACCCCAGACCAAGCCGCAGTCCTAAGTGCGCTGGAGACCATCGCGCGGACCGACGTACCGGCGGGCTATGTGTTCAGGGAGATCCACTGCCTCCCGATGTCGGGCGATGCGCCCGCCGGCCGGGTCGCCCTCTATGAGGACCCCTTCGGTCTGGTGACTGTGTTCTTCCTGGTCATTGATCTCGATCAGAGCATGCAGAAGGCGGCTGCGGCGTCCGCCACTTGCTGACCCTCGGAGTCTCGCTCAGCGACAGCCGGGCCGTTGATCGACCCCTCAAGCAATCGAGGTCTAGTCTCCGCGGGCCGGTCCCCGGGCCGGAGCGGGGGAGGGTTCAGAGATCCTTTCGACTGATCCGCTCCAGAAGCATGCCTGCTGCGATCAAGGCCATGACGGGGATATGCTACGGGCCCGCGAGCAAAGTGGCGCTCTCGGCGCGGAACGTCGCGAGGCCTGACGTGAGGGTGTCCGAGCAGCCTACCGGTTCCGGTCCCTCTCCGCCCTCCCGCCGTCCGTCTAGCGAACTGCCGTAACTAATCGTCGTGGACCTTCCGAAGAGCAACCTTTGCAAGCTTGGTGGGCCAGTCGCCGCCTGTGACTCATGGCGGACCCTCGTACGTCCGCTCTAGACGAAGCGGGCAAGAATTAAGGGCTGGGAGCGCGCGAAGTGCAGCCCTCCCATATCATGTGAGTTCTATTCACAATTCTGGCCGCATTTATCGTTTGATGGCCGTTCTTGGTGGGGTCATACCGCGAACGAAAAGCACAACCACCCCATCAGAGAAGACGCCAGCGTGCACAGGACGGTTGCGGTTGCTCCGCCCAGTCGAACGATCATGGGAGCGGGCCTCGGCCTGACCCAGCTCATTGCGTTCGGTACCTCCCTTTACCTCCTGACGATCCTCTCGGAACCAATCCGGGTCTCGACGGGATGGGGGCTGCCATGGATCACCGGCGGGTTGTCGATCGGCGTACTGGCCGGGTCGGTTATCTCTCCTCTTGTGGGCCGCCGAATTGGGCGCGGCCAGGCAAGGCAGGTCTTGTCATTGAGCAGCCTGTGTTTCGCGGCTGGCTTGACCATAATCGGCCTCAGCTCGGGCCTGCCGATCTACATCGCCGGCTGGATACTGGTCGGCCTGGGGATGGCGTCGGGGCTTTACGATGCGGTCTTCAGCGCCTTGGGACGCTTCTATGGCCGTGAGGCCAGGCCGATCATCAGCTCGGTCGCGCTTCTCGGCGGCTTCGCCAGCACGGTCTTCTGGGTGCTCAGCGGAGCCCTGGTGGAACTCGTCGGGTGGCGTGGAACATGTTTCGTCTATGCAGGAATCCATGTCCTCGTTGCGCTTCCGCTCTATCGAGTGCTTTTGCCTCGGTCCGGGAGAGTCGCCGGGGAGCCTGCGACCGCGCCTTCTGTGGAAGGCCTAGCTGAGGATGCGGCCCCCCGCCCGGTGGTCGTCTGGCTGACGGCCGGGATTTTCATGGTTGAGGCGCTGGTCGCGACAACGGTCGGTGTTCATCTGGTCAACCTGCTTCTCGCCCAAGGTCTTACCACCACCGCCGCCATCGGTGCGGCCGCCCTCATCGGACCGGCTCAGGTGGCCGCCCGTTTTGCTGAGATGAGTGCGGGATCCCGCTTCCATCCAGTCTTGACAACGACGGGGGCGCTCATCGCCATTTGCCTCGGACTCGCGATCCTGGCCGTCTGGCCGGGCGCGGTCGTCCCCGCGATAATTATGTATGGAGCGGGGATTGGAGTGTTTTCGATCGCGCGCGGTACGCTCCCTCTCGCCATTTTCGGGCCAGGTCAGTACCCCGTAATCATGGGCAGGATCGCCAGACCCATCGCTATAACCCAGGCGATCGCGCCGACACTCGGGGCCTTCCTCGTGGCTTCGATGGCGCCAGCCCATGCTTTCGCGGTGATCGCGTTGGTCGCTCTCTGCTGCGTCTTCGCGGCGCTTTCACTGAAGGTCCTGGCGTCACGGGTCCATCAGGCTTGATGCGTCGCACGGTCCGGATTTCTGCTAGGGGGCATAATCTCGGCAATCGGCGCGGGCTTGGTACGATTAGGGGAAAGTACAATGTCAGACGATCGAGCGAAGAAAACCGGCAGGGCCGCGGACGGTGAGGTCGGGAAACTCATAAAACTGCGGCGTCTGCAGCTCGGGCTGTCCCAAGCCGCGCTCGGTCGAATTCTGGGAGTGACCTATCAGCAGGTCCAGAAGTATGAGCAGGGCCAAAATCGCGTCAACGCGACCACGTTGCACGCCTTGGCCGGCGCCCTCGAGGTCCAGACATCCTACTTCTTCTCGCAATCCGCCGCGGATGGAGCGAACACGCCAGCGGTCGTCGTCGACGACAGTCTCGAGCGCTTCCTGAGTCTGCCCGATGCGCGGCGTATCGTACTAGCGTTTCCGAATATCAAGCCGGCGCGGGTCCGTCGGGAGGTGGCGTCGTTTCTTGAAAGACTGGCGGGCTCAGCCGACGCGTGACCGCCCCTGACCGATCGGAACGACCTGAGATCGGGCTTCAGTGGTCCGGTTTTCGGTGGTTCCCGCGGCGATTTTCAACAACGCAGCAGTGCCAGTCTGCTGGGCGATCTCCGTCAGGGCGCGAAGTCTGAAAATTGTCTCCAGAGGATTGGAGCGGGACGCGGCTCGCAAAAGCTGGGTCAACTCATCGTCGATCTCACGTCCCTGGCGTCTGAAGCTTGCCCGCACGCCAACCTCCTACGGAAAACACGTCTGCCGCCCCTTGGCCCAAGTTCGAGATCTCGCCGCAATACCGTCCGGGATCGGATAAACCTGAACAGTCGAATTTCTCTTGTTGCGAGAAAAATGGCAAACGATAACGTGTCGAGTTCTTGTGATTGGAGGTCACATGTCCGACAGGAGACAGCTGCATCTTTATGCCTTGCGGGCCTTCGAGGTGTTTGGCAGGCACAAACGTATGGTTGCAGCCGCGGCGGAGCTTAACGTCACCCACGGCGCGATCAGCCGCCATATTCGTCTCTTGCAGGATGTCTTGGGGGTAGCGTTGGTCGAGGGCCCCAAAGCCGGCCTCCGGCTAACTCCCGCCGGGGCGAAACTCGCGGCCTCACTGTCCCGCGCCTTTGACGACATCGGGGACGCGCTGACGGTCGTACGTGCAACAGATGAACAGGGCTTGCGGGTCTCATGCCTCGGTACGTTCGCAATGCGATGGCTGATCCCCCGACTGCCCCGTTTTTACCAAGCCCATCCCGGCGTCTCCGTCGTGATCTCGGAGTCCTTCGCGCCCGTCGACTTCCAGAGCGGGGAGCATGACGCCGCGATCAGGATGGGTGTCAGGCTGCCGGGCTGCACGGCCTTTCTGGAGGAGTGGCATGGGCCGGTCGCCTCCGCCGATTTCATCGCCGCACGGGCCGAAGAGGCGCTCATCGGAACTTGGCCGCGCCTCTCGACAAAGACCTACCCCGGGGCTTGGGACGAATGGGCGACCGGCACAGATCAGCAAGGGATTGCGCCTGGATCCGAGACCTTCTTCGATCATACCTATTACATGCTCGCTGCCGCGAACGCGGGGCTTGGGGCGGCGATCGGTACATGGGCCCTTGTCCAGCCGGATATCCAGGCCGGACACCTGGAGGCGCCCCGGGGGTTCCGGAGGACCCCGACGGACTACCTGCTGATCAGGAACCCGCGGTCAAAGCACTCCGGCCTAGCGGCTTTCGAGGCATGGCTCCTTCAGGAGGGCGCAGCCTTTCAGCCTCCGCCGGGACCCGGACCCGAGGAGGGACGACCACAGATGCTCATAAGTGATCGGGCGAAGCGGCGATGACTTCGGCCAGACGGCCCGCAAACCGTCACCACCGACCGCCAGCAGTCGACTCTTCGGGTCCCACCAGAAATGAGCGCCCTGTGCGGCGCAGGCGGACAGGCCGGTGGCGATGCCCCAAAGCCGTGGGACCCCATGTTCGACCGCGACTTTCTTGACGAGGCCAGCGCATCGGCCGCTGGCGATGTCGAACAGACGACGCGCGGAAGAGCCCAGCCTTTCAGTGATGAAGCCCTCATCCTCGAACCGCCGGGCCAGGCTTTCAGCCTCCGGCCCGTCAGATCTTCTGACGGCGACGGTGGTCGGTCGCCGTTCGGCTGCTGCGTCTGACCGGAGAAGTATACGCCCGTCGGCCCCGCAGAGCAGGGTATCGCCGCTCTGGGGCAGGAGGATGCAGCCGCCCACCACCCGGCCTCTTTCCAGGACCGTGAAAGTCGTCGCGAAACCGGGAGCCGCTTCGCGGAAGAGACGTGTTCCGTCGATGGGATCGACCAGAAGAACCAGATCCGACGTGATGTCGGCCCACTGCCCGGCTGAAACCGCTTCCTCGCCGATCACCACGAGACTGTTTCCCAGAACCGTTCTTCCGGCGTCTGCTATGGCTCTTTCGAAGTCGACGTCGGCCTGGGTTGATGATGCGCCGACCCGGATGTCGCGTTTTTCGGGGTGGTCCGTGACTTCGCGCCGATACGCTTCAAGAACCAGCTTGTAGAGGTGCTGCAGCATATCGTCTGTCATGGCGATCATCCATTGTGAGGCCTCCGTCGAGGCGTGCGCGTAACCGGTCGCGGAACGGCGTTGCCGCGTCGAACAGTCGTTCGAGACCGATCAACTGCTCCAGCATTGAGGCCATGGCCGCGCGCTTCGGCGCATCCCGGGCGACGCACGCCGACGCGTAGTTGCGCAGCAGGTGGTACCAGAGCAGCCGCAGTACCGGTTCGCTCAGAGACAGGCCTTGTGCCCCCAACCAGCGCGCCAGGCGGTCAAGCCGCGAGGTGAAGGTTTTTTGTTGTCCCTGTTCGGCCGGGCTCTCCGAGGGGAAGGAGAACACCGCAATGATCGCCTGCAGCGCGATCGGCGCCGTATGGGTCATGAGATCCAGATCGATCCTGAAGATCTGTTTGTCGTTGAGCTGGACGGAGTTGCTCCGGCCGGTAATGAAGTTCGCCGGTTTCGGGTCGCAGAACAGGGCCGAGGGTGTGTGGTCCCGGGGTCGCGGCCCAAGGTGCTCCCAGGTTTCATCGGCCGCGAGTTCATCCTGCTCGAGCAGAACCCGGCAGGCCGCCTCGTAACGCGACAGAAGGGGAAAGGCCTGCGCAGCCGGGAGACCGCGAGCGTGGATCGCCCGCTGCAGCGCACCGTCGTGCCGCGTGAAACGCTCGAGAGATGCGAGACAGTGCGCCAAGATCCGCTCTTGGGGTGCTCCGGTTTCAAGGCACTCCGCGAGATTGACCGCGTCCGGCAGGTACAGTCCCACAAGCCACTGAGCCGACAGCCAATGAGGCGGGCTTTGCAGGTCGGGGCGCAAGGCAAGCTCTGACAGAAGCACCCCAAGGGTTTCGCGCTGGACGGCTGGATGCGCCCAAGGCTTCAGATGGAACGGCACGAAGCCGGCCGCGCGCCAGCGAGCGGCCGATGGGGTGTGCTCCAAGAGGCTCGTCGGCCGAAGACTTCCGTCCGATGCGGCCACGAGCGCGCCGGCCGCCTTGGCTTGAGCGATCGCGCGATCAAGGGCTTCGGCGTCCCCGGCCTCCAGGGCTTCGGCGATCGACTGCAGGGCGAGCATCTCAGCGCTTCGCCAGCAATCGCTCGTAACGTGTCAAGCGGCGCACCTTGTGGGCTTCCGCCTCGTCGCCCACCGCGCTGTCGGGATCATGGAACAGGGGAATGTCGTTGGCCGGAGGGCGCGTCAGGTCCTCGCTGTCCGCGTAGGCGCGCATGAGAATCCGTCGTTCCCGGCTCAGCTCGTTCAACCAGTCCTGATCGTAACTGTAGTAGCCGGTGATCCAGCTTGGCGTGTAGGACAGGAAGAGGTTCACCCTCGTCCTGTCACTGCTGTTGCCGCACACCCGATGCCACATGTTTGAGTGGGCGATGGTCATCGTCCCCGCTGAACAGCACAGGGTTCGCTGACCGTCGATGTTGTCGAGCCCCGAATACGTCTCATCGGGCCCGGCTCTGTGGCTGCCCGGCAGATAGACCAAGTTGCCCATGTCCGGCGAGGGAACATCGGTGAGCCAGTAACCGATACGCAGCTTCAGCGGCAGGATCGGGGAAAACGAACTGTAGGGGACCGCCCGGGGCCCGTCGACGTGCCAGTGATTGATCACGCTCCCAGTCGGCCGGGCGAACATGTCGGCTTGGCCGAGCCGGGTCTGATCGCCGTAGAGGTCGTAGGCGTAACCGATGTGGCGCGGGTGGTCGATCAGATCCTGGAACAGTGCTTGTCGTCGAACCAGGTCGCGGATTTTCCACGTGTGCCGCGGGTCATAACCTGTGCGACCCGCCAGATGGCGCTGTGCGGCCTCGAGATAGGCGGCCACGGCGTCCGCACCGATCGCGTCGGGGATCACCACGATGCCGTCGCGCTCGAAGACCGTCCACTGCTCGGCCGTGAACCCCGCCGGTGCAGGCGTCAGGCCCGTGGGCGGTATGGCGGACGCCCCCTCCATGAACAGGCCGCTCGATCTCATGTCGCCCTCCCTATTTTTCGAAATAGGTTGTACTCACGTTTGACAACACACGCAACTGGTGCGCCTATCGATGGTGTGGGGCTGACCCGTGGCCCTTGGATTAACAGGCTGCCGGATGCGGCGGCGCGAGGAGGCCGGGCTATGACCATTCGTGAAGACATCGTTCTGGAGGACACGACGCTGCGGGACGGCGAGCAGGCGCCGGGCATTGCCTGGTCGCGGCCTACAAAGCTTGCGGTCCTGTCAAAGCTGATCGAAGCCGGCGTCAAATGGATCGAGGTCGGCATCCCCAAGATGGGGGGTGAGGAACTCGACTTCGTCTCCGAGGCCCGCGATCACGCAAAAGGAGCCCGGCTGGTCGCATGGAACAGGGGGATCGAGGACGACGTCCGGCAATCTCTCGATCTGGGCTATGACGCCATCCACATCGGCCTTCCGACGTCGGACATCCATCTTGCGCTGAGCGTCAACAAGCCGAGGGACTGGGTGTGCCAGCGCGCTAGGGACCTGATCGCTTTCGCCAAGGACAGCGGCGCATATGTCTCGATCAGCGCAGAGGACATCGGACGCACCGAGCCCTCGTTCCTGGCGGAATACGCGGGCATCGTCGGCGAGGCCGGAGCGGACCGGCTGCGTCTCAGCGACACCATCGGAATCCTCACACCGGAACAATATGGCGAACGCGTCGCGATCGCCGTCGCGGCGACACGGGCCGATGTTCAGACCCATTGCCACAATGACTTCGGCTTGGCTGTGGCCAACACCTTGGCCGGGCTGCGCGCCGGAGCCCGCTTCTTCCATGTATGTGTCAATGGAATGGGTGAGCGCGCCGGGATGCCCGACCTGGCGCAGACGGTGATGGTGCTCAAGCGCCTTTACGACAGGGACGTCGGCGTTCACACCGAACGCCTCACCGAGCTGTCGCAGCTGGTCGCGCATCACACCAATGCGCCGGTCGAGCCATGGAAGCCCGTAGTGGGCCGCAATGTGTTCGCTCATGAATCGGGCATCCACTCCAACGGGGTGCTGCGGGACAGCCGGTCCTTCGAACCAATCGACCCCGAGGAAGTGGGCGGAATCCGCCGGATCGTCATCGGGAAGCACTCCGGCCGCGCCGCCATCGTCAACGCGCTCGAGGGGGCCGGCCAACAGGTCGATGACGATCTCATGCTGCCGTTGCTTGCGCGGGTGCGGTCCGAATCGATCCGCACGGGCGGCGAGCTCGACGTCGCGGCCCTGATCCGGCTCTACGCCGCACTGGCCAGTCCGGCGCGAGCGGCCTGATGCTGGTTCAGGATGTCATCGACAGGCGTCTGATCTCGGGAACGAATGAGCCGGGCGCGACGGTCGCGGTCACCGTGGACCGCATCTACCTCCAGGACGGAAACTCGCCCACCATCGCCCGCCTCTTCCGGGAACATGGGTTCAGCAAGGTCTTCGATCCCGAACGCATCGGCGTTTTCTTCGATCACTCGGTGATATGGCCGAATGCGGAGATCGCAGGCCGCATCCGCGAAGCCATGGTGTTCTGCGAGACCCTGGGGGTTCAGGTTTTCAGGCCGGGGGAAGGCATAAGCCATGTAGTCGCCATGGAGCAGGGGTGGTTCGAACCCGGCTCGATCGTCCTGGGCACCGACTCCCACACCTGCACCGGCGGTGCCCGGCAGGCGCTTGCGCTGGGGATGGGCGCCTCGGACGCTGTCGCGGCGATGATTACCGGGGAGACTTGGCTTAGAGTCCCCGAAACCGTCCGGCTGGAGGTCGTCGGGCGGCCCTCGCCCGCCGCCGGCGCCAAGGATGTGATGCTCCACGTCCTCGCCGCGTTTGGTCAGGAGCCGTTTCTGTATCGATCCGTCGAATGGTGTGGCGAGTGGCCGGAGTCGCTCACGGACGACGCAGCGGCCACGGTGGCGAACATGGCGGTCGAGATGGGAGCCAAATGCGCCTTCCTGCCTCCGCACGGAAGCCTTGCCGGCCAGCTCAGGCCGATACCGGCCGGTGGGGGTGAGGGGGTCATTCACTACCGGATCGATGTGACCGATCTGCCGCCCTATCTGGCCAAGCCGCACTCCCCGACCAACTCCCACCCGCTGGACGCCAGCGCGGGTGAAGCCGTCAACTATGTCTTCGTCGGCTCCTGCACCAACAGTCGTCTTGAGGACATCGCGGAAACCGCGCGCGTTCTGGAAGGCCGCCAAGTGCACCCCACGGTGCACATGCTCGTCACTCCAGGGTCGAGGGCGGTGTTCCTTGAGGCAATGTCGCTTGGATATATCGAGACGCTGACCCGGGCCGGGGCGATCGTGACGCCCCCCGGTTGCGGCTCCTGCCTTGGGACGCAGGGCAGCATTCCGGCGTCGGGAGATCGGGTGCTTTCGACCATGAACCGGAATTTCCTCGGGCGCATGGGCAACGCGGGGGCGGATATCTTCCTGTCGTCGCCCCTCGTTGCTGCGCACGCGGCCCTGACCGGCGAAATTCCCCACCACTCAGACCTCAACTGATCGAGGGAGGCCGACCCATGCATAGAGTTATCGTCGTCCACGGCGAGATTTCGACCGACGACATCATTCCCGGCAAGTACAAACATATGCACGCCGACGTCGCCAAACTGGCTGACCATGTGTTCGAGAACCGCTTCCCGGGCCTGGCCGGCGAACTGCGCCCGGGCGATGTCATCTGGTGCGACGAGCTTTTCGGCATCGGCAGTTCGCGCGAACAGGCCGCGACCTCGCTGAAGGCGGCCGGCGTCGAATGCGTACTGGCCCCGGATTTCGGGCGCATCTTCTACCGAAACGCCTGGAACGTGGGCTTGCCCGCCGTACGCTGTAGCCCGCCGCCCGGGCTTCGGGACCGGACGTCGATGCAAATCCACTGGGACAGCGGCCGCCTCGAGACGGGCGGCGAGGAACTCACCTTCGCGTCGCCTGCGCCCAGGCTCATGGAAATCCGGCAAGCCGGCGGTCTGTTGCCCTGGCTGAAGGGCCGCGAATGGCCGCCTGAAGGCCGGTCGATCCAGTTCACTGCGGAGGCCTGGAATGTTCGTCCGAACTAGAGATGCAGCGCAGAGACTGCGTTCCCGATGGGCCATGGGTCAGGGGATCCGGCTCATGGAAGCTCATAGCGGGCTGTCGGCCCTAATTGCTTCGCGATCCGTGGATCCGGTGCGCGGAGAGTTCGACGGCCTGTGGGTGTCCAGCCTGACCTGTACGGCGTCGGTCGGGCTGCCCGATCTCGAGATGTCCGTGGTCGATGACAGGCTCAAGCTCATCCAGCAGATCGCCCAAGCGGCGACCAAGCCCATAATCGTCGACGCCGACACTGGCGGCGACGTCTCGTCGCTCCGCTACCTTTGCCGGGCCTTGTCCTGGATGGGCGTGGCCGGGGTAATCGTGGAAGAGAAGAGTTTGCCAAAGCGGAACAGCCTCGATGATTCCGAGCAGGCCCTGGCTGATCCTTGGGAGTTCGCCGAAAAGCTCTCGGCCGCTAAAGCCGCCGTGCTGCCGGAGGATTTCCTCGTCATCGCGCGGATCGAGTGCCTCATAGCCGGACTGGGGGTCGCCACCGCCGTGGACCGGGCCCTGATCTACGAGGCGCGGGGCGTCGATGGAATCCTGATCCATTCCAAGGCCAAGGAGGCGACGGAAGTCATGGCCTTCCTAAAGGCTTTCAGGGCGAGCGGCGGGCGTCTGCCGGTCATCTGCATCCCCACAACCTACAACACGGTCACGGGCTCCGAGCTTTTCGAGGCGGGATTCGACGGCGTGATCTACGCGAACCAGCAGCTTCGCGCCGCCCACGCCGCAATGCAGAAGACCTGCCTCTCGATCCTCGAGAATGATGGGTCTTTCAGCGTGGAGAACGAGATTTCCACGACCAGGGGGCTTTTCGACTTCGTGGGGTACACGTCGGAACTGCAGACACTTGCGGCGAGGGAGGCCACATTCCGGAAAGGCGTCGTCTCGTGACCTCGCTCGCACCGGAGATTGGGGGCATCGCAGCGATCGCGCGCGAGCTGGCGGCGCTGGCTGGCTTCCGGGCGGTAATCGACGTTGGAAGCGTCGACGACGTCGTGGTGCGCATCGGCCTAGACGAGGTGCGCCTGAACTTCCATGACGGTCCAAACCGCAGGCGCAGCGTCTGGCATGGCGCGGGCGCGATCGACGTCCCGGACTGTCCGCATGAGGCGGAGCTGGCCATTGGCGACCTGCTCGACGCGACAGAAGGCTATGCCGCGAGCGCCCTCATCCTCGCGCGGGCGCGGGACGGACACCACGGCCAGGGGCCCGTCGATGCGTTTCGTCTCGAGAGCGAGAGAGCCGTGCGGATCGGCGGTCGGTGGATCTGCCAGGTCGAGAGACTGGAGACCCAGCACACCCGATGCAGCCTCGTCTGCGTGAGGTTTTCCTCCCGGTTAGCTGTCGCCGACCTGCAGCGCAGGCTGGCGGGGAGCCCGCGTCTGCGCTGGCTTCCGGCTTGGGCTGACGTCAAGGACACGGCGGCCCTGGCCGAGATCATGAACGACCCTGACTGGCGGGACGACCTCCTGTCCTTCTCCACGCTGCTGTCGATCGGTCAGGACGATCTTGAGGCGGCGCCTGCGGGCGTGCGACGCTGGAAGGCTTGGATGGCGGCTCCCCCGGGCGCCACAGCCTTGGCCATCGCGGATCTGGCAGGGCGCCTGTCCGAGCCGGAGACGCCCGCACCGGGCATCCGGTTGCGGACGGAGCGCGCGGCGATAGAGCGCCGGCGTCGGCGATTTTCACCATGCTGAACCGCATCGGCAGAATCCGGGTCGGTGTGATCGGCCACGGCACGATTGGTCGGCGGGTGGCGAGCGCAGTCGCCCGGCAGGCGGACATGACCTTGTCGGGGGTCGTCGCGCGCCGGCTGACTCCGCGTTTGCATTCGACCGTCTCGACCGGCGTGGATCTGTACAGCGACGATGACCCGGCGTCCTTCGCATCCGCGGGTCTGGCGGTGTCGGGACGCATGGTCGACCTGCTGGCCCGCATCGACGTCATCGTGGACTGCGGACCACGCGGGACGGGACGGGACCGACAATCGCAATACACCCGGGCGGGCGTGGCGGCCGTTTTCCAGGGCGGTGAAGCGGCTGACGTCGCTGGATGCGACTTCACGACCGTCGCGAGATCGTCGGAGCCTCAAGGCGCGTCGCTTCGCGTCACAAGTTGCAACACCACCGGCTTGGCCAGGATCGTGGCGGCGCTGCATCAGATCGGCGACGTCCTACGTGTGACCGCCGTTCTCGTGCGCGCCGCTAGCGACAGCGACAAGGCGTCAAAAGGCTCTCCCAACGCGGTCCTCGCCCACCTCGGGCCGACCCATCACGCGGAGGATCTCGCCGGGCTGTTCCCCGGCATCGCGTTCGAGACGGCGGGTTGCCACGTTCCCACCAATCGGGGGCACCTCGCGCATGTCTTCGTCGAGTGGGACGCGGCGCCGCCGCCCCACGAGGTCGCCGCCAAACTCTCCTCCGCCGAGGGCGTGCGCCTTTGCCGGGAGGGGGGCGGCGGCCTGGACGACCTTGGCCGGATTGCGGACTACAGCGGCGACGCGGAACAGGTTCTGGTCTGGGAAAGATCGCTGAGGACCAAGGGGAACCGGACAAGCCTGGCGGCTGCGATTCACATGGAGGCCGTCGTCATTCCGGACACTCTCGAGGCGATCCGCTTCATCGCCGCCTCCCGCCGGGCCAAGGCGCTTCACACACCAGCAGGCAGATCGGCGAGGTCGACGTGCTGATCGCGCTGGCCGGCCAGTTCGACCCCGAGGTGTCAGTTCAGCTCTCCGTAGCCCATGAGGTGATTCCGTTCGACAGAAGCGCATCTCGCGCCCGGATGATCGAGGTGCTGGTCACCCGGGGAAGCCTGCGGGTCGACAAGCCGTTGCTGGAAGCGCTTCCGCGACTGCGACTGATCGTCAAGGCGGGGTCCGGGCTCGACTCGATCGATATCGAGGAAGCCGGCCGTCGAGGCGTCGCGGTCCTGCGAACGGCCGGCAGCGCCCGAAGCGTGGCGGAGCAGGCGTTCGCACTGCTCTTCGCCGTTCTCAGAAACGTGCCGGCCTTCGACGCCGCCGTTCGCAGAGGCGAGTGGGCTTCCAAGGAGCGGTTCGTCGGCAGACTTGTCAGCGGCAGGCGCCTCGGAGTGGTGGGTTTCGGCGAGATAGGCCGGGAGGTCGCCGAACTCGGCGCCGGGCTCGGGATGAGTGTCCACGTCCATGACCGCTCGCCGGAGCGCCCTGAAAAGGCCGCCACCATCCAACGCCTCGGGATCACGCTTTGCGGAAGCCTCGACGAACTCCTCTCACGCTCCGATGTGCTTTCGTTGCACGTGCCGGACGAAGGCGCGCGGCTGTTGGACGAGGCGGCCCTGGCTCGTCTGCCTGCAGGAGCCATCCTCATCAACACGGCCCGGGCCGGACTTGTAGACCAGGCCGCCCTGCTGGCGGCTCTCGCCGGGGGCCGCCTGGCGGGGGCCGGGCTGGACGTCCACCCGGACGAGGAAAAGGACGCCCCGGACCCCCTTCGGCAGCTCGAAAACGTCGTGCTATCGCCCCACGTGGGGGCCCAGTCCGTCGAGGCCCGGGCCGAAATCGGACGACGCATCGTCTCCAGCGTTCAGGCTTTCACTGCCTCGGTCAGGGAGCATGAGCCATGCGCCTCCTGATCCTGCCTGGCGACGGCATCGGCCCGGAGATCACACGACCGGTCGCGCCTTTGGTCGAGTTGGTGAACAACCGGTTCGGAACGAAGGTTCGCATTGAAACCCACCCGGTCGGGCTGGCGGCGTTCGATGTGCACGGCACCACCTTGCCCGACCCGACGTTCATCGCCTGCCGGGAGGCCGACGGGGTGGTCTTGGGGCCGCTCAGCACCTCGGAGTACCGCGATCTGGGGGCAGGCGGCGTGAACGCTTCGGCCCGATTGAGGCTCGACCTCGATCTTTACGCGAATATCCGCCCGTGTCGCGGCCTGGGGCCGGCGTCGCCGCCAAACATGGACCTCGTCATCGTTCGAGAGAACACCGAAGGGTTCTACGCAGTCCGGACCATGTATGCCGGCTCGGGCGAGTTCGCCCCGGACGCCGGCACAGCGTTCGCACTTCGCAAGATCACCCAGGCCGCGAGCCGGCGCATCGCCCTCCGGGCGTTCGACCTGGCCTCCAGGCGGCGGGGAAAGGTCACCGCAGTACACAAGGCCAATGTTCTGGCCCTGACCGACGGGGTTTTTCTCGCCGCCTGCCGTGAAGTGAGACAGCAGTTCCCCGATGTCTCCTATGAGGAGGAGTTGGTGGACGCGTCGGCCGCCCATCTCGTGAAGCAGCCGTCCGACTACGACGTCCTCGTGACGACCAACCTGTTCGGCGACATTTTGTCGAACGAGGCTGCGCAGATCGCCGGCAGCCTTGGACTGGCCGGGTCCTTGAACCATGGCGAGTCGCATGGGGTCGCCCAGGCGGCGCACGGCTCCGCCCCTGACATCGCGGGCCGCGACATCGCCAATCCTGTGTCGATGCTGGCGTCTGTCGGTCTGCTTCTGGACTGGATGAGCGGGCGAGCGGGGGACGCCGGTCTGGCCGATGCGGCACGGGAGCTTGACGAGGCCATCCGGCAAGAGATCGGCGCGGGAGGATTGCCCGCCGACATGGGCGGTCGCTGCGGCACCCGGGAAATACAGGATCGGATTCTCTCGCGGATCGGCGGACGCCGGACCGACCGGAGCCAGGAGGGCGGATAATGGAAAAGACGGTGATCTTCGCAGGGCCCGCTTCGGCCGGTCTGGCACGGCAGTTGGGCGAGTTGCTGGCGGCGCCGGTTGTCCAAGCTCACGAGCGGACCTTTCCCGACGGCGAGACCTGTGCGTCCGGCGTGATCGATGCAAGGTTCGACCGCGTCATCCTCGTCCAGGGAACGCATCCGCCGCAGGACAGACATCTGCAGCAGCTGTTCCAGATGATCGAAAGCGCAGGGGCCCAGGGCGACTTCGAAATAATCTGCGTGGTGCCGTATCTCGCCTATTCCCGCCAGGATCGACGAAGTCGGCCCGGCGAACCTCTTTCCGCAGCCGTCGTTCTTCGCATACTCAGAATGCTTGGCGTGACGGAACTGGTCACGGTGGATGTTCACAACCCTGGAATATTTGAGGACGCAGAACTCGACTGGGCGTCACTCTCGGCGGCTCACCCGATCGCCGAGCAGATCCGTTCCCTAGCGCTCCGCGCGCCGATCATGGTGTCTCCCGACGCCGGCGGGGAACGCCGGACCCGGCTGATCGGCGAGCGGCTTCACTATCCAACGGTCGTGCTCGCGAAGCGCAAGGCGAACGACGGGACCACGACTTACGACCAGATCGGCCAAGAGGTTGTGGACCGGGACGCCGTGGTGGTTGACGATCTTTCGTCATCCGGCTCCACCCTGATCCCACTGGTGGCCGCGCTCAGGGAGGCCGGCGCCCGGACCGTCACGGTGATCGTGACGCACCTGTTTGCGGACATCGACGGGCTCCGGAGCGCGCTTGGCGACGACGTGCGCCTGCTCTCGACGGACAGCATCCCGTCCCCGGCGTCCGTGATCTCCCTCGCTTCCCTGATCGCAGGATACCTGACGGCGCGTCGGGCGGGCCATGTGCGGGGGAAGGCAGCATGAAGATCGCCCCTTCGATCATGTGCGCTGACCTCTTGCGTATTTCGGACGTGCTTGAGGATCTCGAAGCCGGGGGCGCCGACAGTCTTCATGTCGACGTGATGGATGGGCGTCTCGTTCCCGGCTTCACCTTCGGGGCCGATTTCGTGGGGCAGCTTGGCAGGGCGACCGGGCTGCCGCTCGACCTCCATCTCATGAGCGCCGATCCGGAGCGACACCTTCCGCAGTTTCTCGACTGCGGCGCGGCCACACTCGCGGTGCACCCCGAGGCGTGCGCGGACCCCTATCGCATGCTGGAGACGATACGGCGCGCGGGCGTCGGCGCCGGCCTCGCGCTCAACCCGGGCACGCCTCTCGCCGCCCTCACGCCGTATCTCGACGTTCTCGATGTGGTGATCATCATGGCGGTATGCCCTGGCTTCGTCGGGCAGCCGCAGATCGAAGCCTGCCGCAAGAAGGCCGCCGACCTCGTTCTGGACCTCGTCCGCCAAGGGCGCACCGATATCGAGGTCGTTCTCGACGGAGGGGTGAAGGAGTTAAACCTGCGCAGCATCGCAGCCTGCGGGGTCCACAAGGTTGTTTCGGGTTCGGGCGTTTTCGGCGCCGACCGCGGAGTCCGGGAGCAGCTGCAAGCCATGCAGTCGGTCGCGAAAAAACAAAGGGAGAGTCCGATCAATGCGTGAGGAAGATGTACTGGCGCTCTTCGAGGAAGCAGGCGCCATCGCCCGGGGGCATTTCGTCCTTTCATCCGGCCTCCACAGTCCGACCTTCCTTCGAAAGAACCTAGTATTCATGCGGCCCGAATGGACTGCGCAGCTAGGTGCGGCGCTGGCGGACCGGTTAAGGGCGTTCGGAGATGTCGATCTTGTTGTCACTCCCGCCATCGGGGGCCTGTTGCCGGCGTACGAGGTTGCAAGGCATCTCGGCGTGCCAATGATCTATCTTGAACGCGAGGGTGGACGGTTCGTTTTTCGGAGGGGGTTCACGGTGCCGAGAGGCAGCCGCGTTGCTATTGTCGAGGACGTCGTCACCACCGGACAGGTTTCCGCTCAGGTGATTGGGGAAGTCCGCGGTCACGGCGGCCGAGTCGTTTGCGTCGGATACGTTGTCGATCGTTCTCGCGAGCCGTTGGCGCTGGATGTTCCGAGCGCGGCGCTGCTGAAATACAGTGCGCCGCTCTACGCCGCCGGGGCGGTTCCGACTGAACTCGCGCGATTGCCGGTTGAGGCGCCAGGGAGCGGTCATCCCGCGAACGCGATCTGAGGTGCGCGCGGATACCCTCGTCGTCGCCTGAGATCAGTTCAGTAATCCACCATGTCGGTACAAGGGTCATTGCGCCGGCGCCAACGGCGGTGGCTAGGCCGTCCACCGCTTGGGTAGAAATCGAGATAGATGGAGCTGACGAGCGCTCCGGAACGCGAATGCGATCGGCTTTGGTAGAGTGCCCGGTTCTGACTCATTGCGGAACATCCGGGCGTCTGCTTTCGGGCCTGCAGTGGAACCGGCCACCGGTCGCATTTCCTCCATCCGGGCGACATCGATCTATTGGGAGGGCCCGGCGGCCTACGTTTAGACTTGGTTCGATGAAATGGCGGAGTCGAAGGAATGGCAGGAGTACGAGGAGCGTAGTCGGCAATTGTCGCTGTTCTAGCGGCTAGTCCCCTCGCCGATGGCTGCCCTTCGGTGTAGCCTGAAACGTCGTCAGGGCACCTCGATCTTCAGCTTCGAGAGCATCGTTCCTGAGCAGTTCGGCAACGCGGGCCTCTAGTCGAGGCACATCCAGAAGATCGGCAAACGGTTCCAGGTTGACCCGCAGCGTTCGCCGCGAGACTCGGTCGCCCATCTCGTCGATACCCATTCCGAACGACCACGATTCCGACGGGATTTGGCGAGCGAGTTCGACAACAAACGCATCATCGAGAAGCGCTGCGTCTGTCCACGTTCTTATCTCCACGCTGTCTTCGCCATTGAGGCGGAGCCACGCGAAGAGCATGACAACGAGCTTCGGATGCGTGGAAAGGGTGCCGTCAGCAGTCGCAGCCCTGAGCTTTGCAAGCGCCTGTTGGCGGAATTCTTCTGCGACACCTTGGCTCACGAGCGGTTCGTCCCGCCCGCGTCGACCATCCTCTCGCAAGGTATGATCCCTGACGCAGCTCTCCGCGAAATCCGTCGCCCATTCGAGCGACGCAGTCTCGAATGCCTGCCTATAGATCTCGTCGCGCCGAGCTTGGCCGAACCGGGTGTTGACCAAGCGATTCAGCACCCAATGGATGCGGAGCTGGTTGTTGGCCATCGCCATGAACCCTTTGCCCCGGTCACTATCGACATCGAGTTCATCCGCGTGCCGGAACAGCGTGGTCACCAAGGACGGTACACTGGCCTCGTCGACATCGCCGGCGAAGAACGACAGCTCTTCCAGGAGCAGCCCGGCTTGGGTTGACCCGTTGCGGCGTCGTTGCCCAAGCGCCGCTCGGAGCTCCCCTCCGACGAAAGCTTCGTCACCAGCGCGCGCGACGATGGCGTTGATGTCGTCGGCTGGGACGACGTCATCCGAAACGGCGAATGCGAAATAACTGCGGAAGTTTTCGGCCGAAGCAATGAGACGGTCCCGACGCCACGTGTCCCCATTCTGCCAGAGATTCCCCCAGATGGCGTCGAGGCGTGGGAATAAGCGGCGCATCGCGACGCGTAGGCGTTGCCGATCGCGTTCCGGCCGCGTGTGCAGCCCCAGAAGCTCGTCATACTCTTGGGCGAGATCGCCGTGCCGGCCTTGGTCCCGTTCACGCAACCCACACAGTCGCCCTGGGTTTGACCGGATGCGGGCGTAGAGGTCCGGCTCCGCCAGCTCTAAGGCGCTGATGGCGAGGAAGTCCGCACGGTCCACGTTTCCCGCAACGGCCGGCCATCCCGTCGCGACGTGATTGGTCAAACGGACGACGTCCCGCGGCGTCTGGATCAAGGGCGCGACCACATCCTGGAACACATTCCAGAAACGGGTGATCTGACGCTCTTCCGGCGAACCCATCACCTTGACGGCGGCCTCGACGACTTGTTCGCGCAGCGTATCCACGAGAGGCGGCGGAAGCTCGAAAAAGCGCTGGACGATCTTCTCCAGATAGCCGGGGCCTTCCGACGGGAAACGCTCCGCGACGATCCGCTCAGCGATTTGCCGGTCGAACGCCAACAGATAGATGACGTTAGGCAGCCGACCGACAGACTTGACCAACCGGAAGATCGTCAAGGCATCGTCGGGATTGAGCCGGTCGATGTCGTCGATAACGACGATGAAGCGCTTCTTCTGCTTTCTCAGCGCGTCAGCGATCTTGCGATGTTCTTCATCGACCGTCTCGCGGTTGGCGCTCGCACGTCCGATGAGTTCAGCACCTTTCGCCAACAAGTCGCCAAACGGCCCCGAACCTAGGCTGGCAATCGCGCCGGCGACTGCACCGACGGCGGACACCCCCTGGCCCATCACAGCGATGGACTTTCTGAGTTGTGAGGGGAGTGACGGACCGATGACCTTGTTCAGCTCCTGGAAGAACGAAAGCGTCAGCGCGTCCGCGCCTGCGAACCACCACGGATTGAAGGGCACCAACTGGACGTCGCCGGTCTGAATAATCGGCTTGAGGTGATGGCGAATGAGGTTGACCGCGCTGCTTTTGCCAGAACCCCACGGGCCGCTGATAGCGACTACCACGCCTTCCGGGGCGGCCATTCCAGACAGCGATTTTGCGAGCGCTGACGCGAAGGGATCAAGCGCGAACCGGTCGTCGTCAGGTTGCTCAATGGGGTTGTCGTTCGAAACCGTCATCTAGCGAAGACCCTGATGCGTTCCTGGAGCGCAAGCGCTGCGGTCACGTGGCTGGAGGCCAGCTCGGCGGCGAGTTTCAACAACGCCGTCCGCGCTTCCGCATCCCGCGAGAGATCGGGGGCGTTGGTCGTAAGCGTTGCATCTAGCAAGCCGACCATCGCATCGCCTGCACCATCTTGGTTCCACCGGATGGTTCGCCCCTTCGCCTCCAGAGCCGTCGACAACCATTTGAGGCCATCAATCCTCAGGAGCGCTCCCATATCCGTTGCTAAGAAATGGGCGAAGGCGGCGATGTTCTCCTCATCTGCTGCGACATGCGCCAGTGTCCACTGTTCGTAGAGATGCCTCATTCCGTCGATCGTCGCAGGCATGCCAGGAAGCGAACTCAACGACGCCTCTAGGCCGAACCCGAACAGACGCCGAAGCATTCGCTGGCCATAGAACCAGTGCCGTCCGGTGGTCCAATCGGATGCGAGTGCGAATGAGATCATATCCTTCCAACGGGCGGCAAAAAGCTCGGGAACCTGATCGCGATGGAGCAGGAATGCCCCGATGAAGTGCTCGATCAGAATATGGGCATCACTGTTCAGTTGAAGGACTTCGCGCCAAGCGGCAGATGCATGCTCATCGGTGTCGGTGGCAGCTACCCATGCGAGCTTTTCGAGGACATGGTACCCAAACTGATAGGGCAGATGATACTCATCGCGGTCGTTTCGGGCGTGAGCGCACCACTGCTGCTCGTAGTCCCAGAACCGTAGGAGCAACCCGCGCAATTCGGCGTCGAACGTCGTCATCGATTGGCCGGCATCTCCGACCAGCCAGGCGAAAAGACCGTCAAGAAAATCCGTCTGCAAACCATGGGAGTAGCGCTCCGCCTCTGGCCGCCGATGCGAATCCCGAGCGGCCTGCCTTCGCCAGCGGACGCGCTCGATTTTTCGAAGAAGGCTCCAGATCCTCATGGGGTCGATAGAGGACGCGGCAGCTGATGCGTCTGTCAGGGAGCGTGCCCGCAACCATCTCAGCCATCGGGACCAACGCGCCCCGACTTGGTCTTCATCGCCGAACTCCGGCGAGACCATGGAAAGTGCGGACCACAGAAGACCAACCTGCAAGAGCCGCCACCAGCGTGGTCCCAGCATGGTGCGGTTCTGGTGGCCCAATAAACCGATAACGGCCGACGCCGCCGAATTTCCGCTGGTCAGGATGCGCAGGAGCGGTACATCCCACTCGCCGCCATGCCCTTCGGTCATCCAAAGGTGCATGACGCCAAACGCCGCGAACTTGAGATCATCACGGTCAAGGCCCACGCGCTGACCACGAATGTCTTCGTGCGTGTCGGCGGCGCTAGCGGCGGCTTCAAGCAGAGCCGCCCGCACTTGCTCATTCACGTCAGGATGGGTAGCCAGCCATCCATCGGTGCGCGCGACCAAAGTTGCCGCGATCCCGATACGCAGGGCGTTCGCGTCCGCGCCCTCCGCGGGCGGTTCGGAAAGTATCGTGGCAAGCTGCGCCGCACTTTCTGGTGTCAGCGAGCCGGACTGCCGCAAAATTTCATCAAGCCGGTAAGGTAGCAGGAGACTGTTTCGCTGAGGCGCGTTCTCTGCTTCGAAAGCCTCGATCTTCTGTGAAAGCTCGGCTGGATAGACGACCTCATCCGTCTCCTGCCCAGTCGTGGCATCGACTTGGGTTCTGTAGTTTGCAGGGTTCAGAGAGGCGCGTAGAATGCCAAACTCGATGGCATCCTTCGGGTGTTCGTGCTCGGGCCACGTCTCGATTGCAGACTGAACAAACTCCCATGCGGCCGGCGATTTCTTCACTAGGACTACGGCCAGCTCCAAAAGAGTCTGTTGTCGGTACGGGGCGAGCGCCCACTCCCGGGCAAGATCGTAGATCGCGCCGCCGTCGCGGACCCACGCCCCAGCGATAAAGCGTCGATTGCGGACACGAGCTGCATCGTACCAGTAGAGGTCCTCGCTGCTCAGCAGCGGACGCAAAATTCCTTCAAGCAAGGCGGGCTGGAACTTGGCGATGTTGGTGAGCAAGCCAAGAAAAGCCACTGAGTTAGTTTCTTGAAGAAGTCTGTCGAGGTAAGGCCCCACATCGCGTCCAGCCTCCAGTTCCTGCGTCAGCCAGCGCTCTAGAGCGTTCAACGCGCAATGCAGGTGGCCTTGGCCGCTGTCGTCGTCCTGGGTCCAGTCGAACACATAGCCGTCGCCGATAAAGCGCTTCTCGCCCTCGGGTAGGCGAAGGTGAACGCCCGGCGGTTCTGGTTCTCCCCTACGGGCGCGCGGTGCCACCCAACGCTCCGTACAGAACTCAACCAACTGAATGATCGTGGTGAGAGCAACATCGGGGGCGATCTGCAGGAACTGGAAGAACGGACTTTTCCAAAACGCGGTCGGATAGGCGGAATGCTCGTACTCAAGGCCGAGCGTGTCGTGCAGCGAGTACTCAGAAAGATCCTCCTTGGGCCTTCCCTCGATCAGCAGAGCGAGCAAGGCCTGAGCAGCGAGTTGCGAATTAGCTCGCATGAGCGGGACGAGCGCTCCGGCTCCCACTGCCACCTTGTGGAAGTTGTGGTCGATACGACCCTCCGGTCCGAGCGGCCAGGCCGGCAGCTCACGCGAGGTGCTGAAGGAACGAGGCATCGACGTCCGTCGATTGCTCCGCTCGCGCTCACTTGCCGCGTACTTAGGATCGGTCCTGAGGCGTTCCGCACGCTCTTCATCCTTCCGGCGGCGAGCGTCGGCAATTCGCCCCACAATCTCGCTGGAAATCGGACGTCGGCGGACCTCCTCGAGGACCCATGCTCCAACTTCAGGAAGATCGCCGGCGCCAGCGAGTGCAGCTGAATATAGCGGGTCCCAACCATCTCGCAGATAGAGGGTGCCTGTGGCCTTCTGAATCTGGACCGTGCGTGCGTTAGCGAGGGCGATTTCAGCGAATTCCTTGCGGAACGGCATCGCTACGCCATCCCGTAGGTTCGGCGGGGTGGTCACCAGCCACGTCTCGCACACCTTCGAAACGACAGGCGAAGCGAGCTTCTCGACGTCTGCTCGCCGCCCGTAGAGGAAACGGGCCATCGCAGGCCAGCGCCCGAAGATCGGATTGCGAAGGCTTGCTTCCAGATAGAGGCCAAGGCTCGCATCGACTTTGAACGCACCCGTCGGGAAGCGTGGCACCGTCGCCGTATGTAGGAAGCGTCGCAGAAGTCGGTCGAGCAGCGCTCCGTCGTTGGCGAACAGGACATCCGCCCTTTCATTCAGGAGCCGGTTCGCTTCGGGGTCGAGACACAACGCGTCTAACAGGATGTCGGTAGTGGATTTGTCGCCGCGTGCTTCGGCCGCTGCTAGGGCGACATCCCAAGCGGTCGCCGTCCCGCTAGGTTCGCGCAAGAGAAATTGACCGAGCAGCCGCAACGCGGAACTCCAGATCGGATTCTGCGCCAATGACGCCCATCGTTCGGTGTCATCCGCGACCTGCTTCAGCCATTGGAAACGAGACCAGTCGGCCGCCAGATCGTGCTCGAAGACTAAGCTGTTGCGGGTATTCAAGCGTAGGGGCAACTGCGCGGATGCTTGGGTGAACGCCGCCGCGTCACCGGTCTCCAACTCCGTCAGGGGAAAGCTGCGTTCGAAGTTGGCCTCGCGCTCGCTCAACGTCATTAGAAGGCGTTGCGCGTCGGCTCGTCGGCTCGTCCAATAGTCCCAAATCCTATCCGCCATCGCAGGCGGGGACGTCATGTCGGCTTGGGTGAGCTTCGGCGCGACTTCGGCCTGGGTCGCCCAACCAAGCATTTTTAAGTTGCGTAGGGCGCTGACCGACTGGGTGTCGCTGGCCAGCCAGCGCAGGTTGGTCGTGGAAAGAAGTGCGTCGTGCACCTCATCTGCTTCGAGAAGGCCGACGGCCAACGGTGTGACTGTGCGTTGGCCAAGAAGCGCGACCGCGTGGTCGCCCCACCCGTCTGCCTGGGTGATGATCACAACCTTCCACGCGTTTTCAGTCTGCTCCGCCCCAAGGGGCACAAGCTTTTCTAGAAGGAGGCGAAGCCTAGCAAGCGCCTCGACACTCAGCTTTTCAGCGGCGTCGATGACCAGGACATTGGAAGCGGCGGGAGTGGCAGCGAGGATTTTGTCGAGAGGATAGGCCAGCTGCAGCTTTGATCGCTTGAGATCGCTGGTAGAGGCCGTGATCTGATCCGGGCCGAGCCAAACCTGATGTACAGCTTGATCGTCGAGTGACCGCTTGACGAGGGCTGACTTGCCGCTGCCTGACTCTCCGAACACCAAGGTGAAGGGCTGGCTGTCTACGAGCGCCACAAAGGCGTTCCGTTCGCTTTCTCGGGGCACGACATAGCCCGACGGAAGCGCGGTGCTGATGCCCGCTTTGTGTTCATTCGTCAGCGAGGTCAGGCTTTGCCATGAGACGACAAAATCCGGTCTGGCTTTCAGGTTGAAGGTTGAGCGGAGGTACGTCCAAAGCTGCTCAAGCTCGATGGTGCCGCCCACCACTCGGGTCACCGACGCGAGGCGTACAACCTCTTTCCAAAGCTGCTCTGCGTCTACTCGGGACCCCGAGGCGACTAGGCCTCGGCACCATTCTATCCCGTCCTCTCGGTCGTGGGACGGTTCCAACTGGAAATCCAGAGGGACGATCGCGAGGTGTTTGATGAGTTCGACCGTCTCCAAGTCGGTCGCTGCGGTGCCGCCTGCCGGCTGTCGGATGCTGTCGAAGACGGTCGAATGTTTTGCGGACTTCCTGATCTGAGCGAGGGCCTTTGCGTCATCACCCGCAGCGCACCACTGAACTATGTCCGCCCACAAAGATGGAAAGCTGTTGGGTTGCCCTCGAATGACGAGTGCCAGGCTATCGGTTTCCCGATTCATCGGGCCGGTACCCGCCCGCCATTGCGCCCAGGCTCGCTTCACGAAATCAGCCGGCAGACCCTTGCCGGTTACCTGGTGGTTGCTCTTGCACGAGAGGGCAAGTTGCCGTGTTGAAGCCTCATCGACTGCTGTCGCTAGGAGGTCGTCGATTTGCCATCCGAGGGCGTCAGTTTGAAACTGCAGCTTGTTGCCGCTGAGACCGATGCCTGGGAGCGGACGACCAACGAGCATTTTGACGAGCAGCCGCGCAGCGACGAGATCCTCAAACTCATACCCAGGCCCCGCGGTCGATCGCGTGGTTGCCGAATTCGACTTTCGGGCTGCAATCGCCTTCTTTGAGATCCTGTCTTTTCTTCCGTTCATGCCACCCCCAGATGGCCAGCTTCCGCGATGCCGCGTAGCCGCCAATCCCACGGGCCAGACTAGATCAAATCGAGAACAAAAGTCATCTGAGATGTGTTTGACGCTGGCTGGCTATCTTGGTGCACTCCCGATGGGGCGATACCAAGCATAACAGCCGGTGAGCTCGATGAAGTCGGATTCAGGGTGGCAAATGACCCGTCCCACATGCCGGGCCGCGAGCTTGTCGTGAAACTAGGCCGCTGTTGAGGACGGCGGCTTCCTTGCCCCGCGGATCAGGCTGGCCAAGTTTGCGCAACTGCCGCGATAGCCGGAAGCTCATCACAAAAGACTGCGTGTCTTCTCGCCCAGAGCCTTTGCAGCAGGCCCGTGGGTGCCAGATGATCGTATTTCGCGCTCTGAAGGTTCTCGACAAACTCACTGAGCGCTTGGGCCGAGGGGGCCCCACCGAGCTGCGTCAGCAGGCGTCTGGCTTCCGTCGCCGTCGTGTCCACCAAGGTGACTCCGAGGTCGTGGGCTTCGCAGCCGATGCCGGCGGCCGTCAGCGCCACGGCGACCACGTTGTTCATCGCGGTTCCCCGCCATAGCAGCACGTGGGTGTCGCCCCCCGAACGGACGAGGCCGGTTCGTTCAAGGTCCAGGTCCGCGAATGCTTCCCGCCCCTGGGCGAGGAAGATCAAGGACTGGGCATCCAGCCACTCTGGCATGTCGGCGTCCAAGTAGACCTTGCGCATCTCCTCAAGGATGCGGTCATCGAGCGGTTCGTTCGACTGACGGTCGAATTTGGGTAGGCGTCCGGATGGATGAGGGGCGACCGACAGGACGCGGGCCCGGTCGTCCACGTCGACCACCCGCCACCGCCGGCCGGCGAAGGCAAGAAGACTACCGACCGCCAGCACATTTGAAATCGGAATCTGTCCGAGGGGCCGAGCGCCGTGGAGAAGCTTCCATTCCTGGTCCGTTTCGAAGACCGCATAGAATTCTCGCGCGGACGTCAGGGCTTCGCCCTCGGGCCCCAGCATGATCAGGCCGTCCGGCGACTGCTCGATCACCGCCATTCCCGGCGTCGCGAGGTGGCGGAGCAGTTCGATGAAGTCGGCGATCTCGATCGAGGACAACGGACCCTGTTCGCAGAGAATCCGGTAGAGGCCATCCGGCTTGACGCCCCCTCGCTCGACGATGACGGACAGGAGCTGATGGATCAGGACGGTGACCACCGCCGGATCCGACTGGGGCGACTCCAGGAAGCGGGCCAGCAGGAGCCGGACCGCCGCGACCGCCCTGACGGTCTGGGGACGAAGGCGATCCAAGGGGTCCAGGGCGCGGCCCAGATGCCGCTCGCGCGTATAGAGGCGAAGGATGGCCGGGGCTCCGGCGCGACGCCCGCTTCGCCCGAGCCGCTGGCGCAGGCCTGCCAACGATCGGGGTGCGCCGATCTGGGCCACGCTCTTCACCGACCCGAGGTCGATTCCGAGCTCCAGCGTCGTCGTCGCCACGCCAGTCGTGGGCAGCGAGCCAGCCTTCAGGCGGCGCTCCAGTTCCTCGCGGAGTTCCTTCGACAGACTGCCGTGGTGAGGGAAGAACTCGTTCGGCACTTTCGCCTGGTCGGATCGATTCAGAAGCCGGTTCGACAGGGCCTCGACCGTCCGCCGGGATCCGCCGAAGACCAGATGGTTGTCGCCGCGCAGAGTCTCGAACAGGTGGTCGGAAATGACGTCCAGGGCCTGCGGCGCCTCGCCTTCCATTGCGTCGGCCCCGGGATCGCTCTCGGGCGGCTCCTCATAGCCTCGAACCTGCAGGCGAAGCTCCGGCGATCCGGCGGTCTCGGCGACGCGATCGACAGTGTCGGGCGCTTGCGGATTCATCCATGTCGCGGCGAAGGTCAGATCTGCCAAGGTCGCCGAGAGGCCGATCCGGCGCACCCGACGGCCGATCAAAAGGTCGATTCGTCGCAACAGGCTGGCGAGATGCAGACCGCGCGGACCCTGCAGGAACGCATGCAGCTCATCTATGACGATCGCGTCGAGTCCGGCGAACAGTCGCTCTGCGTCCCGCGTCCGGCGCAGGAACAGCGCCTCGACGGATTCGGGGGTGATCAGCACCACGCCTCCGGGCGACTTCATGATCCGCGCCTTGGGGCCGGCGGGCGCGTCGCCATGCCATTTCGCGACCGGCAGCTCGAGCCGCTCGGTCAACAGCTCAAGCCGCCTGTGCTGGTCGTTGATCAGCGCCTTGAGCGGGCTGACGTAAAGGATGGAGAGACCCGGGGTTTCCCGTTCCGCGGCCCGGGTGAGGAGCGGAAGGAACACTGCTTCGGTTTTTCCGGCGGCCGTCGAGGCGGAGATGAGCACGTCCCGGTCATGTCCCAGGACCGCTTCGATCCCGCTCACCTGAACGGGACGAAGCTCCGACCATCCCTGTTCCCGGACCCATTTACGGACCTGAGGATGCAGCCGGTCAAACGCCTCCATCCTAGAGCCGCAGGGTCGCCAGGCCGTCGTCCGTCGCATCGTCGGCCACCTCGTGATCGCGGGCGCCCTCGGCGTCGTTAGCCACATCCACGCCGCCGATCAGCTCGCTCCAGCCCTGTCCCGGGTTCTGCTCAAGCACGGCCAGGAGTTGGACGAAGGCCTTGATCGTGTTCCGGGGCGTCCGGAAATAAGCCTCGCCGATCCGTTTGTTGCAGTGGGTCATGAACAGCGGCAGCGCTTCGTCTGGAACGAGGTGGCGGGCTGCATCGCCTTGGGAGAAGACGTTGCGGATGTTGGCGAGCAGCACCAGCAGGTCTTCCGGCGTCAGGCTCTGCAGGCGGACAACGGGGCCGGAGAGGTCGATGAGTCCCTGGCCGGCAAAGGCGTTCTCCATGAGGCGGGACTGGAGCGCCTCGTAGCTGTAGAGCCCGCGGCGCGAGTCCATGAGGAACTCGGGCGTGCCGCCGAACACGAACCCGATCCCGGAGGCGCTGCCTTGCAGGCCGTCGTTCACGATGCGCAGGATCTGCTCGAAATTCTGGTTTCGCGCCTGGGCGCTCTGCAGCTTGTAGAGATTGACCATCTCATCGAAGACCACGACCAGACCCGCATATCCGGCGAGCCGGACGAAGGCGGCGAGCAGCTTCAGGCTGTCGTAGACATCCCCGTCGTCGATGATGTTGCGCACGCCCAACGCCTGCCGCGCCTCGGTCTTCGTCGAATACTCGCCCCTCAGCCAACGCAGGGCCGCCCCGGTCAGGCCGGCGTCGTCGGTCTCGCTGCCGCGCCAGTAGGCCTTGAGCACGGCCGCGTAGTCATATCCCCCGACATGCACCTGAAGGGCGGCGAGCCGTGCGTCGATCGCGGCTTCCACAGCCGTGCCCTTATCTTCCGCGTCGCGCACGCATTCGGTGATGAATTTCTCGACGACAGTGCCAAGCGCGCCGCCGTCCGGCTTGGTGCGCGTCGCCAGATTGCGAACCGCCTCGGCATACAGCCCCCTGGCCTGTCCGGCGGTCGCGTGAATGCGGCGATCAGGCGCCAGGTCGGCATGGATCGTCACGCATTTGCGCTCAAGCGCGATGAGCCGGACCAGGTTGAGAAAGAAGGTCTTGCCAGCGCCATACTCGCCGATGACGAAACGCACCGCGGATCCCCCGTCCGCGATGCGGTCGATGTCGCGCACCAGCGCGCCCACCTCTCCAGCCCGGCCGACCTGGATATGGGCGAGCCCCGTCCGCGGCACGACGCCCGCCGCCAGGGCCTGAAGAATCGTGTCGCGGTCGCGGGTCTTGAGCGAGGCTGTGGCGGTCATGCTGCGGTCTCCAGGGCGCTCAGCCGATCCCGGAGGTGACTGGCGGGATAGATGTCGTCGTCCTCTTCGAGGAGCACCTCGTCGAAGGTCTCGAAGCCCCATTCGTTGATCGTCTCGAGCGCCCCGCCAGGCAGGAGTTTGAGATCCCGGGCCCGGGCCTCGAAGGCGTCGCGATCCAAGCGGCCGGCCATCAGAATCGCTGACAGCAGGTCCGCATGCCGCGAGTCGAGACCCTCGAAACGTGAACTGAACATGGTCGGAGCCCGCGTCGGCGCCGCTTCCACCGGGTCCTCGATGAAGATGCTCGTGAGGAGAGCGGAGACCTGCGACGTCTCCTCCCGGATCCGGGCCAGGCGGGTCGCATCGAAGGCGACGACCGTTTCCGCTTCGGACGGAATCGGGACGCCGGCCGTGTGTTCCGCAGCGGCCACGGTGACCGGTTCGTCCGCGCGCCCCGTGCCTCGGTGCAGGGCCGCGTAGGCCTCGTCCTGGGGCAGTCCGAGCGCCTTGTGGAGTTTTTCGAGAAAGCGCACCTCGACCGGCAAGACACGACCGTCGGCCAGAACCGTGGAGACGGCGGCCTGGATCGCGGCGCGAGTGGCGTTCGCGGGCAGGGCACCGAGACGTTTCAGCGCGGCCTGGAGACGGGGCGGGTCACAGCTGAGCCACAAGGCATGGGCCGCGAGGCGCCGCCGCTCGTCGACGGAGAGCTCTGGAAGCGCGGCGAGGTCTGTTGCGACCTGGTCGAGTTCGGCGGGAACGACCTCGCCGTCCGAGGCCGCGGCGAGAAGCGCGATCTCGACCAAGGTGCGCGCCGCGATGAAGGTCGCGCCGGCCTGGGCGGGGGCGCCCGTTGCGCCCTTGAAGAGAACGATGGCCCCGTCCTGGTTCAGGGAGGCCTCGGTGTGGCGGCGATCGGGCTCGAAGGCGAACCCGAGGCGATCTAACAACCCCGCGATATGACGCTGCAGGGTGACGGGAAGCTTGTCGTCGCCGTGTTCAATCTCAAGAAGGGCCAGAACCTCGCGCGTGCGGGCGCTGGCCATCGGGGCGTCGCCTAGCAGCCGGTTCATGGCGGCCCGGACAGCGCCGACCTTTTCGCCGAAACGAAGATCGACTGTATCCGGGGGCAGGCAGAGGGCGCCCTCGAGCGTGTCCCTCGCGTCCGGTCGTTTAAGCAGGAGGCGGCTCAGGGCGTCGAGTTCAGGCTGCCAGCCCAACAGCAGATCACGCAGACGGGTGACCGGCTGTGTCAGGGCGGCGATATCAGGCAGGTCGCCGATGGACAGATTGACCTGGAACTCGCTGCTCGCCGCGCGATACTGAGCGCTCAGCGGACGCTTCGGGGCCCGGACCTTGATCCCGTCGGGATAGAGTTGGACGAACCGATGCCGCCAGAGTTCGGTCAGCTCGGGAAAACAGCGCCGGCCCGCCGCTCCGAGATAGGTGTCGGGCATGCCGAGAATCCAGAGGAGGCAATCATCCGCCTGGAGCGCCTCTCCCGCCGCCAGCTTCCCGCCCAGATACCGGCGAACCGACAGCGGCATCTCCCAGTCGCCCGCCCGGAGGTCGGGGGAGAGTTCTGGCGCCTCCGCCGCCGCACTGCGAACCAGTCTCGCCGCAGTCAGCAGCCGTTTCGCATAGCCGTGGAATGAGTTGTTGTCCTGGTACTGCGTCTGCAGGCGTTCGACTTCGGCTATGATGGCGTCGAGTTCGGCGCGGGCGTTGTCGACAAACAGGCGGCGTTCGAGCCCGTAGAAGAAGATGAAGACATAGCCGATCCCCACCCTCGTCGTTCGACCTCCGGCCAGCCAATCCAGATAGGTGCGGCGGCCGCCGGGCGACAAGGCGTGGTAGGAGGGCCAGTAGGACAGGGCGATGCCGAGTTGGTCCTCTCCGGTCAGACCCACACGAGCCGTCGGATCCACACGGTCCCGCGGCGTGTCATAGGAGCGGGTGGGGCCGACATAGACCATCGGGGAGATGATCCTGACGCCGCTGATCTCTATGGAGTCGGCCGATCCATACCAGCGCGGTCGGACGTTGTCCGGCCTCGCGAAGTTCGCCGACGGCGATTGTTCTGTTCTGACGTCGCCGCTCTCATTGGCCCGATCCGGCGCCGGCGCCGACAATGTGGACGAAGCGTACAGCAAGGGCGACGCCACAGCGGCGCCGCTCTGGAGCGCCCGCGCGTGGTCCAGCACCCGATCAGCGGTTTCAAACCGCCGGTGCCGGCAAAAAAATCCCTGCGATGTGCGCTTGATCCCGTAGCGCTCGACAAGTCGCAGGTCTTCCGCGGACAGGTCCGTCATCCAGGCGTCCAGGTCGGCGACGGCCATAGACGCCTGTGTGGACAGCGATCCGGAGGGGATCGAGAGGTCGATCGTTAGTCGCGCAGCTTCTGTGCGCGGCGGGGCGGCCGGATGCGACGCAGAACGCACCGCTTTGCGGCTGGCGCCCCGCAGGTTGAACCAGACGACCAAGGCGGCCAGCGCCAATACCCAGAACCAGAAACCCATGCCACCCCCACAGGACGACCAAGCTACTATCTGTGAGTGTGACGATCCACTCGAAACAATCCCGCGGTCCCAAGGGTGTCTTCGACTCAAAGTGTCGCAGGATGAACTGGACTCTCATCGTGTGCGCAGCTTAGCTGTGGCTCGAAGGGGCGCTGTGATGACAATGCTGACCATCGACCATTTTCTTACAGCCAGGGCAGGGCTCAGGCGCAACCTCTCCCAGTCGCGCGCCGAACGGCTGGGTCGGCCGATCAAGGGGCAGGAGTTCGACGATCACGGGATGCTGGTCGAAGTCGATGATCCGCCAGCCCCGCCGATGGCGTTTCACCTGATCTATTCCGACGCCAGGAATGCCTTGTCGGGTCGGTGCGTGACGCTGAACAGCCTCAAACATGAGGTCACTGACGTCAGGCTGACAGGCTACTGCTACATGCGCTCGGCGATGCGAATGTTCATGGCGTCACGGGTGGTCGAGGCGACCGACCTAGCGACAGGCGAAGTGCACGATGACGGTCTCGAATTCTTCCGCGAACATCCGCTTCTAAAAATGATGACGGCGAGCGATGTCGCTGCGCGATCTCCCGAACTCCTTGCGCTGCAGGAGTGCCGCGACGAGATCATCATCCTCAGCTTTGTCGGCGCGTCGGACGGGGACTTCGACGAAGACGAGCGGGAACAGATCGTCAGACACGTCATGCTGAGATCGGACGAACCGCTTCATGAACCCACGATCCGCAAGCGCGTAGCGTCTATCGTGCCGGATGAGCGGGCGTTTGAGCGCGCCTTGAACCGACTATGCGCCGGAGAAGGCGATCCCGCCGCCCTCATACGGTCGATGCGGCGGGTGATCGATGCGGACGGCGAGGTCGATGTCGAAGAGGTGGCGTTCGCGTCCGAGGTTCAGGCGCGTCTGCAGGTCGCGGGACGGCTCTAGGAACGAGCAGCGCCGTCGTCGCCTATTGCGCCACTCACCGACGGTCCCGTCCGCCGTCCCTTGCCGCGACTCCTTATGTCGCCTCGGTGCATCGGGGTTGCAGGCGCACCCTCAGTCCGGCCGGTACAGCGGCGCATCAAGCACGGCCGCCTGTACTCCCATCTCCGCGCCCCTCAACGTCACATATCGGACCGCGAGCTAATGTCCGATGTTGGCGCGTCTCGGAACTTCCGCCATTCCTCGATCAGTGCAGGTTCGCCCCACATTTGGGGCACCCCGCCTTTACCAGATAGGTGACGGCATCCGACACCAGGAGGTGTTCCGACCCGCCTTCCCCACCCAATCGCGCGACTGCGACAGCGAGCTTACCGAGCGCCGCTTGAAGGCTTTCACATGGCGTAGTCTCAAGAGTGGTCAGCAGGGACTGCCGTTGATCATCCACGGTCTCGATCTCCCGATCGAGTGTCGCCAGCTTTGCTCTGATGCTCGCCGCGGCCTCGGGCGCACATGGGGCAGATCTTTTTCCGCCTATCAGAACTGCCTCAAGTCGAGCCCACCTTAAGTAAAGACGGTCAACTCTCTCTTCAGCCGCAAGCCAACTGCTGACTAGTTTGACGACGCGGTCCTGTGCCGGCCCTCCTCCGGTTCTTAGGCCGGCTGTGGAGGCGCCCACAATAAGCAGCCGCCGGGTGACGCTGGCAAGGTCGTCCAAGTGGTCAGGCATGCGGGTTCGTCCGTGCAGAAGTCCTGCCCGTCAGCTCGCTGAGGGTGGTGTTTGAATGGTAACTGCGTAAAGTTCAGCGGAATTCACCGACTAGGTCAACAGAATTCTGCAATTAGTCGGAGATTTTCTCTAAGAATGATCACGCCCGCTCAAATCCGAATGGCGCGCGCTGCCCTGAACATGAGCGTTCGGGTACTGGCTGAGCGCACTGGAGTCGCGGATTCCACAATCCATCGGTTCGAAGCCAACCGAGGTGGGATGCAGACCGGCACGCTCAACAAACTGCAAAGCTGCCTTGAGGCCGAAGGAGTCATTTTCCTCCACGCCGACACAACAGGCGGCGCTGGTGTTCGTTTGAAGAAACTCGGGCAGTAAGAGAGACAAGCCGATCACAAGCCCGTGAAGCTTGTTCAGCATCGTGAAAAGCACTGCCTCCACACGCGCTCTGTTGAAACGCCCTGAAACGACATCTTCCCGCCTCGCCTCATGCTCAGCTTTCTTTCAACCTCTTGATTCGCGGCCCCTCCCTTCACAGGCTGATCTCCAGCTTTGAAAGGAGACCACCATGACCGGACTACAACTGGGCAACGCCGAAGACCGGCTCTTGAACCGCAAGGAAGCCTCAACCGAGCTGCTGCGCATGGGCATTCGTCGCTCGCCCTCCACCCTCGCCAAGGTTTTTTGCACCCGATCGGACGGACCACCGTGCGTCCACCTCGGCCGCACGCCCTACTACCCACGGGGCATGCTGCATGCTTGGGCGCGCAGCCAACTGACCGCCGTCCGCTCCTCCTCAAGCCAGCCGCGGTGCCCGGGCGACTGGTAGCTTCGACCCTCTCCGTAAGGAGGCTCAGAGCTCCAGTCCGCGACCGCGGCCGGCGCTCAGGCCGCTCTGCAAGCCAAAAGTGAAGTCCACGGATCCACTCTGCATTACGCCGGTGATCGCCTGGCCGCGGCAGGCCTCGAGCGCCCCTCGCCATGGCGCGAGCACGACCCCCGCCCTGCCCTCGACCACGGCGTAGGCGTTCCCGGCGACGTGGGTCCGGGACAGGTAGACGCCAGAGAACCTCTGGCCCTCCTTGGCAAGCGACACCGACCGGTTCGGGAAGCCCAGCTTCTCGAACACGGCTTGCACTTCCTGGGTCCTGAGCGTCATCATCTGGTCCGCGGAAAGGGCCAGAGGATGACCCCCGCCGATCCCGAGCGCCTTCAGATTATCCGCGCGCTGTACCTGCGCCTCCCGGACCGTCTTGCCGAAACCGTTCGGCGCGACCCCTGACGGCGAGGCGCCTGTCAGGGTCGTATCAAGCCAGGTTCGGCCCTGCGCCCCGACTTGCCGGTCCAACGGCCGATCATCCAAAACGTCGAGGTGGACGGCCGCGCCGTTCTGCCTCGACCGGTCCACCTTCAGGGCCGCCTCCGCATAACCGTCCGGGATACGGAAGCGGCCTCCGCCCAGCGCTTCACAGACGCCTTCCCGGCTCATCGCCTCCAGGCGCCGTAGATGGCGCTCGATATAGGCATCGCGGTCGGCAGGGCGGGCCGCCCTGTGGTCCCCGGCGGAATACGCCCCGCCCCTCTCGCGCGCGATCTCGGCGATGGTCAGGTCGGAAGGCCGCAACGACAGCGGCTTCGCCCGAAACCGGACGATGACGCCTTCCGGCACCCGATCCAGCGCCAGCAGACTGTCCTGTGACGGCAGCCGCACATGTCCCAGCCTCCCGTCCACGAAGTCGACCACCACGACCTGCGGCCCGGTCGGGTGAGGCGCCATCGGCGCATGCCCCACATAGGCGCCGACCAGGGGTTCCCCGGGCTTGACCGACACCGCCTCCAGCCGCGCCGCGTCCACCGGCGTGCCCCACACCGCCTTCCCCGCCGCGGCGTCGCGCGCCTCGCGATCGCCAGCGACCTCCAGCGAACGCCGCAGGTCGTCAGGGATCCGCCAGCGCCCGGCCCGTTCGCGGCGGATGAATCCCTGCGTCTCCAGATGGGTCAGCCGCCGCAGCGCCAGCTGCTCGTCCATCTCCGCTAGATCCGCCATCGCCAGCCGGCCGCCTCGCGACGCATCGATCAGCGAACGGTCCATCGGGGTGAACCGGTTGGCCGAGACGTCCTGCTCGCTGCTCCGGACCTGCTCCAGCCGTGGTCCGAGGATTTCGGTGGCGAGCTCCTGCGCCCGCCGCCGCAAGCCATGGCTCACATAGTCCCGGGGCAGGACGAGGTCCCTCCCGTCGTCCCGCTTCCCCCGGAGCAGAAGGTGAAGGTGGGGCCGGCCGGTGTCGTGGTGCTCGCCCGCGATCCAGTCGATTGACGTCCCCATGTCGCGCTCCACCCGGGCCATGAACTCGCGGGCGTAGCCCTTAAGATCGGGAAGGTCGCGGCCATCTTCCGGGTTGACGATGATCCGGAAGTGATGCCGGTCGTCCGTACACCGGCTCGCGAAAGCCTTGCCGTCGGCCAGATCTTTGTTGCGGTCGAAGAACCTCCCATCCTCTCCGACGGGCCCGACCCCGTCGCGTTCCACGTAGCGGACATGGGTCATCAGGGCCTTCGCCGCGCCGGGAGTCATCCGCACCACCCGCGCCTTGACCAGCACGCGCCTCTGCTCCCCTCCGCCCCCTCGCGGCCCCCTCACCGTTCGGCCCGCCTCCAGCTTTGAGAAGTGCACGGCCCGCGCCCGCGCGCTCATCTGCGGCGTGGCTCGCAAGGGGAACATCAGGGTGCGGAGCGCCTTGGCCGACGCCGGCGTCTCGCGCCGGGCCGTCAGCTTGGCGCGCCAGCCTTCCGGCTCGTCCCGATCCACGGCCATGACGTTCTCCCGCGCCCGGACCGCCCCTCGCCTCCCACCTTCAAAGATGTACCCGGCAAGGCGATCCTTCAGGGTCGCAGCCGGATTTTATCTTGCCCTGCTTCCCTGTCTCTGCGCGCCTCGTTGCTCTTCGCTCCTTCCGATTCCCGCCCAAGCCGATGGTCGCGCCGGACTAGCTGAGCGACTCGGGCACGCCGCGATCGCCCGCGCACCGCGCTGGGGTGGAACAGCCGCATGGTCCGCGCCCCCTTGTGGCGCACAGGCCGGTCCGTAACCTAATGTCTCGACCTCCGGCCAGCTACTAGCTTACTGCCAAGCCTGGAACGGATCGGCCCAGAGATCCTCGCTCAGGCGCGCTGCCAGACCCGTCCACCCGCGCCGGCCGACCGCTATCGAGGCCATCGGCGTACCGCCAAAAAGTAGAAGCCCGCTCCCACGACCAGAGAACCGCTTATCGCTACGGGGCCCCATACCCAGCCGAGGCTCATGAACCTCTCGAGCAGGCTGAGGCCAAAGAGCGCGAGCGCGAGGACGGCAAGACAGGTCTTGACCCAAGGAGACCTGATCGGATGCCGCTCCGGGCTTTCAGAGAGATCATCCGGGACAGGCCCTTGAGCCATGACCAATCTCCAATTCGGGCCGCGATTGAACGCGTTGAGTTCGATCAGCATAGCCTGATGGCCGCCTGACTCACCCTTCTTGTTATCGAAAGTGCAATCAGGCCCCCCGAACATCTGTCGCGAAATGGGAGATCAAAATGCCTGGACCTGCTCGCGTTATAGCCGCCCTGGTCACGCTGTCGCTCGTAGGAGGCTGCGAGGCCGGGGGTTCCGCGATCGATTCGGATATCGATTGCATCGGCGCGTACCTGCTCATAAAGCCCAGCTCGGAGGCGGCTGACCACGATGGTGTGATCACGCTCGCGTACTACACTGGTAAGCTCGAGGCCTCCTCGCCCAGTCCGGGTTGGGAGGCGAAGGCCGCGGACCAAATTCGCGAACTCGCCAGAGATCCGGAAAGGCTGAGACAGGCGGTCGCCCAGTGCGATGCGAACATGCTGGACGAAAGCCGTACGCGTCTCAAAAGCCTAGAAGCCGAGATCCGCAAACCGTAGGTCGGGTGATCACCTCCTCGCCTCTTGGGAAGGAGATTATTCAATACGAGGCCGGCTCAGTAGTCGTCGTGTCGGAAGTCCTCGATCGTCGCATCAAAATCAGCAAACCGGAACGCATCGCGGTCGAGTCCGGTGAGCGGACGGGCGGCGTTCGGATTGAGGAAAAGCCGCGCCGCCGCCAAATCGGCGGGCCTTGGGTCGTCCTGCCACGCGTCAAGGAAAAGCATCCCGGACAACAAACGCGATGCGTCTGCTCTGGGCATCCCACAATGCGTATTGGTTCGATCATTTCGGAATTGCAGGAAGGTCCGCCGCGCAAACGCTCGCAGGAAGGTGTCGGTGAATCCGTCGAAATTCACATGCCGTCCGAGCCCGCCCATCCAGGGGTGGAAGACGAACACCAGGAGAAACGGCTGATGACGCGGGAACTGCTTGGCGAACCGGAAAGCATAGTCCGCATGTTCTTCGGCGGCCCTGTATGGATCGGTCGACGATACGTCGATCTGTATCGGGCGCTTCGGCTTGCGCACGAACTCCAGACCGGACCGCCTCGCACGGGCGTGGGGCCCGGCTGCCAGCTCCGCCCTCAGGGTGTCGTATCCTGGTGAGCCGAGCAGCGTTTCGACCGTGGAGATGGAGACGTCCCACGACCCTTCAGCCGCCACAACGTCGGGCGCCAGGTCCACGGTCAGGCGCGTCACCAGCTCCCCGATCAGATATTCATGCAGGCCGAAGCCTTTCACGTCGAAGAGAATCTCATTGTTGAGCTCGACCTCCCCGTCCAGATCCGAACCGTTAGGGTTGAGGATGTCGGTTCCAGACATCGGCACCTGGATCTTGAGCGGCAGGCCGCTCTCAGCGAAGGCTCCATAGGCGGCCAATTCGCTGAAGGTTCCATAGGTCGTCCGGCTGCGGTCACTGGTCAGGTCGCCGAGAAGCTTGGTCAGCTGCGCGTTGGTGACCGACGGCGGCAAGTCCTCAATCCATCGCGCGATCGCGGCGTTGTGCGGCTGTGATCCGCCCAAGGCGTAGGCCGCTCCGTTCTTCGGCGCCGTTGCGGGTCCGTAGTTCTTCTGGGGCAGCGCCTGGACCAGGTTGAGCGCGTCGATGCGGGGCTGAGGCCGCTCAGGGTCGTAAGCCAGTCATGACGGTTGTCGTTCACGAGGTGTGTCTCTTGCTTTCGCTGAAATCGCGACAGGAGCCGCTTCACAAAGGCCGGGACGCACCCGACCAGTCGGTCAGGCCGGGCGGCGAGACTCATCGGATGCCAATCGCCTTGAGGAACGCGTTGACCTGACCGAAGGCGTCGGTCTGCCACTCTTCCTCATCCCGGCCGTCCAGGATGCCCTGCTGCGCGGCGAACCGCCTGACGGTCACCGGTCCGGTGTAGTCCCGGTCGCGGAACTTGTTGGCGATCCCGGCAAAGCCCTCCATCGCCGTCTCGATCTTCAGGAGCGGCCGGCAGGCCTCGACCAAAGCGTCGATCCCGCCCGGATAATTCCGGATGCTGTACCAGACGTCGTAGGCGTCCTTGTCGTTCTTGCGCCCGACCAGGGCGAACCCCTTCATGACCAGGAACGCGGGGATCGTGGCCACGGACAACTCGACCTCGTTGCGACCGCCCTCGGGCATCTCCGCCTCAAGTCTGATCAAGTCGTTGAACCTCAGAGCCATGTCCGCGCCGCTGGCCGGGATCACCGCGAAGTCCGGGACCAGGGGCGGCCTGTTCTTCTTGAGGAGGACGTTCTTCGGCATAAGGAAGTCGATCACGATGGTGATGGCCGGCTCGCCGTCCTTGCCCGGGACCTCGCGCGTCAGCTGAAACACCCGGCGCTCCTTTGACTGGCGATAGTCGGCGCCCAGAAGCGTTTGCACCAAGCCTGCGTACTGACCGTCGGCAAGCGCGTCGGCGTCGAGCACGAGATCGATGTCGATCGATCCTATGTGGGCAGTCTCGGCGTTCGGAATCTGAAGCCAAGGCACATTCCCGCCGATGACGGCGAACCGGCCCTTGTAGTCCCCCAAGACCTGGCCGAGATCGACCAGGACGCGTTTGACGGCCTCGGTCGAGCGCGCGCCATAGGGATGCGGCTCGGATTCGGCTTGGGGCTTTCTCACCAAGGCAGTCTCTCCGCGCGAAGATGGTCTGCCGCCTCGCGGTCCCGCTCGCCGCCCCGGTAGAGGTCGAGATAGGTCTGGACCAGACTGGTTGCCCTCAACCCGCTGCGCACCTCGACCGCATCCATCAGCGGACCTTCATCGTCCAGCTCGGTGATCCAGACATTGGGCCCCCGGGGCGAGGGCTCCAGATCCAGCGCCCGCACCAGCGCCTCCGCCCCTTCGCGGTCCGCATAGAGCTCCACCGCGCCGGCGAGGAGCCAGGGCGCATGCCAGTTGGCCGCGGAGCGGCCGGACAGGGCGGCGTGGGATCCTGCGGCGCCGACCGCCGCCTCGACGGCGTGTTCGAGGGAGCCCCCGTGAAGTGGGGTGTAATAACCCCGGCGCACGCCCGGGGGCTTGGTCTCCAGACGCCAGGCGTCGAGCAACTGGTCAGGGTAATTGACGACCACCCCCTCCGGGGTCTCCTCAATCCAGTCGCGCTCCATGAGGGCGGTCTTCAGCTTGTGGACTTGGCCGATGCTGACCCCGGTCGCCTCTGCGATCTCGCTCAGGCGTCGGGCCTGCTGTCCGGGCTGCAGCAGATAGCGCAGCACTCGCGCCGACTTGGGCTTGAACAGGGACTTGAGGTCGCGCTTCTCGGCGACCGGGGTCTCTGCCGTTTCCAGGTTGACGTATAGGCCGGGCAGAACCAGCCGGGCGTTGCCCAGCAAGTCACAGTAGTTGACGCCATAGTCCCGGCACATCTCTCGCACATGGGGCGAGAGGTAGGGGGCCACGAACATCAGGGCCGCGTCCCGCTTCCCGTATTGCGAGGCCTGTCGGGTCTGGTAGCTGATCAACCCGTTGAGAGCGTGCCTGGCGGTTCGCGGCGAGCCGGAGCTCTTTACCTCGGCGAACAGGACCCAAGGTCGGCCGGCGAATGCGAACCCGACCTTGAAGTCTATGTCCCGGTCGCGAAGTTCGCCTTCACGAACGACATCGTCCACGGTCACGTCCGGAACGTTGTTCAGCAGGGCGACGACCGCAGCCATCGCCTCCCCTTCAAGATCCATCTTGTCAAGAGGTTTCACCATTTGGTGAAAATAGCAGATTTAGTGAAAACTGCAACCGTGATTTCACTCCTGAACGGTTTTCACCGACGGGTGAAACTTGTTCGATGGGGACGACCCATGCCCGAATAATTCCGCCACGGCCAGGATCAGATCGTCGGTCAGGTGGAACGCGAGCGCCCTCGACGGGCGGCACTTCATGGAGCAGGCGTTCGAGCGACCGTCACGCTGCCGTCCAAGATCACCAAATCAGTTCGGGTTTGGATTCTGATCGAGCGCCAAACGTCTGCGCCAAGCTGATGAACCTCGGGTTCAGCGCTCCCCCATAGCCTCGGACGAGGTCTTGAGAATGGGCTTGGTCAGATACTGGAAGACCGTCGATTGACCCGTGATGATCTCGGCCGTTGCGGTCATCCCGGGCTGCAAGGCGATACGCTCCCCCGCTCGCCGTGCTTTCAGCATCGAAACGTCGACCGTCAGATGAACGCGGTAGTAGGACTGCGGTCCCTGTGGGGTCTGCTCCGACAACGTGTCGGCGCTCACATAGGTGACCCGACCCTGGCCGGAGCCATAGATCGACGAATCGTAGGCGTCGAATTTGATGGACGCCGGCTGGCCGGTGCGGATGAACGCGATCTCGGACGGGGAGACCCGCGCCTCCACGATCAGCTCGTCAGCGGACGGCACGATCTGCAGGACCTCGTCGCCTGGCTGCAGCACACCCCCGAGCGTGGTGCGCCGGATGTTGACCACGACGCCGTCGGCGGGCGCGCGCAGTTCCACCCCGCCCAAGGCGGAGCTGCGCTGGGTCAACTGTTGTTCCGAGGTCGCGAGCGCCTCTTCGGTCTGGGTGTACTCGTTCTGGAGCTCCTGAACATATTCGTTGCGGCGCGCGGCGATCTGGGCCTGAAGTTCGGCCACGCCGCGTTGCATGCGAAGGACTTCGGAGCGGCTCACATCCCCGCTCTGGAGCAGCGGCTGGTTCATAGCCAACTCCTGACGTGCGAGACCGACCATCGTCTCCAGGCTGGCCAGCGTGGAACGCAGGCTTTCGCGGCGCCGGAGATAGAGCTGACGCTGGGCGCTGGTGAACTCGGTCCGGTCGGCGATGTCAGCGGGGAAGACTAGCGGGCGATCGAACAACTCGGCCTGGATCCGCGCCATCTTGGCCTTCTGCGCCGCGACGACCGAACCGCTCTCATCGACCGCGGAGCGCAGGCGGACGTCGTCCAGGCGGACCAGAAGCTGTCCCTCCCGGACCCGGTCCCCCTCGCGCACCAGGATTTCGGTGATCTGTCCGCCCTCGGTGCTTTGCACGACCTGCGTGCGACCGCTGGGGATCACCTGGCCGGAGGCGCGGGTGATCTGGTCGATCTCGGCCCAAGCCGACCATGCGACGAAGCCCGCCACGGCCACCGCGGTCAGAACGATGACGAACGTGGAGCTCTTGAAACCGGCCATCAGGCGCGGACCCCGGCTGCGGAAGTTCCGCCCGCCTTGGCGGCGGCCTTCAACTGCGCGGTGACCAACTCCGTTGGACCGTCCATCACCACCTTCCCCTTCGCCAGAACAACGACGCGGTCGCACAGGGCGAGCAACGACATGCGGTGCGTCACCAGAACCAAGGTCTTGGTGGGATCAAGACGGCGGCGGATCGCATCGAGAACCCGCGCCTCCGTGCCCTGATCCAGATTGGCGGTGGGTTCATCCAGCAGCCACACGTCCGGGTCGGAGAGCAGCAATCGGGTGAGGTTGGCCAAAGTGCGCTGGCCGCCCGAAAGACCACGGCCGCCCTCCGCGATCGGCAGGTCCAGACCGCGTGGATGACCCTGGATCAGGGGGGCGAGGCCGACTTCCTCGAGGACCTTCATCACCGCATCGTCACCGGGCGGCGTCAGCCCCAGGAGGACGTTCTCCCGAAGCGTCCCGTTGAGCAGCCGCGTATCCTGGGCCAGATAGCCGACGTGCTTGCGCAGAACGTCCGGCGCGATCTGGGAGACCTCCAGTCCGCTGATCGTCACTGAGCCGCGTCGCGCCGCATACAGGCCTGACAGAAGTCGTAGCAGGGTCGACTTGCCAGAGCCTATACCCCCGATCACCGCAACCCGCTCACCCGGCGCGATAACGAGGCTGACGCCGTCGACAGCCGGCCGGTCCTCGACATAGGCGAAGCTGACGTCGCTCGCCGCGAGCGCCGCGTCGAGACGTTCCGGCCGGAGCGCAGCGGATCCCTCGGCCTGATCCAGCGGCAGCTTCAGGATGCCATCGAGGGCCTCCAGCGATGACCGCGCGTAGCTCCACTGGACCAGAAAGCCGGGCAGTTGAGCGATCAAAGGACCGTTGACCCTGCCGGCGAGGATCGTGCAGGCGATCAGGGCGCCCATGGTCATGTCGCCCCTGCCGACCAGCACCGCCCCCCAGGCCACCATGGCGATATAGGCCAGCTGCTGCAGGGCCCCGAACACCGAGGTGGCGATCGAGGACCA
>Ga0164305_10000012_pt1 | contig 41657 bp, 29 predicted proteins | sample Whisoiple_237_MG_FD_110215 | JGI IMG/M metagenome (GOLD analysis project Ga0164305, IMG submission 110215) | Soil microbial communities amended with pyrogenic organic matter from upstate New York, USA - Whitman soil sample_237_MG | ecosystem: Environmental > Terrestrial > Soil > Agricultural...
CCGGCATATCTGAGGGGGGACGGAGTGGTTTCACATCTGTGATAGTAGCAGCCCTGTTTCTGCTTTCTGTGTTATTTACTCCCTTATTTGCAGCAGTGCCTGCTTTTGCTACAGCACCTGCATTGATTATGGTGGGTTTTTTGATGATGAGTAGCGTGCAAAACATTAATTGGAAAGATCCAGCAGAAGCAATTCCTGCATTTCTAATTCTTCTCACTATGCCCCTTACTTACTCTATTGCAGAGGCATTGGCAATTGGTTTCATTATTTACCCTTTGATTAAAATTTCTCAAGGACTGGCTCATAAAGTGAATAAAACTGCATATTTTTTAGCAGCTATCTCTGTGTTTCACTTCGTACTCAGGAGTTAAATGGTGGTGCTAACATCAATAATGCTCAACTTTTCACTTGATGTTACAAAACTCACCTTCAAGCGGGCTTATAGCAATTGGAAAATCTGGAATTCATACCTGTATTCAGCAACCCCACTTAAGACTCTATCCCTAGAAGCCCGACTTCTCTAAAAAGTCGGGCTTCTAAAAATCATCCTTCGCTGCTAAGCAAACGCACGTAACTGCCCCCTTGGGCCCACAACTGCTCGTGAGTTCCCCGCTGTACAACCAAACCCTGCTCCAGTACAATAATTTCATCGCAATCCCGAATCGTACTGAGTCGGTGGGCAATCACAACACAAGAACAACCGCGCCGTCGCAAATTTCGGTCTATCATCAATTCAGTTTGAGCATCCAGGGAACTGGTTGCCTCATCCAACACCAACACCGCCGGATTTCTCACTATGGCCCGGGCAATTTCCAATCGCTGGCGCTGTCCCCCACTCAGATTCATTCCCCCTTCAATCAGCTTCGCCTCGTATCCTCCCGGCAATGAGAGAATCGTTTCGTGAATCGCTGCATCCTGACAAGCCTTTACCAAATCCGCTGGCGGTACAGTCGAATCCCACAAAGTGAGATTTTCCCGAACAGTTCCACCAAACAGAAAGATATCCTGTTCCACCATTGCCAAAGCAGAAGTTAAAACAGAACGCGAAATCTGTTTTCTGGGTTTACCATCAAACAAAATCTCTCCCGACCAAGGTTGGTAAAGACCGCAAATTAGCTTAGCAATGGTAGACTTACCAGAACCGCTAGTCCCCACAACCGCCACTCGTTGACCGGGCTTCAAACTCAAGCTAAAATTTTCAATCAAGGGCTTTTCCACCCGACTGTAACCAAAAGTGATATTCTGCAACTCCACATAACCTTGTAAGCGAAAGGTGATGGGTGATTGGTGAAGAGAAAAAGTTGTTCCCCTTTTTTCCTTTTCCCCTTCTCCCCCCCTCTCCACTTCTGCATCAACCGGATTTTGCAATACATCGTCGAGTCGGTTCAAATCCGCTTCCAAATCTTGCAACAAACTGCCAAAATTAATTAAACTGTCGATCGGCCCAAAAAAACCAGCCATTAAACTCTGGTAAGCAACCAGCATCCCCACACTCAGCGTCCCGTCCATCACCTTCAAGCCGCCGACTGTTAATATAGAAGCTGTCATCAGCGCCGACAGCAGCGTGGGTAAGATTGTCAAAACTTGAGATTGTAAAGCTAAATCCTGCTGTGCGTTCAGCGCTTTGGCATAGTAGCCGGCGAACTTGGCAAACGAGTCGGACTCCAGACCAGAAGCTTTCAGTGTTTCGATCGTTTGAATGCCTGCGATCGCCACCCCGTTCACCTTACCATACTCCTGCGCCAGCTTGAAATTCGCATCCACCCGCGTCCGCAACATCAACTGTAGGGCGAAGAAATTAATCGAGGCAAAAACCAGGGCTATTCCTGTCAGGAGGCGATCGTACTGCAGCATAATTAAAAAGTAAAAAACCATCATCACCGTGTCGATGATTGTTTTACCCAAAGTACCCGAAAGTATCCCCGCAACCTTGTCATTCAGCGACACCCGACTGCTAATTTCACCCGCAAACCGCTGTGCGTAAAACCCGACTGGCAAACGCAAAATGTGCCAGACAAACTGCCCCGACATCGTTACCGACAGCTTCAACATCAAATTCCGCAAATAGGTAAGTCGCAGGGAAGCGAGAATACCCCTGAGTACCGCCGTGAGAACCATTCCCAACACCAAAGGCTGTATCCAATCTTGGCGTTGGGAAACCAAAATTTCATCCACGAATACTTGGGAAAAAGCAGACACTGCCAAGCGAGGAACGGTGAGCAAAAACCCCGCGAACAGGCAGAATAAGATGGTACCCCAAGAGTTCCGCAACCGCGACACTAAAGCAGCGAGAGTGTTTCTTTTTTTACCGCCCTTTTGAAAAGAAGGGCCTGGTTCCATTACCAGGATAACCCCTGTGTAAGCGCGATCGAACTCTTCCAAGGAAACCCTTCGCCGTCCGGTAGCCGGGTCGTTCAGATAAACGCACTTTTTCCCGAACCCCTCTACTACCACAAAGTGGTTAAAATTCCAAAATACAATGTAGGGTGAGGCAATAGTTTTCAGTTTTTCCAACTGCGCTTTAAACCCTTTGGCAGTTAAACCATAGTTCCGCGCTGCTTTGACGAGATAAAAAGCACTAGAACCATCTCGCGACACGCCGCACTCGCGCCGCAGTTCCGCTAGCGGGACAATGCGCGAGTAATATCCTAGAATAATCCCCAAAGCAGCAGCACCGCATTCTACAGCCTCCATTTGCAAAAGCGTGGGAGTGCGAACGCGACGGGGTAGAAGTCGCCGCAGAATACTCGAAATCATCGCTGTCTTTTGTTAATTTTCAATAAACCCCAGTCCAAGAGCGAAACATAGGAATAATATAAGAAATCGGAGCCACTTCTCCTACTTTGACCCGAACTAATGTAGTAGTACCTGATGAAAGTTTTAACTCAGGCCCCTTGGATGAAGACCAATTATAACCACTCTTTGTAGTTGCATCTTCTTGCAATTGAACAAAAATTTGCACTCTGGCACCATTCTCACCAGCCAGACTTTTCGCTAACTCTTCATTGCCAACAATTGCGGCAATTTCCTGAGTTGTCACCGGAAAAGGAGAAACCTTGGTTACTACCCCAACAATACCACCGTAGCGCTCGCGCTTGACAACGCTGGGCGTAACTTGTACATTCATACCTTGTTTAATTTGTTTACCATCTTTATCCGCCAAATAAACAAGACTTTCCAGTTTGACATTAGAATCTTCAGCTTCAATTATTCCCAAACGGGTGCTGGCCCCAACAATTTGACCCGGAATAACGCTAGTTTCTAAAACATACCCATCATGTTTGCTGATAACTTGACTTGACTGAGCTAATTGCACTTCTAATTGAGAAATCGTATCTTTTATTACTTGAGTTTGATTGGTTTTGTCAATGGATTTTTCTACGTCTTGTTGAACGAGTTGGCCTTTTTGGGCTTCGATTTCCTTAATTTTGGTTTGGAATTCGTCAATTCTATTTTGAGCTTGTAAGTATTCGCGCTCGGCATTGGTTTTTTGGACTTGGATTTCTTGTAAGTTGGTTTGAAATTCGTCAATTCTATTTAAGTTTTGCTGGTATTCCCGTTCTGTATTGATAACTTGAACGTCAATTTCTTTAATAGCATTCTTGATATCATCAACTTTATTGAGATTTTGAAGATATTCCCGTTCGGTATTGGTTTTCTGAACATCAAGTTCCTTAAGTTGCGTGTCGATATCCGACACTTGCGTCTGCGCGTTCAACAATTCCTGTTCCGACTGCAACAGCACATCCTGACTGACGATTTTTTCTTCAAACAAACTACGACGAGTTTCTACCCGCTGTTGCAAAGTTTTTAGCAACGCGCTAATTTGTTGTTTTCGCTGCAGAAGACTTTTGCGTTTTTCTGCGAGTGCTGCGAGTGTTTGTTGGCGAAGCATTGGCGTAACTTGCTCTCGGCGCACGCTTTCTTCCAGACTTTTACGCTTTTGTGCAAGTGCGGTGAGAGTTTGTTGGCGCAGCAGTGGCGTAACTTGCTCTCGGCGCAGACTTTCTTCGAGACGAAAGCGTTTTTGCTCTAGTGCTTTGAGGGTTTCTTCTCGCAGCGTTGGTGCGAGAGACTCGCGACGCAAACTTTCTTCTAAATCTTTCTGCTGTTGCTGAAGCGTTATCAATTGTAGCGCTATCTGCTGCTTTTGCAGAGTTAAGGTACTTTGATTCTGCTGTTGCAGTTGGGCTAACTTGGCTTTCTCTAACTCTAGTTCTTTTTGAAGTTGGGACTGATCTATTGTAGCGAGTACCTGCCCTTGCTTAACTCTATCTCCCGCCTTAACATTTATGTTTAAGATTTGACCTTCCTTTGGCGCTTGAAACTGTACGACATGACGGGGACGAATCAATACGCCAGCACCGGTAACGGTGAGAGGAATGCGCCCAACTATACTCCAAACGCCAGCCCCAACAATTAAACAGCCCATCGAAACCAAAGGCAACCAAGTTTGGGGGCTGACTACCCGCATTAGTTTGTCGAGTTGTTCGGGTGAGGAAAGGCGCTCAAGCGCTTCTTCACGGAAGAGTTTGTTGCCTTGAGGCATACATTTTTTTGTGTTTGCTTAGCTTGTGATGTTTTCTATAGTAAGCTTTAAAGTTCCATTCTACTTTACCGATTGGTTTCACTCCAAAAGCCCTAATTTGGCGTTGCTGAATACAGGTATGAATTCCGGATTTCCCAATTGCTATGAGCCAATTATGGTGAGTTTTGTAACTTCAATCGAAAAGTTAATTCATACCGCGAATCAGCAACGCAATTTTCAGACTACCGAGCTTTGAACTCATCGGAATATCCTTGGGGGGGCTGTTTCAACATCAATAAACTGACGACCGAAAGTAATTAGTTCCGGGGCCAGAGGATTCATCCGTGGAGGGAGAAAAAAAGCTCCGAATCATCTTGTGCTCGCCCCCGGATTCATCCGTGGGGTCGATTCTAAAATCTAAAATCTAAAATCTAAAATCTAAAATCTAAAATCGATTGACCGCAATCTACACAAATGTGATGAGTGTTTACCTCGGATGTTACCGTTCTTACGGATGTGTTGGGAACAGCATTCAGGACATTGCATGACTGTTTGACCTCCATTTATAGGACTATTATGCAACGCTGAAAATATTTCCTTCTTGCTTGTTCCCTCTTGCTTCCACATCCGATATTAATCGCCGACTTCCCCGACAACCTCCGCAGCAGCCTGAGTTTCGAGCCAGAGTTTGAGCAGCAAGAGTTCCGCCCGATCGCTCAAAACAGTCGCAAACACGCCGTCAGCCCCCTCAGACGCGCTAGAAATCCACGTACCGCGCAGAGTTACTTCTACAAAGTCAGCATCAGCAACACAAAGGTCGATCGCATCGTTGTCGTCTCGCCGGGCCTCAGATTCCAACAGAGACAGCGCCGCCAAATTCGCGGGCAGCAAAAATGCCGCAGTGCTCGGTTCGACGCTGATGCTTTGACCAACTCGCATAGCCAGCACAACTCGCAGCGCCACTAACTGTTCGGGAGATTGAGCCAAACGCTCGAGGTTAAAGCCCGTTTCAGTGTAAGTCAACTTCAGCATATTGACAGCCCTAAATTTGGAATTGAAAATTTGTTACTTGTTATTTGTTACTTGTTATTTGTTACTTGTTATTTGTTATTAGAAAAACCACTAACAAGTAACCACTAACAAGTAACTATGTCCGACGCCCCATGCCCCATGCCCTATTCCCCTATTTGATATTCGTGCCAAAACAGTTCGGCAAAAGCAACAGTGGGGTGTATGGGGGCCTTGGGCTTATTTCGCAGAGGCATTCCAGCTTCTACGGGAGTTCGATCGCCCTTACGAGAGTTGCACCGTTCGCAAGCAGTCACCACGTTGTCCCAAGTATGCGGGCCGCCCTTCGATCGAGGCATGACGTGATCCAGCGTCAAATGCCGGTTGCTACCGCAGTATTGGCAAGAATGAGCGTCGCGGCGCAGAACTTCCCGGCGGTTGACCGGGGGGACTTTCCACAGGCGTTCCCTGTTACCAAAAGTCAAGCGGATTTGTTCGGGTACGTGGATGCTGCTGCTGGGCGATCGTACCAGCCAGCCGTTGCCAATGCTAAAATCCAGAGGTTCAGCCTTGCCTGTTACCAACAGTACGATCGCCCGTTTGATGTTGACACGGCTCATCGGTAGGTAATTCTGAGAAAATACCACTACAGATTGCCTCAATACATCAGTTACTACGGTCACGGCTTGCTCCTCCTCATGTGGATTTTGGATTTTAGATTTTAGATTTTAGATTTGGGATTTGGGATTTGGAATTTTCGATGCAACGCCTGCATTGGCTGTATCTAATTTTTGCCAATTCCCCAAGCCGATCGAATTTCTCAAATATCCAATCAAATGCCCCCGCTTCTCTTACTTAGAAGCGGGGGCTAGAAAAACTGCGTTCATGCAAATTTTCATCCTGTCTTGGTACAGTCGTTTAGCTGTACCTCCCGCTTCGCGTATCTCGATGTGGCTGTGCCACTTGCAGACCGTGCCGGTCTACCTCGTTGTCATGAATTTCTGCAATTTGTCCTAATCCACTATAACCGGGTTTAATTAGGCTCCGGCCCCCGCACGAGGTCGCTGCGACGGTCGCAAAACCCGTCCTAAAGACGTGCCATAACGACTCGGAGCGCCCCCTGGGGCGATCGCACTTCAGTTGATAGGTGGAATAAGTGGGGAGAAATTTCAAAGTCGGCAGAAGGTGGTTAAGAGGCTTTCAATCTAGCTGTAAACATACTACACTGATATTACACATATGTCCACCCGTCACGGAGAAAAATTATGCATACCCTACCTAGAACCTCAACCACCGAAATGGAAGTCACCAGCATTCGACTCGAAAGAGAACTCAAAGAGAGACTTAAAGAACTCGCGGGCAATCAAGGCTATCAAGCTTTGATTCGAGATTTGCTCTGGAATTACGTGCAGCAGAAGTCTGGAGAGTATCGGCAGATGTTTTCTCGATCGGATATTCGAGCCAGCATTAATGCCACAGCACAGCAGGAGGAACGCTGCGCGCTTACAGGAGAGTTGATTCGACCGGGCGGGCCGATGTTATTAGGACTGACGGTGCACGGCGAAATGGTGCCGCTGAGTATGGGAAGTATGGCTGGATAAACCAGTTTATCGAAAATTTGTCAGAGCTATCGGCCTGGGGTGAAGGCCCCAGGCGCTGAAGATCGTACTATTTTAGATTTTAGATTTTAGATTTTAGAATTGGGAATGGCTTATAAGATAAGGGTTGGGATCGCTGGTCTAGAGTAGAATTATTTTTGGGAACTGGTATAAAAATACTTCGGACAGTTTTTGATTGCCAACAGTAAAATAAGGGTTTCCAGGCGATGCGGCAATAGAACTACCAACTGACATCATGTCCGGTCGAGCGACCGCGATTTTTGTAGGGGTGGGTTCACCAACAATACCTGCCAATAATTGACAATCTCAAAAACCCACCCCGACCGGGATATTATGGTTAACCGATCGCAGATGATATGACATCTTACACCATTTTCAATAAGCTTTTTATGGGCGGGTTCTCCTACCCAACCCTACTCCCCACAAGAAATTGCACTTGCTGTGGAACAGGCCGGAAAGCCTGTTCTTGAGAATGATCCAAGATGTAAGCTACCAACGAAAAATCGAAGGTTTCAGATTACGAACTAAAAACAGTCCGGGCTATTGGTATAAAATCCCGCAGTATTGAAACAACATATATTTAACGAACCACGAAGACGCCAAGAGCACGAAGAAAGATGGAGAAGAAGATAGCTGATGTTAGCGGTTCGCAATTGTGGTAATACAGATGCGGATGCTCCAAAACGCGCGAGAAGAGTGCTAAACTTTCCATCGGGCGTGCCGACAGACGATCGTAAATTTGATGAAAAAAATTAAGGTAATGCTGAAAAACCCCTACTTGACTGCTGCGAGTTCGATCGCCCTTCTCACAATTATTGCCGGATGCGCCGCTACTAAATCGCCGGAACTTGTATCTCCCTCTCCTGTAGCTGAATCTTCCCCGCCGCCAGTTAAACCAAGTCAGCCTCAGCCCTTAATAGTCTCTGCTACCAATCCCGAAACCCCCACAAATACCAAAATCCAGCAATATCTCAACGGGTTGGCAGCCCAAGGTTTTGCCAAAGAAAACCAAGGCGTCTGGATGCAATCGGGCAATACTTTGCTAGCCAATCATCAAGGTACCGTTCCTCTGTCAGCCGCTTCTATTACCAAAGTAGCAACATCTCTCGTAGCGCTGCAACAATTCGGGCCGGAACATCAATTTATTACCTTAATTGGTACAACGGGAAAAATTGAAAACGGCGTATTAAAAGGCGATTTAATTGTTGCCGGCAGCGAAGATCCGTTGTTTGTCTGGGAAGAGGCGATCGCCCTCGGTAACGCCTTAAATCAAAAAGGGATAAAGCGAGTCACTGGCAATTTGATAATTGTCGATAAGTTTTACATGAATTTTGAACTCGATCCCCTCAAATCGGGAGAATTGCTCAAGCAAGGATTGAACAGTCAAATCTGGCCCAGCGAAGCCGCCGCCCAGTATCAAACACTGCCTCCAAATACGCCAAAACCCCAAATAGCAATTGAGGGTAATGTAAAAGTTTTGTCAGCACCTCCTAATAATGTGCAACCTTTAGTCAAACATTATTCTTTGCCCCTTGCCGAACTGATCAAAAAAATGAATCAGTACAGCAACAATCTCATGGCAGATATGCTAGCGGATACTGTCGGCGGCGCTAAAACAGTCGCGCAAAAAGCAGCAGCAGCAACCGGAGTTCCCCCCGCAGAAATTCAACTCGTCAACGGTTCGGGATTGAGCGAAGAAAATCTCATTTCTCCCCGGGCTGCTTGCGCGTTATTTATAGCTTTAGAACGCTATCTTAAACCTTACAGCATGACAGTTGCTGATGTCTTAACTGTAGTTGGGAAAGATAAAGGAATACTGTCAGAAAGACCGCTTCCCCAATTAGCAGTAGTCAAATCTGGCACGTTGGATAATGTTAGCGCTTTGGGCGGAGCACTGCCCACTCAAAAACAAGAAACAGTGTGGTTTGTGATTATGAATCGCGGGGAAAATGTCGAGACATTTCGCACTCAGCAAGAGGTTTTGCTGAAAAGCTTTTTGAATGAGTGGGGAAGTGTTCAAGTTTCGCCGCCCGAATTAACGCCAAATCCTGCTAGAAATAGTAAGGTATCTCGCAGCGAAATTGTTCAATAAACTGTTGTGCATTTAATTTGTATATTCCGGGCGGGCTAGAAGCCCACCCCACAACAGAGTTTGTAGGGTGCACCAGCATAGAAATTTTGAATTTGCAGCTAAAATAATGCAAGCTGTCGCACCCTAGGAGTAGAAAGTAATTTAATTAGGGGTTTTCGCCCTAGCGACTACAATGCCGATCGCACTTTTGACTCTCCTAATATATCTCTGCAAGTCGTAAGCAACTGTCACCTCCCCAGCAGGCGAAGCGTGAATTAAACCCATATTGCCGTCTGCATTGCGGTAGACTAAACCCGTGTGGGTGACATCCAATCCTTTAACATCCGTCGCTACCGCTACAATATCCCCAGGTTTTAACTGGGAATAAACACTTTTTATCCGATTTGTCGGGATGTAATTAACAGTAGTTTTGGCTAAGTCTGCTTCTTGGCTGACAATGCACTGATAAGTTGCTTCGTCTTTGACCATTTGCGGGTAACTGCTGCGGTGCTGGGTCATGAAATTTAATGTTTTATTCATGGGGACTCCGCCCAATTCAGCGGTGATATTTTCCACTGTTTGCCGTTTTTGATTGTCGTTAATCCATTCGGAAAAATAGTGCAACCTGCTGCAATAACCGTTCATTTTACCGTTTAAATACCGCTGTTCTTCTATGCGATTTACAAAATTTTGATAGTCGTAATCTTGTACTGCTACGCCCCGGGCGATCGCCAAAACAGTTTCTACAAACAAAACGCAATCAAATTTATTCAAAGTTACGAGCAACTTTTCTTCGCCGGATTTGTCCAGCAAACCCTCGGCGTAGGGTTTTCCTAGGAAATAATCTGCGATCGCCTGGACGATTTCTCCGATCGAGCGATCGTGCAAATTTTGTCGTTTTGCATACTGTACAACCTTTTCAAAACGTGCTATGTCTTCAGGCTGTGCAGCGGTTTCTCTCTCCGTGTTATTTGAGTCCGATCGTCTCGCCAGCACCTTCAGCAATTCGGAATAAGAAATTTCCGCTAAATTGTTGAAGGCCCAAAACAGACTCGGCAAACTGGAAACAGTTTGCTTGTTTGTTACTTCCCGATTTTCGCTTTCTCCCGTCAAGGAAACCGCTACATCTGCCCCCTGTCCTGCTGTTTGTCGATCCAGAACATATTCCCCAGCAGGTTGAGACTGAAATGCCCAAACATCAGGGATCAAAAAATTATTCACGCTGGCGATCGCAAATCCCAAAACAGCCAGACTCAACAAATTTCTCATGTTTTTCAAAGGATTTTGCTTCAACTGAGTGCTATTCTGAAATTTTTACAATTATTAGAAGTCTCAATCAGCCTAGCAGACCGATAAAATTGGCAACAGCACACTCGATCGACACACTTGTCATTTAGACGCCGCCCTATTATAAACTGATCGTGCGAGTTTGATACCACAACACAATGCAAGTAGAACGCCGACGCCGCCCAATCCAGCCCCGAGGCACAATTCAGCCCCGAGGCACAATCCAGCCCCGAGGTCCAGTCCAATCTCGTCGCCAAAGCAGCGAGGGCCCAGTTCAATCTCGTCGCCAAAGCAGCCAGGGCCCAGTCCAATCTCGCCGCCAAAGCAGCCAGGGCCCAGTTCAATCTCGCCGCCAAAGCAGCCAGGGCCCAGTCCAATCTCGTCGCCGAGTGAGGACGAAATTTTCTCGGTTAAAATACCGTAACATCCTGTGCTTAATTGCCGGGGCGATCGCGATCGGTTGGATTGTCACAATACCGTTCAGAATTCGCCGTCCCCCAGAACCGCCAGTCATCTTGGCTCAACAGCCCGTCTCGCCTCAAGAAACACTCTCGCCTCCGACAATTGAACCATCGGAAAATTTAGCCGCTCGTCAAAGCGAGCCTACCTTTAGCTACAATATCAAAACACCTCCTAATCCTGTTTACTCTCAAGAATTGCAAGGGATTGTTGATGAAGCTGTGAAGATTGCAACCAGTAAAGGACTGCCTGCAGAACCGCTATCAATTACCTTATTTGATGTCAGCAATTCCAAAACTCACACTTTTGCCGGATATCAAAATCAAACTCTCCGATTTCCCGCTAGCGTTGCCAAATTATTTTGGATGGCAGCGTTTTACTCAGCCATAGAAAAAGGCCTTATTACGCAAAGAGAATCGACCTTTAAAAACGACCTGGAGCAAATGATTCGCGTCTCCAACAACGATGCTGCTAGCAGGATTTTAGACAAAATCACAGATACAAAATCCGGCGGACGGCTTGCAGGAGAAGAGTTGCAAACATGGCTGAAAAAGCGCACTCAAATTAACACATTTTTCCAGTCTGCAGGCTACAATGATATTCGTATAAGCACCAAAAATTATCCCATATACTATTTAAGGCAAGAAGGTCCAATCGGTCGCGACTTGCAATTGCGGGGCGATGCTTCCCAGCCGATTCGCAATCAAGTAACTACCGACCAAGCCGCCAGATTAATATATGAAATCTATACTAGGCAAGCGGTTTCTAGCGTCGCCAGCCGCAAAATGGCTTACTTGCTGACAAGAGATTTAGACCCCAAGGCATGGAAAAATGACCCTAGCAATTCGATACAAGGATTTCTCGGCGAATCTTTACCAACTAATATTTATTTTGGTTCCAAAGTTGGCTATACTTCCAAATCCCGCAGCGAAGCGGCATTTGTTAGAACTTTAGACGATCGCGCGATTTATATCTTAGTTGTTTTTGCAGACGATCCTGCTTATGCCAAGGACGAAACAGCTTTTCCGGCCATTTCCCGATACGTTTTCGATCGGCTAAACGCTCGCGGCCCCAGCACTTTGCAGTGATATGGAGTAGCGCCGGTTGACTGTTGACTGTTAACTGTTAACTCGGGCTCGAAAAACTGAAGGATGGTCGATCTCAAATCCGGTAGCATCGGAATTATTTATCTCTCTGTTCTCTTCGTCTGTTTTCTCGGCGTCAAGAGCGGTTTAATCATTCCAATGCAACCGGATTTGATATCAGTGTTGAATGTTGACTCGATTTTACAATTCCGGCGCCGTCAGAAGCGATCTTACGCACAAACAACGGTTTCTGCCAAAAATTGGCACGGGCGACCAAAAAAACCGATTTCTTGACCACAAATCTATGATTTTAGGTAAAAGCCGCAGCAAGAAACCCGTTTTCTTATATCCTGTGAGCAAGCCCTAATTAGGTTTGTAGTTAGGAATTTGTTTGTCTCTCGTCGGTCGATCGCTAACTCTAAACGATGAGTTAAACAATTGATTGACCGGACACAATTTAACTGGGGCGAAAGGATTCGAACCTCTGAATGGCGGGACCAAAACCCGCTGCCTTACCACTTGGCGACGCCCCAACGTCTTAACCTTCACTATCTTAACATTCAAACACAGAAATCTGTCAAGCATTTTGACAATAAAATTTCAAAAATCTTTTTGAAAGCGATCGCCCGCAGGTTTATTCTTTGAGTTCAGGGGGGCGAGCCACCGGGATTTCAATCCTGAAATCCGCTCCCTGTCCCGGTTCCGAGATACACTTCAAACTTCCTCCGTGTTTTTCCACCACTATTTGGTAGCTGATAGACAAGCCGAGCCCCGTACCCTTGCCTACAGGTTTAGTGGTAAAGAAAGGGTCAAACAAGTGGCATTTAGCTTTTTCGGGCAACCCGGGCCCGCTATCTTGAATCCGAATCACCACAACTTGACCCCTCGACTTTCCTGACTCATCAGCCTCCGAGTCTGGGCCCACAACCGCCGTCGAGATTTTGATCGTCTTAGGTGGAGGCTGATTTTCTAAAGAGTCGATCGCATTCGCCAAAATATTCATAAATACTTGGTTGAGTTGTCCGGGATAGCACTCTACCTTCGGCAAGTCGCCGTAGTTTTTAATTACCTCAATTCCCGGCACTAGCCCGTTTGGCTTCAAGCGGCTGTGCAAAATCAGCAGCGTGCTGTCAATCCCTTCGTGAATGTCCACCGGCTTCATCTCGGCTTCGTCGTGCCGTGCGAAGTTTCGCAGAGACAGGACAATTTGGCGGATGCGTTCAGTTCCCATCTCTATGGAAGACAAAATTTTCAGCAAATCGGGCACTATGAAATCAACATCGATTTCTTCGTTTTTGTCGAGAATTTCGGGGCAAGGCTCGGGGTAGTGCTTTTGATACAAGTGCAGCAAATCCAGCAAATTTTTCATGTACTGCTTGCAATAAGTCAAGTTGCCGTAAATAAAATTAACCGGATTGTTAATTTCGTGGGCGACGCCGGCGACCATTTGACCGAGAGAGGACATTTTTTCGTTTTGGATGAGCTGAGCTTCTTTCTGCTGCAACTGCTGCAAAGTTTCCGTCAGTTGGCGGGCTTGAGTTTGAGCGGCTAAGGCTGCCGCGCGGGTTTGGGCGTAGAGTTCGGCTTGGTCGATCGCGATCGCCAGTTGATCCACCACCGCTTGCAGCAATTCCACTTCGCTCGTCGCCCAGGAACGGTGGCTGCTGTAATGGTTGCAAACTACAGCACCCATTTGACCGGAGCGAGTCTTGAGCGGCAGCAGCAGGTTAGAAACAATCCCGATACTGCTCAAAAAAGCTCGCGTGGGCGGTTCGATGCACAGTGCTGTTGCAGCGTCGCCGATCCGGAGCGTTTGGCGGTGGCAAATTTTCTCTGCCAGCAGGGTTACTTGTTCGATCGGGTATTCTGTGAGCCGCTCTTTCAGTTCGGGATTTGCCGCCTCGTGGGTGATTGCAAAGCTTGGCTGCCCGTCTCGCGAGATGGAGTACCACAAAAAGTAGCACTGGTCAACCTGCAACAAGCTGCGAATTTCGTTGACAGCCGTATCTAAAATTTTGTCGAGGTCGAGGGAATTCCGCATCTGGCTGGCGAGACCGAAGAGCAAGCCTTCCCGGCGGCTCAACAATTCTTCTCGGGCTGCGTGGCGATCGATCGCCACGGCGATGGCGTTAGCCATGCAGCCCAGAACTTCTAGCGCTCCCTCGCTTGCCAAAGCGCTACTGCACACAGCCATCACTCCCACCAACCGCTCCTCCACAATCAGCGGATAGGCAATGGTGCACAGAGACGGGTTCGACAGTAGGCACACAGGAGCAGTTTGGAGTTTTCCCGCTTCTGTTCGCACCCAATCTTCTATTTCTTGTGCCCACTCTTGGCTGCTAAGTCCTGAATTAGCCTGCAATTCTAACAGCTCTGTCTGCAGGTTGAAAGTCCAGATGCTCGCCCCTGTAGCGTCGAGGTACTCTACCATTGCCTCGGTGCAGCGGTTGAGGATGACCGATATTTTCCCGCCTTGTCCGAGGGCTGCACCGACTTTAGCTTGCAGGGAGCCCAAGCGAGCTCGCTCTTGTAGGGACGTTGCCGTTAGTTGGCGATCGGATGTGTCGCGGGGGCCGGCAACTATTTCTCGGATTTGTTGGGTATCGTCCGCGCGCCCGATGCCCGCTGAAGCTTCCCACACATATTGAGATTTGTCTGTTTCCCCCAGCGTCGGGAGCTTTTTTGTTCCGTATATGCTCCTGCTGCTCTGTAGCGTATGTACCGCACACAAGCTGCAGCGGTTCGATCCAGAAACTAACTCCGAGATTTGTTGGCTGTTCGAGCTGATATCTTCTACCTCTGGCAGCGGTTTCTGAGCTTTGACTAATTGCCAGCGCAGCTCTACCAAACTCGCAACTTGCCGACTCAAAGCTTGCAGACCTTCTATCGTTTCTTTTGTCAAGTCTCGCGGCACCGAGTCCATGACGGATAGCACTCCCAGCACCTGCCCATCTGAGGTGACGACTGGGATTCCGGCGTAAAATTTCACGAAGGGGTAGGAAACCGTCAGCGGATGCTCGGCAAATCCGACGTTTGTGGAAGCGTCTCGGACAATTGCCGCAGGCGGTTCCTTGAAGGAATTTGCAGGGGGTTCGATCGCAAATTGGGGAGCGACTGGCGGTTTTTGCAGGGGAATTGCCCGGTCAAATTCCGAGTTTGAGTTTGAGCCGACTGCGAACTCTTCGGGAATTTGGTCCAGGGCGCGATCGCAAAAATTCAGGTAACGGTGGGCCAAAGTTCGATCGATACCTAACTGCGATTTCAACCAGTGGCGGTTACCGTCAATCAAGCTCAAGAAAGCAATAGGAGTTCGGCAGATCTGAGCTGCCAAACCGACCAAACTGTCCAAGCAAGCCTCTGGAGCCGAGCCCAGAAGCTGATACAAGTCAATGTTATGGAGCTTGAACACTTTTTTATCAAGAGGCAAGGGTGCTTTCATTATGTGTAACTGCCCGTCTAGTTGCTGGCAACCGCCCTTCTCAATACTTTCGAGAAAAACAAGCTATGAATTGTGTTATGGGAGACTGTGGGCGCAAAGTCGGCGCAGGCTGCTGGCGCCGAATTTAGACTAACCTCTTGACCGATCTGGAAACTTTTGAGTTATGGGAGTTAGAGCACCCCAGATCTAAGACTATATAAATTATACTTCCAGTTGACTATGCTTTTGAATAACTCCGGCTCTCTAAATCTCAGAGCCTCTGTTGGGAGGAAGCAGTTTTCCAAAATATATGACTATTGCTTACCTAGAATTTTTTTATCAGTTTAATTGTATTTTAACAGACTTGTCTAATCGTGGGTAGCTGGCTTGCTGGTAGATTTAAATCAGGGGTTTGTGCCACAATACCAGTGTCCTTTACCGAGCTGTGCCTTAGCTTGGAGTTCAACTACAGTTAGGAGATGAATTACAAAAGATTGGTAAGATGTTAAACTTTGTAACAATAGTTGTTCAAACTCGACATTTTAGGGTTTATGGGCCCGGATGCACATTTTGCAACTGTTGTAATTGCCGATCGACCACTATCCCAATCCCTTTTTTCGAGTTTGAGGTAAAAAAACAGGGGTAAAGTTTCAACTAACACTCCAACGGGGTTGACAATTATTGCGTAGAGGCAACTCTCAAAAAATAACTGCAGGAAGTATGTTTTGTATTTTCAAGAACTATAAATAAACAGGGAGAAGAATATGTCTGCAAGTAGCAGTCAAGTACCAACTATTTTGGCAGTTGATGATAGCGTCGTGATGCAAGGACTTGTTAAACAGGCTTTAAGCAAAGAGTTTCGAGTTCTCGTAACCGACAATGCGGTGGATGCTTTGTCAACGATTTATCACGAACAAATTTCGGTTTTGTTGCTCGATGTTTCGATGCCTGGTATTGACGGATTGGAACTCTGCCGCACGGTGCGGAGCTTGCCTCAGTTTCAGAATTTACCGATCGTAATGCTGACAGCGCGAGATGGAGCCTTTGATAAGGTACAGGGGCGTTTGGCGGGAGCAACAGAGTATTTAACTAAGCCGTTTGATGCTGATAAGTTGCGCGAGGTAATTGGTAAATTTATCAAAATCAAATAATCGGACTTAGGACAAAAATCAGTTTTGAGTAATTAATGAAGTAATTTGAGTAATTAATGAACTAAAAAGTTGCGATCGCGCTCTCTTATCCTCGACTTATTTAACAAATCGGGGGGCGGGGTATTCTGCACTATTTGCGAGGTAAGTGCTAAATTTTTAATTTTGCCAGGAGTAGGGGAGCGATCGCACTGACAGGTAGAACATATTGGGCGGCACCGAGGGCGATCGCCTCCTTGGGCATTCCGAAGACAATGCAGCTAGCTTCGTCTTGGGCGATTGTCAACCCCCCTTGTCTCGCAATAGCCAACATGCCGTCAGCACCATCTCTACCCATTCCTGTCAGCAAAACCCCCGCTGCTGCCCGACTATAAAAATTAGCTACCGACTTAAATGTCACCGTTACAGAAGGGCAGTGTCCCGCAACATGAGCAGCTTCTGAATAAACAAATCTGCCTTGAGAGTCCAATTCTAAATGACGTTTTTCGGGCGGGAAATAAACAGTCCCTGCTTGTGGCAATTCCCCAAAAGAAGCTATCTTAACAGGCAGTTTAGATTCATAACCCAGCCAATCAACTAATCCTTGCAAAAAACCTTCACTGATGTGCTGGACACAAATTATAGGCACGGGAAAACTAGCCGGAAGTTTAGAAATAATCGCGTACAGTGCTTGTGGCCCGCCTGTAGAAGCCCCTATAGCCAATACTTTAATAGTTTGAGCTTTAACATTTTCGTTGGAAAATTTGTAATTAGGAACTGGTGCTTGGTTGATTTTTACAATTTGATTATTATCTTCTGTTGACCTCTTTTTTGGATGCCGTGTAAATACTTTGACTCCTGAGAGTATTTTAACTTTAGCTATTAATTGAGTTGCTAGGTGAGCGTAATCAGATACCAACCCGCCAATCGGTTTCGGGAAAACATCTAATGCACCCGCCTTTAACACTTGAAATACATTCTGAGTATCATTCGCTTGCACTGAAGCACTAATTACTAAAATTGGTAGCGGATATTTCTTCATTACTTCTTCCGTAAATTCTAACCCGTTCATTGGTGCCATGTTCAAATCCGTACAGATTACTTGGGGCTGAAGTTTAGGGATTAATTCTAGTCCTTCTAATCCGTTGCAAGCGGTTCCTACAACTTGGATTTCTGGCGAGGACTCAAAAATTCGTTTGAGGACGAGCGTAACTACCGGGGAATCTTCAACTAACAATAGTTTAATGGGCGATAACATCAGTTTGCTGGGAAATGGGGAACGGGAAATGGGGAATGGAAAATCGGGAATGGGGAATGGGGAATAGGACACTTTTACTGCCCTTCGACTTACTTCCCTTCGGCGAAGCTGAGCGGGCAAACCGCGCAGGGCGAATGGCTGAGCTCAGCACGAGTCGCTCAGTAACCGCGCAGTCAAAGTATTGGGCATTGGGCATCGATGCACTGGTAATGGCGCACTGGGCACTGGATATGGGGCCTTGCTAATTGGTAGTAAATAACAAATGCCTAATAACCAAGGAGTAATGACTAATGACTAAACTAACCTTTTTAGTGTCTCTACCAGCACATCTTGATTGAAAGTACCTTTAGGAATATAAGCATTTGCCCCTGCATCAGCCCCTCTTTTTTTATCTTCATCCGATGCCAAAGATGTCACTAAAATTATCGGCAACTCACTGTATTCTTTTTGCTCCCGAATCTTAATAGTCAGGGCCAAACCGTCTAAATTCGGCATTTGTATGTCAGAAATCACAGCATCAAAATCGCGAGTTTTCAATTTATGGAAAGCATCCAATCCGTCTACCGCCGTCACAACTTCGTAACCCGCACCTTCCAGGATGCGTTTTTCTTGAGTGCGCGTGGCGATCGAGTCTTCTGCTAATAGTATAACTTGTTTTCGGGTGGCAGTCTCAAGTTGGGATCGCGCACCAGAAACCCCACGAGACGAAACTTGCTGGCGTACAGATTTTATCAAATCGTGGGGATTGAGTACCATACAAACCTCCCCAGTACCGAGAATTGTGGCACCCGAAACATTTCGCACCCGTTTCAGCAATTGACTTTGAGGTTTCATCACCACATCCTGTTCGTCTATCAAAGCATCTACAAATAATCCCAATCTTTCCTCCCCTACTTTCAAAACAATACAAGGAATTTTTGAAGAAGTTGAATTGAGAAATTCTTGAGATTTGTTGTTCAGCATTTTGCTCCCTATTTCCTGTCTAAAATATCGTTTTTTTTGCCACCATATTCTATTATTTAATTCTAGTAAATCTGTTAGATGAGCAACTGATAGAGGCTGACCCTTTGAAAGTATAGTTTCCTTACCTTCTATAGCAAATATCTCAGACTGAGACACCTGTTGTGCCGTGTCTACAAACTCGACTGGCAGAGCATAAGGAATGTCTTCAACTAGGACAATTAATACATTTGCTGTAGCTAAAGACGTGCTAATTTGCAACCTTAAAGTGCATCCTTTTCCCGGTAAAGACTCTACTTGAATACTACCTTTTAGTGCTTCAACATTAGTGCGAACTACATCTAAACCCACCCCGCGTCCCGATACTTCAGTAACAAATTTTTTCGTCGAGAAACCAGGAGTAAAAATTAAATATTCTACTTGAGAATCGGTCATTTCTGCCAGTTGTTCAAGCGTACAGATATTACGTTTTACAGCCGTTTGTTTAATACTCTCTAAATTTAGTCCCCGACCATCATCAGCAACTTCAATAATAATATGGCTAGCAATATTATAGCCTTTAATTCGGAGAGTAGCCACGGGAGGTTTACCTATTTTTTGCCGCTCCTCAACAGTTTCAATACCGTGGTCTATCGCATTTCTAATTATGTGCATTAAAGGGTCTTTCATTTCCTCTAAAATACGTTTATCTGCTGTGGTTTCCCCTCCTTCAATCACTAATAAAACTTGTTTACCTTCCCGTTTTGCTAAGTCTCGAACAGTTCGAGGAAATAAATTAAAAATAGTAGACAAAGGCAGCAGTCTCAGAGTGCGAATTCCTGATTCTAATGCCTCAGCGATTAATTCGAGTCTGGCAGTATCTTCATAAACTCGATTTCTCAAGCGGTTGACTAAAGTTCCGAGACGTTCTAAACGTTCTTCTGTACGTTGATAGTAATCCTGCAATTGGCTAAATTTATCGTTGGCTTTAATACCGTTTTCATCTATTTGCATCCGATCGACAGTCAAGCTCGTTACAAAATATTCTCGGCTCCACTCTTCCCACAAAGTTGTAATTTGTTCGAGCTCTGCAACTCGGTGTCCTAACCGAGTTTTTGTGACAGTAAGTTCCCCTGCTTGGGTCATTAAATCGTCTAAATTTTGAGTAGCAACGCGAATAGTTTCAATGCGGTAAGATGAGGTTGATGATGCACTAACTGCCGACTGCGAAGCCGACTCAGTGGCAGGCCCAGAAGGTGCGGGCAAGTTTTGAGCTTGCAGTATAAATTCTGGCTTGGATTGTAGGGGTAAAAAAGAGGAATTTTTCTCTAAGTTAAGAACTTCAGAAGTTTCAACATTTGTTTCTAGTTCTTTGGTAGAAGGCTCAGTAAATTGCGCTTCTACCAACGGTTGTTCTGGTACTTGTGAAGATGAGGGATCTACTATTGAGGCAGCAGCCTGTGGCTGTGGCTGGCTAGAAGCACCCATCATGCTAGCGAGGATGTAGAAAGTATTAACGCCGGAATCTTCGCCGGTAACGGCTTCGTTAACGAGTTTCCGCATGGCGTCTAAACCTTGCGAAAGTCGATCGCTAATATCGGAATTCAGTTGAGTTTCTCCCCGCTTGACAGAGCCAAAAATATGCTCCATTTGATGAGCTAAAGATGCTACATTTTTTACTCCCAGCATCCCAGCATCACCTTTAAGAGAATGGGTTTCCCGCAACAATTGTTCTAACTTAGCTAAGTCGTCCGGGTGTTGTTCTAAGTACAGCAATCCGTCGTCTAGTTTCTGTAAGTGTTCTTGACTAGCGACTTTAAATACATCTCGAAGTTCTTGATCTTCAATCATCATATATGTTATTAAGTAATAGGTAAGTGAGCAGGGTCGTGGCTAATTGGTAATGATAATTATGTTGACTACTCAGTCGATTATTAATGACTAATGACTCATGACTACACTACTTCTTTAAGATTAAAGGCAGCTTCTGTGAGTTTTTGAGTACCGATTTTAACTTGATCGATGCCGCTGACTGTTTGAGACGCGGATTCCTTCATAGAAATCATGGCATCACCTACTTGCTGAATTGCGATCGCCTGGTGTTTAACATTAAATGAAATTTGCTGGTTGCTAGCAAACACCAGATTGCAAGCTTCCCTCACACCCGTAAAAGCTTCTGCCGTATCTTGTGCTGTTTTCACCCCTTCTGCAACCGTTTTGCGACTATCTTCAGTTGCTTTCAACGTTGAGTCGATCGCACCCTTAATTTCTGGAATAATACCATTAATTTTCTGTGCGGCTTGTTGGCTTTCATCTGCTAACTTACGAATTTCGCTTGCTACCACCGCAAAACCTTTACCGTACTCGCCGGCTCTGACTGCTTCAACAGCGGCGTTGAGAGCCAGCATATTAGTTTGGCTGGCTAAATCACTAACCAAACTTGCGAGAGTCGATATATTGCCAATCTGACTCGTGCTGTCGTCGAGTCGATGATTTTGCTTAGAAATTGCCACCACAGCTTCTCTAAGATTGAGCATTTGATTGAGAGTTTGATCTACCTTTTTAGTACCTTCTTCGGCTAGATTTAAAGCTTGGCGAGCGGCAACGGCAACAGACTCAGCTTGCTCGGCTGTTTGCTGAGAAGATCTGCCCAAATTTTCTAGAGTTATTGTTGTTTGATTAACCGATAGAAATTGCCTATTTGCTATTTGCTCTTGCCTGTTCATATTAGATTCTATTTGCAGAGAAAATGACGATACTTGGTAAATCATCCCCCGAATCAGAGCCACAATTTTTTGCAAAAGAAACAATCCAAATCCCAGCACCACAGCTAGGGAAACAATAGCAATAAGTGCGGCTATTTTTTGTAGATAATCAATAGAATAAAATAGCAATTTTTTGGGTGAAGCCTCCACAATTACTAAAAATTTATTTGTATTTTCTTTGCTGGTAAAAACTGTATTGTAGCTAATCACTAAATCCCTATTATCAATATTTCCCTTGCCACCTGAGAGTATTTTAGCAACAATGTCTCCTGAATAATCATTTTTGACATTTTCCTTAGTTTTGAGTTCAAATCCCCATGCTTTTTTAGGATTGGGATGACCCAGATAATACCCATCTTGATTTAAGATAAAAGATTGGTCTGATAGTTCATGATTGAAATTTTTAACTATATCGATCAGAGTGCTACCCAGAGCATTGCTAATCAAAATACCTTGTCTTTCCCCTTTGGGATTAAAAATTGGAGTTGCGTAGCGAATTGTTGGCTTGTAAGGAATTTCTATTTTCCCCCTTTCCTGATTCAGCTCTAAAGAAGACACATAGACTTCTCCTGATTTTAGCTTCATAGTTGCCCGAAAGTAATCTCTGTCTGCTTTATTTTGTAGTTGAGAATCTGGAATAACTTGGATATTTTTGCCGTCAGAATCTACGCGCACGATCTCCTTGCCACTGTTATCTATGTAACGTAATTGCATATAATATGGCTTAGCTTCCATCATGGCTAAAAATGTGAGTTGCATTCGATAAACCCAATCTTTATAAGTTGAATTAGTTTTTTTGTCTACTCCATTTCCTTCTTTAGCTCTAATCATTCCCTGAACAGGGGGAGTTTTGGGGAGAAACAAAATATCGGCTCTCAGATTTTCAAATTTATTAATCATTTGATTGGCGGTGGAATTAACACTGTCACTAAGGGTTATTAATGCCAATTTTTGCAGGGCTTCTGTTGAAGAAGAAATTCCATACCAACCAACAATAGATACTGGAATCAAGGTACTTAAAATTAGGAGGAGGAGCAGTCGGTGCTGCATTTTTTGGAAAAATTTGTTCATTATTGGTTACTGGGAATTGGTTACTGGGAACTTGTACGCTTGCGTAGCAGAAGTATGGGGAATGGGCAACTTGTACGATCGTCGCGTAGCCGAAGTATAGGAAATGGGGAATTGGTAGTAAATAAAAAATAACCGATCCCAAATAATAACTCACAAATCACAACTAACTACACTGCTGACTTGAGATTAGGTTCTGATTTGCCCAGAAACAAGTTATTACTCCCGTTAATATCGCTGGAATTGTAACGAGGCCGATCGCCAAAGCAATTGATTTAATTTTTAAGGATATATTTGGCATTTTTTGGGAACTACTCATAATTCATCCCTCTCCTACAAAACTGCTTTCAAATCTAAAGCTGCTTCATTCAATTTTTGAGTGCCAACTTTAGTTTGACTGATACCGCAAGCGGTTTGGGCTGCGGCTTGATTGAGAGAGTTCATAGCTTGCACTACCTGTTCGATCGCGATCGATTGCTGTTTGGCATTCAGCGAAATTTGTTGAGAACTCAAAACCACATTGTTAATGGCATTGGCAACTCCTGCAAATGCCGCTGCGGTTTCTGAGGCAATATTCACGCCCGATTCCACTGTTTTAGTCCCTTCTTCTGTCACCATTACTGTTGAGTTAATCGCCCTTTGAATATCAGCCACTAATAGATTAATTTGGGATCCTGATTTTTTACTGCGATCCGCAAGTTTGCGAATTTCTGACGCCACCACGCCAAAACCCTTGCCGTGTTCTCCCGCCCGCACTGCCTCAACAGCGGCATTGAGTGCTAACATATTAGTTTGATTGGCCAAATCGCTAACTACAGTTGAGATATTACCAATGTGATCTGTTTGTTCGCTCAACTCTATAATTTGTCCTTGGATATCCTGAACTTTAGTTTTTAGAGTTGCCATTGCTTCTAAAGTTTGTTCTACAGCTTTTGTGCCACCTCCAGCTAAATTCAAAGCTTGCATTGCTTGAACCACTGCTGTTTCTATCTGCTGTGATGTCGCCCTGGAAGATGCTCCCAATTCGTCCATTGTAGTAGTAGTTTGATTTACTGAAGCTGCCTGCTGACTTGCCATCCGTTCCTGTTCTTCCACGGTGGCTGCAATCTCAGTGGAAGAAGCGGCGATCGAGCTAATTGCGCGATCGATAGTTTGGGCAATTCCGGACGAAATCAACCAAGCTATAACCGCACCTAACACCAATAAAAACACAGAACCAAATACCAATGCCGAGAGCAAGAAAACTAAAGATTGCTTCGTTCTTTCCGTAGCTTGATTAATGGCTTTTACTTCTATTTCGCGAAATTGCTTATTTAGGGTCACAAATTCTTCCACAAATTTTGTCTGTTTTCCTGTGTTAAATATAGCCAATGCTTCGGCTCTCTTATTTTGTTGTACTAAAACAACTATTTGGTTAGAACCATCATAATATTCTTGGCAGAGATCTAACATCCTGTCTAAACGACTTCTCTGTTCCGGATTTTCGATTTTCAAATCCGCACTCTTACCCGACTGAATAGCTAATTCCCTCCCTGCTTGAAAATCCTGTAAAAACTTCGGATTTTTATTAATAAAATACCCCCGCATTCCCCGTACCATTTGTTCAGCACCTGTGGACATATCATTTGCGTATCTGATAACATTTTCGATTCTTTCTACTTCTTGAAAATTATTCAATACCTGATTAGTAGTTGTATAAACTAGTAGAGGAAAACCCAAGTATATAGTTGCTGGTGCTACATAGGCAAGCAGCATTCTATTTCTAATATTTAATTTGATCAACTTAGAAAACATATTTTTCTCCTTAATTTAAGTACGTGCATACACGAATTAGATTGCTCAGTCACATCTCGCTGGAAAAGCGGATTTGGTATAACCCAATACGCTTGGGTTAAAACTATTTATTCCTCAGAGTTCCCCCTCGCATCCCCCGCATCGTTGCGAGGACTTTGAGTAAGTTCTTGTCCCCCCCTTTGTAGGGGCGGTGCCCCCGTGCCCGCCCTTGGCTTGGCTAGGGGAGAGCGAGCTTCACTCAACCGTATTGTGGTATAACTAACTTCTTTAGTCCTGGACGCATTTCAAGATAATTCTCTCATGGTGAGTCCCAATGCTTATCAGTCCCGATCTCTGCGTTGGATCGGGATTGCGAAGGAAATGAAGCATCAAGCGAGATGCTTCACTGGACTCATGGCACATAGGCGTTGCGTAAGTCCTGTTCTTGATTCAAACCTCTTCATCAACAACTACTCCTCCTTTTGTCAGCAGTTTTTGCAAGTTCAGAATAGCCATAATTTTTTCCCCGTAAATAGCTGTCCCCCGTAGATATTCGCGGTTGGCAGAATGCAGTGCTGCCGGAACAGCCGCAATTTCCGACACATTTAAGTATATAATATCTAATATTTCGTCAACCACTATACCAGTGACCAAATCCCCAACTTCAACAACGATCGCCTTAGAGAGATAATTTGCAGCATCCGAAATATTTAAAGACATATTTAAAACAGTGCGAATATCAATTAGCGTCAAAATTTCTCCCCGTAAATTCATATTTCCCACTATGCGATCGGGAGTGCAAGGAACCGGAGTTACTTGGTTAATATCAGTAAATTCGCGCACTACATCCAAAGGAATACCAAAGTATTCACCATTCAAAACCAACACCGCCAGGGACATATTAATTACAGCATCATATTCCCCCTCGCCTTGCAGCCTCAAATTATTAGCCCGCGATTTAAAAATTGCCTTTTCTTCCGGAGTAGCCTGCGGGCAAAAAACGTGACGATTGCTCAAAATTTTAGAATTTTTTCCTAACAATTTTGCATTTATTTGCCCCTGTAAACTTTCCGTATCCGACTCACCTGCTGTTTCTTGATTACCTGCATTGCTTGGAGAAACAGGCCAGCTTCCTTCTAACTTTTCGGGAGAATATCGAATTAAGCGATCGAGATTCAGCAGCATGATAATATCGGCTTCGCAGCGGGCAAATCCAGCTACAAAATGATGAGAGGCTTCGGAATTGTCTCGCCCGTAAGATAGCTGCGAAGTGATGGCATCTTCTGAGAGTTCCTTAACTTCGCGAACTTGATTGACAATTATACCGACTTTCGATTCTTGCCACTCGATGACGATCGTACTATCTGTCACAGAATACTCTTGCCAAGCGTATCCAAAACGGAGATTCAGATCCATCACGGGCAAAATTTCGCCCCGAAGGTCGATCGCCCCAACAATATCTTGAGGTGCTTCTGCAATTGCTGTCAACTCCGGCAGAAAGAAAATTTCCCGAACGTAGCAGGCTTCTATACCGCAGAGAAAACCGTTCTGTTCAAAGATAAGATACGGTTTAGTTTCCATATTTTAGTGTACAGTTTCTTTACTGTATAATTTTAACAATTTTTTTTTTACATTCATCAGCACTTGACTTGCTGTCATTTTACCCTGTGAATCTATGGGAGTGTTTGGCGGTAGTGCTTTCAGGATTTCACAAGATGAATTGTACATTTTAAGAGCTCTTTTTACTTGACCTTCTTTATTGTATATATTCCCTAGTTCTATATAAGCTGAAACAAAAGAGGGACACATATAAATAGTCCTCTTTAATAATTTTTTGGCTATTTCCAATTGCCCCTGTTCTTCCGCAATTTGAGCTTGTAAATAATCAGTACATACCGATCCAGGCTCTACTTTTCTAGCTCGATTACAGTATTCTATTGCCTGAGAATAATTTCCGGCATTTGCCTGAACTTGAGCGATTAAAAAATAAGCATCAAAATTATGCCCGTGCAAGTCTATTGCCTCTTTTGCCTTGTTGATTGCCTCAGCATAGTTTTTATTTTTAAATGATTTTTTAGCTTCTGAAATTAGCATTTGAGGCGTTTTATTTTGAGTATTTTCTGCTATTATGTTTTGTGTAAATGACACGGCATTGTTCGGTAAGTCCTCCTCCAGATAGCGAGAGGGCAGCATATTCCCCAGCGGATTACTTATTTTTAATACGGGCGGCATTTCTATCTCTGGAAAATTGCTGTTAGTAGTAAAACGAGGTGGCATCGTTTCCCCTGTTAGCAACTCACCACTCTCATCGCCCATAGTATCTGCTTTCGGGAATTCCCGAAATGCCGAGTTGGCTTCCCCTACCGTCGCAACCCTAGACTCTATTGGACAGCCTTCCTCCGGTACTGCATCCCGACGCTGATACACCACCGACTCCGGAAAAATCTTGGGTTCAAACTCGTTCATAATTTGACCGTAAACTTCAGCGTGACCGGTTATTAAATATCCTCCAGGTCTCAGGGTCTTGGAAAATTTTTTCAGTACCAGTGAAATATACTTATGTTCAAAATACACAAAAACGTTTCTACACAAAATTAAGTCTATGTTATAAATATTTTGGTAAATATTAGGAAACTCATCTGTGATTAAATTTAAACAGCTAAAGTTGACACTTTCGCGCAATTCTAGATTAATTTCCCAATCATTTTGCCTCTGATGAAAATACTGCTTTTGTATCTGCGGGTCAACCAAGCGAAACGACCAATCACTGTAAACTCCTTGGGGCGCTTTTTTGATTACTTTTTCATTAATATCTGTACCTAAAATTAATATTTTCCATTGCTCCCAATCGGAAATCAACTGTTTTAAAACAATAGCTAAAGAATAAGGTTCTTCACCGGTGGAGCAGCCCGCACTCCAGATTCGCAGTGTCGGCTGCATTCCCAAGGTCTTGTGTAAGTTTCTTTTCTGCTCTATCAATTCAGGAAAAATTACTCTTTTCAACAGAGCAAACTGTCCTTTATCTCGCATGAAATAACTTTCAATAGTTGTTAATAGCAATACTAATTCTGCCCATTCATTTTTACTTTCAAAAGTCTTTTCCTTTAAAAGTTGATAATATTTTTCGGGAGCGGAGATTTTTTTTTCTCTCATTCTAGTCATAATTTTATGAGACAAACCAGCTCGATCTTGAGACCTAATTCGCACACCAATCTCCGCAGTAATTAAGTTGATAAATAGCTGAACTATGGAATCATTCATGTCCACTAAGGTAGATTAATTTGATAATTTGGGAAGTGGCAACTTTTACCGCTCTGGTGCTGAGTTTGTGCTGAGGATAGCTCCTAGGCTGCGGCTCGTCCGTTCGCGAAGCCGAAGGGAGCCGAAGGGAAGTACGTAGCCGAACTATTGGGAATTGGGGAAGTTGTAAGCTCGTGTAGTCGAAGTATTGGTGATGGGAAATTGGGGAATTGGAAATTAAAAATTGGGAATTTAGCCGATCGCATTAACAAGAACACTGTCACAGAACATCATATCAGAAACTTGCCAGCTACTTACAGGAAAAAGGCAAAAGGTAAAAGACAGAAGCCAGGAAAAAATTATCCCTTCTGCCTTCTACCTTCTGCCTTCAAAGGCACTACTCTCCAACTTTAAGCTGGATATATCCGCAAGCGGCGATTGGGTTCTTCCCCAAAACTGTGGGATTTCAGGTGATAGTGTTCCACAAGTTCGTGCTGCATTTTGCGGACGTTGGGAGAACGGGGCAGGAGTTCCACCGGCTGTCCCTTGGGAATGACAATTTGCTCGACTGCTAAGCGGGTTTCTTCGAGAGCTTCGAGCTCGTCAGAAGAACCGCTGCGGGCGAATAAGGCGAGGTCTGCCACTTCCGGGGTGCCCGGGTCATCCATGTCCAACAGGCGCCGCAAAGCTCTGGCTACGTGGGGAATAGTGCCGGCCTTAATTGTGTGCAGGGGAACTTGGCGAGTTTTGGCCAAGTGCCTCAATTTCGACTGGTTCCGAACGTTCGATCGCAAAGCCAAAACCACGTCAGCACTCTCAATATCCTTTGTCAGCAGTACCGGCAGGTTCAGCGTCGAAATCACCTGTTCGAGCTGGTGGCGAGCTATGCCGTAAGGATAAACGTGGAGGGGCAAATCTTCGCCGTTAGGGCCGACATTTTGGGAATAGCGTCCGGGCTTAGGTACCGGCTCGACGGACAGGGATTCTTCGAGCAGTTGCTCGAAATACCGAGTCTCAGCAACCGGCGCGCTTTTAGCAGCGAAGTTCTGGCTGGGAGCGGGCATCGGCACCATTTTGCCAGCACTCCGCCACCCAGAGAGCGGTGTGACGGGTCGGATTGCCGATACCGCAGCCGTGCTGCCGGAAGCTGCGATTCCCGGAAACCGGGCGGGGGGAGTTGCCGACTCCTGCTCGATAATTACTTCTCCAGTCTCGTTAACGCTTCTGATTTGCTGGTTGGGTTCCCGTCCCCGCAGCAGAGTGTCGATCGAATCTGCAACTCGCTCGTGTATTACCCAGCGCTGGCGTTCCAGCATTTCGACGGCTATTTCAAAAGTTGGCGGTGATTTGCGCTCCAAAACCGTCTTTTGAGAACCGCGGCGCCTTGCTTCGTCATCTCCCAGCGTCACCGCTTGGATGCCCCCAATTAAATCTGCCAGAGTCGGGTTTTTCATCAAGTTTTCGAGCCGGTTCCCGTGGGCGGTACCGACCAACTGCACGCCCCTTTCGGCGATCGTCCGAGCCGCCAAAGCTTCGAGTTCCGTGCCAATTTCGTCAATCACGATCACTTGCGGCATATGGTTTTCCACTGCTTCGATCATGACTTGGTGCTGGAGTTCGGGACGAGAAACTTGCATTCTGCGAGCTCTGCCGATCGCTGGGTGTGGGATATCTCCATCTCCGGCGATTTCGTTGGAGGTGTCGATAATTACCACCCGTTTTTCCAAGTCATCGGCGAGTACGCGGGCAATTTCTCGCAGGGCCGTGGTTTTGCCTACTCCGGGGCGACCGAGCATCAAAATTGACTGACCGGTTTCCACCAAATCGCGGATTATGCCGATCGTCCCAAACACAGCGCGGCCCACCCTCAAAGTCAAGCCGATAATCTCGCCGCTGCGGTTGCGTAGGGCGCTAATTCGGTGCAGGGTTTGCTCGATACCGGCTCGGTTGTCGCCGCCGAAGTGGCCGACTCGCTCGATGCAATAGTTGAGGTGTGCCTTGGAAACCGGCGTTTGGGAAAGAGGTTCGGCCAAGGATGGAAAACGAGCTTCAGGTTGGCGGCCCAAATCCATGACAATCTCAATGAGATTGTTGCGCTGCGGGTGCTGCTCTAAGGGCTGCCGGATCTCATCTGGCACGATGTCTAATAATCTGTTGAGGTCGTCTGTAATCTGCATTCGCCTCGATGTGTTCGGTGACTTTTTCAACTTTTTAGTCAGTGGTCAGTTAACAGTTGTCAGTTGTCAATTGCCAGTTGTTTTTTACTTGTAACTAATGACTCATGACTAATGACTCATGACTTCTGACTTCTGACTAAAATTCTTTGAGCTGGGAAACTAGAGAACAAGCTAAACTCACGGCCTCCGAGAGAAGTTCTGGGACGGCTTCGAGCTGAGGTAGCCGAGAGGTTTGAACTGCGGCTCCTGGCCGCGCGACTGACAGCGGAACGGCATAGGCTCGATCGGTCTGCATTGTTTCTAACTGTTCTAAAATTGGCGATAGCAAAACCCTGGCATAGCTGCCGTAAGCTACACCTGCAATATATTGGAAAGGGGGAACTGACAAATTTTTCCCGCCCTCCTTCATCAGTCCTTCGGCTCTCAGCTTGCTGACAGTGTGAGCATTAGTGCCGCCTGCAAGTTGCACGTATCCCGGCAACTGGGCAGCCAAAACTTTTTGACCGAGTTTGACCGCGGCTCTAGTAGTTCCTGTTCCGATATCTCCGCTCATTGGCCTACCGTCCGTTTGCCAAATTAGGGGACAAGGAAGGGGGGAAATTATTTGATACAGTGTCCGCAAATAATCAATCAAACCGTCTCCATCGGGGCAACTAATTGCTATTACCTTGAGTTGAGCGACCCAAGGAGCTATGCTCGACCAAAGTCGCGTAAAATCTGCCTCTCTGCCTACTTGCGTGTGGATTTCTAGGGCGTCCGCACCGGATTGCAAGATTAAAGGTGCGATCGCGGCGGGAGCAGACACGTAAGAACGAGTATAAATCAGTTGGCTCGGACAAATCGGCAGACAGCGACCGCAGCCATAGCATTGCTGGTCTATCACCCCGGAAAAACCACTGCCAGCACTCTGAAAAACTATTGCTTCGGCTGGACATATTTTTTCGCACGGCCGCCAGCAGTCCGCCGGACAATCGGCTGGGTTGAATTCGGCTTTGCGAAAATGCGGGTCTTCCCCATCGTTTAAACTCACCATCAGCAACGGCAACCCTTTGCCGCCAAACCTGCGGTTTTGAGTTCTTGCCTGTAATTCGCTGGCCACTTGTAGGGCTTCTTTCGCTGCGGCGACGGCGGCGGGATCTGCCGCGACATCGATACAGTCAGCGCCTGCTAAGGTGTAAGCCAAGGTGAGATTCCGTACAGCAGGCAGGTGTTGAAAGCTCGCCCCACAGATCAGCTTGAACCAATGGCCATCTTTTAATGAGTTTAGGGGATGATAATGTTCTGTCACCCTTATATGCTAATCCTTTGAGCTGAAAATTACTATGTGGAAATTTCTACTTAATTTTAAAATTTAGGCTGATACAAGCTGGAAACGCTACTGATAGCAGTAGCTCTGGTGCTGTTTGCCCTATATGTAGAGTTCTGACGTAACTATTTTTGAAAAATCTAATTTTTTTGAGAGTGCCTAACGATGACGCAATTTTCAAGTTTGGCGATCGGCTTTAGTTACAGACAGACTCTCTATCATATCATATTTGGGTGGATTTTGCAAGGAAAAAGTAGGCTAGAGATTTTTTTTGAAGTGATCGTGCAGTGGCAGTTGCCATAAAGTTCGATCGAGCATTGAAACCCATCGACCAACCGCAGATGAACATTCTCCTCCCTGACTAGAAGCTCAATTCATCTGGGTTAATCGGCGATTCAACGAGCTATACTACTTGCTCAGCCGCTTGTAAACCGTAGCCAAAGCATGGCTATCGCCCACATTTCCGGGAAACAAAACTACAGGTAAATTGGGAAACAAAGGATGGTCTGCCTCGGTTTTCACCACCGAACAACCTGCGATAATTTGACCGATTTGCCTGACACTTTTCAGCGACAAACCTGTACTCAAAACATCATTAGAAGTAATGCCGCCCTTGCTAATCAAAAACCCGATATCGGCAGGCAGTCCCCGCACGATATCCATCAATAAAGCAGAAACCGCCTCTCCAAATTTCAACCTGATTTCTGCATTGTCAAATTCGAGTTCCTTGCGGCTGGTATAAATTACAGGCGTTTTGCCATCGGCATGAGCAGTGTGGACTTTTTCGAGAGTTTCATCGAGCATTTGGGTGCGATACTCCGGTGAATCTTCTAACAAGTGAGATACATCTATTTCAATGCTAACTATATTGGGTTCTTTTAACAAGCGCTCCAATTGTTCAGTAGTTTTTTTAACGTGGGAACCAACTATTACAGCACCCGGTTTGCCATCCCTCACGTATTTTGCCATTTCGTCGGCTGCTACTGGCTGCGGGCCGAGGTCAGCTAAGGATGTTAAAATACTCGCCGCGCTGCGGAATAAAAACTTTTTGCCTTGACTGACTGCATTGAGAATGTGTTTGGCAAATGTGTCTAAATCGCCTTGACTTTGGCCGTCAACAACCGCACATTGGTTGTCTGTCATGTCCATCAGTCGATCTAAACTTCCGTAGCGAATGTCTGCGAGTAAAATGCGATCGACTGCATCAGCGGGGATGCGACCTTTGGTTTTTTCTTCTACATAGTCTGGCAGGTAACTGTGACTGTAGCCGAAGACTGAATCTTTGGCAAATTCGGTTTCGTGTACTGGTGTCGGGACACTGTTAACTATTAGGTAATGCACGCTGTGGCGGGTAATTCTGCCTCCTTCAAAAAAGGCGGGAATTAGAAAATGGGCGTCGAAAGGGCCAAGTTCTTCGGCGATCGCGTCGGTTTCGATGGGATAGTGACCGCGCAGGGTAGAATCGGAACGGCTAACTATTAGAAAGTCTTCGATTTCTTCGCTGGCGATCGCCCTTTTGAGATTTTGGCACACTTCGCGGGTGACACTGGCTGCTTTTTCGGGAGTTAGCGATCGAGTATTTGTCAGTATGAAGAAAATCGGGCACTTGTCCCGCAGCCCCAAACGCAGGGTGTCTTCGTCCCAACGTGTCAGCAGCAAGCAACTGTGCACGGTTTGAGAACCAGTCGGATCGTCGTCGAGAACTATAATCTTGGGTTTAACAGAAGACATACTGACCTGGTTGTTAACGTCACCTTTCCAAGATATCCTTACCTGTTACATAACAGGAAAAAATTTACAATAATTATGATATTTTTTTAACTATTTTCATAACTCCTAATTTGGAGAATGTGTTTGAGTGCGCTCGGTCCACTAAGCTACATATTACTACTCGATAAGAGGCGCATCCAGCCGTGCACACTACTAACTTTTGCCATTTTTAAAATTAGCAGCGTTGCGGTCTTGCAACTTTTTCATTTCTGCTTGAACTCCGATAGCTAGCTGCAAAGCTTCGTTGAGCAATCGCCCTGGCTGGCTCGATCTATCGCTAATTTGCAGGGCATTCAAAGTTCTCAAATTATTGGCAAATAATTCGGAGTTAGTATCGACAAATTTTTTGTTTTCCCTGAGAATTCGCTCGGTTTTCAAAGCTCTAACTAAATCCTCTCTGATTAGCTGCAAGGCTTCAATAACTTTTGCTCGATCGCCGATTTTGACTCCTGCATTGCCAGCATCTTCTATCCGATCGTTAATGGCGATCGCTTCGATTATACCATTATAGCGATCCACATCATCAAAAAGATTGATTAAATCTTTGTTTTGCCGACTGCATCGAATTTTCCACGCATCCTCAAGGATTAAACCGAGTATCGCAGCGAAGTGGAGGGCGAGCCACAACAAATAAGCTCTAGGGAATATCGCAACCAGCAGCCAACAACTGATTAGAAGCAAAACAATTAAACCTACAGTTTTTAAAGCTTCGCGGGCAAACTTAGTCGCTGTCGGCGGCCGGTATACGCGATCTGGCCCGGCGCCTGTGAGGTGCTTGAGCTCACCGACAGTAATTTCTAATCCCTGAATGTCAGCTCGCATAAATCTTTACAAATATTTGTTAATTATAAAGTTTTGTTATAGAACAAGGGGCTCGTCTACAATAAACCTAACACTTTTTTCAACCAAAACTACACTATGTCCGCACGTCCTATATACCTCGACAATCACGCCACAACCCCCGTAGATATACGGGTACTTGATGCGATGCTGCCGTATTTCACCGAACAATTCGGCAACGCAGCCAGTATCAACCACGTCTACGGCTGGGAAGCAGAAGCAGCGGTAAAACAGTCACGACAAATCATAGCAGAAGCGATCAATGCTTCTCCAGAAGAAATTGTTTTTACCAGCGGCGCAAGCGAAGCAAATAACTTAGCGATCAAAGGCATCGCCGAAGCTTATTTCAGTAAAGGAAAGCACATTATCACAGTAAAAACCGAACACAATGCAATTCTAGACCCCTGTACCTATTTGCAAAAATTGGGGTTTGACATTACTGTTTTACCGGTGAAAAGCGACGGGCTGATTGATATAGGCGATTTGATCAAAGCGATTCGGGCAGAGACTATTTTAGTTTCAGTGATGACGGCTAACAACGAAATTGGCGTCATCCAGCCGATCGCAGAAATTGCAGCAATTTGTCGCGGAAATGACATTCTTTTTCACACAGATGCGGCACAGGCGATCGGCAAAATTCCCCTCGACGTAGAGGAGATGAATATCGATCTAATGTCCTTGACAGCCCACAAAATCTACGGGCCAAAAGGGATCGGTGCTCTCTACGTGCGCCGCAACAAACCGAGAGTGCAGCTAGCGCCGCAAATGCACGGAGGAGGCCACGAACGGGGAATGCGATCGGGAACTCTCTACCCACCGCAAATAGTCGGATTTGCCAAAGCAGTAGAATTGGCAATTGCAGAAATGCCGTCGGAAACAGAACGAGTGGTTAATTTGCGGCAGCGTTTGTGGGAAAACTTGAGTGAAGTGGGCGATGTTTTTCTCAACGGTCACGCTACTAAGAGATTGCCCGGTAATCTCAATATTAGTGTAGCCGGGGTTGACGGTCAAGCGTTGATGTTGGGTTTGCAACCAGCGGCAGCAGTTTCTTCGGGATCTGCTTGCACTTCCGCAAAAATATCTCCATCTCATGTTTTAGCAGCGATCGGGCGATCGGACAAATTAGCTTATGCTTCAATTCGGTTTGGCATTGGCCGGTTCAATACCGAAGCAGAAATAGACGCAGTTTCCGAACACGCGATCGCAACTATTCAATCTCTCCGACAAGCTCAAAAAGTCTCAATTTTAGATTTTAGATTTTAGATTTTAGATGGGAGAATTGAAGGTTAGGAAGTAGTTTTGAGTTTTAAATCATTTAACTTAAAACTCAAAACTTTTCCTCTTTTTATCACCGAGTATAATTAGATCGACCCCTTATTTAGAACCAAACACCTCGCGCACCCGATAAATCGGCTTTCCCTGCGACTCGTGATAAGTCCGCATCATCACTTCCGCCAGCAAACCAAAACAAAATAACTGCACGCCCGTCAACAGCAAAACCACAGCCAAAATCAGCAAAGGACGGTTCCCAATAATTTGACCAAAACCCAATTTTAAGACTGTCAAATAAATCCCTAAAACCGTTCCCAACGTCATAGAACTCAGTCCCAAAAGTCCAAAAACGTGCATCGGTCGAGTCAGGAACTTTTTCATAAAAGAAATAGTTAACAAATCCATCAACACCCGAAAAGTCCGCCAAATTCCGTACTTGCTTTGACCGAAACGGCGGGCGTGATGTCGCACAGGCAGTTCTGCAATTCTGGCCCCTTCAATAAACGCCAACGCCGGCAAAAAGCGGTGCAATTCCCCGTACAGATTCAAGTCTGCTACCAACTCGGATTTATAAGCTTTCAAAGAACAGCCGTAGTCGTGCAAAGTTACGCCTGTAACGCGACCAATTAACCAGTTAGCAATTTTAGAAGGAATCAACCGGCTAATAGTATTATCCTGCCTATTTTTCCGCCAACCGCTAACTAAATCGTAGCCTTCATCTAACTTTGCCAACAATAGCGGAATATCAGCCGGGTCATTTTGCAAATCGCCGTCAAGGGTAACAATAGCACGGCCGCGAGCGCGATCGAAACCTGCAGACATGGCAGCAGTTTGCCCGTAATTGCGGCGCAAAATTACAGCACAAAGGTCATCGCGAGTGCTGGCTAACTGCTGGAGAAGTTCAGCAGAACCGTCCTTAGAACCGTCATCTACACAAATAATTTGATAGCTGAGTCCAGATGGTTGGATAGAAGAGGCGATCGCCTCAATCAAATGAGGCAAACTTTCCACCTCATTATACACCGGCACCACTACTGAAACATCCAGAACAACCTCAGCCTCAGCTTGCTGTCTCGCCAATTTTTCCAAAAATAATGCAGCGTCCATTTTTTTATTCGATAATATTAACAGTCAACCGTCAACAGTCAGCCGTCAACAACTAACTGGGTTGATAACTTGCCACAACTTTACCATATCCCCGCAATTGCTGGTAATAAGCTTGACTGACTCGATCGCCATTCTCCGACAAAACATCGATACCGATACCGTTGCGACCTTGTGCTTGTCCAGAACTGTGAATGTAGCGATTATCTCCGAGATACAATCCTACATGAGTTGCTTTTTCTGGCGTACCAAAAAATACTAAGTCTCCCGGTTCTAAAGCACTGATAGTAATAGGTTTAGTAAAAGCTTCCTGCTGATAAGCATCCCTCGGCAACCAGATGCCCGCAGCCACAAAAGCAGCTTGCATCAAGCCCGAACAATCATAATTCGGCCCGACTGTACCGCCCCAAAGATAATAATTGGATTGGTTCATAGCCTCGCGAGCGAAAGTAATTACAAGTGGTAATTTTTCCTTGATTTGGGCCTCAGAAAGCACCAGAGGATGATACACTGTTTCTGCCACATCGAGCAACTCAACATCTCGAAGATCCAGCCATCCCGGATAATCATCTTCGCACAGTCGCACCATCACAGCCGTTGTATCCAAGTTTACATCGCTCTGTCTTAGGGGGAGTTCAACGACGCGTAAATGTCGCCCCAGCGCTGCTTGAGTTGCCAATCGATCGCACTTGGGGGAATCGTAAATATTTATGTGCGATCGGGCCCGGTACTCCACAACATCAGATAATTGATAATTGGCCATTGCTAATTGCTCATTGTTTGCTGTTAATTGTTCGCATTTATTGTTCGCATTTAACGATAGATTGCCATTAGCTGGTAGCCGTTAACCGTTAACCGTCAGCCATTAACCATGACATTTTTTCACAAAGACGAACAATTAGAAACCCTCGGCAGTAGCATTATAGACTCCGCATTGTCAGAATTTACAGGATTAAGTGGCGATCGTATAGCCATTACCTGGATAGTCTACGATCCTCCGGTGCGAGTCAATACAGGCGGCGCCCTGAGTGCAGAAGAATTTTGGAAATATCAACCGCGAGGTTTTAGCGCTAGAGCTTCCGAACGAATTTATCCAGCCAGCATCGTCAAATTATTCTACCTCGTTGCCATCTGGGAATGGGCGCAAAAAGGCATGATTCAAACATCGCCAGAATTAGAACGCGCCGTCCGAGATATGATAGTTGATTCCAGCAACGACGCCACCAGTTTAGTAGTAGACGCCCTCACCGGCACCACCAGTGGCCCAGAATTATCACCAGGCCCCTTTGAAAGTTGGAAACAGCAGCGAAACATCGTCAACCGTTACTTTCAATCATTAGATTGGCCGGAACTACACAATATTAACGTCAATCAAAAAACCTGGTGTGACGGCCCCTACGGTCGCGAGCGTGCTTGTCTGGGAGAATTAATGGAACATAGAAATATGCTGACCACAAATGCAGCGGCGCGTTTGCTGCACAGTATAATCGGCGGCGTAGCTGTTTCTGCCCAAGCATCGCAAGAAATGATGGGTTTAATGAAACGCAGTTTAGACCCAGCAGAATTAGAGGCAGATCCCGAAAATCAAGTTACAGGTTTTTTAGGCGGGGGATTGCCAGAATCAGCAAAATTGTGGTCAAAAGCGGGACTGACAAGTCAAGTTCGTCACGATGCTGCTTATATTGAAATATCGGGCTTGCGGCCGTATTTGTTGGTTGTATTTACCGAGGGGAAAGAGAATAGCAAGAATGAAGAGATTTTACCATTTATATCGCGGCAATTTGTCGAAGCGATGAAGACACTGAATTAGATTTAGGTTGGTAAATTGAAAACTATACATTGAGAGTCCCGAATTCTGAAAGAAGTCGGGGCTCTAACAGCGTCAACTGTAAACGCTAATTTTAAAATTGAACTTACCCAATCATTCGTTGATATTTTTGGCTGTGAAAACGATGAGTTGAGGAAAGTAATTCTTCTTTGGTAACAGGAGTTCTTCTGAGAGTATCTAAAGGAACTAGAAACTCACATTTTTTTATTTTGATATCCAGTGCATCAATTACAAATCTTACATCCAAAAAACTGGCATCTTCGTAGTCATTATCTTCATAACGTTTAATTTGTTCTTCTTTCAGTCCAGCTAAATCTGCCAATTCTTTTTGGCTTAGCTTAGCTGCCATGCGAGCTTTAATCAAGATTTGGGGTAAATAATCAATATCATCAAGTGTTAATACTATTGGGGTGTCGCTATCATGAGATGTAAGCCTGTCATATTCAGCAATTTCTGTTTGTAAAGCCATCAGGTGAGATTGTTTGACATCCCCAGAAAGTTGCCACCCTTCGGGGTCTTTTTTCTTCAGTTCCTCATCTTGCTCTAACGCCCTAAGAGAATATTCAAAATTTCGGGCGCATTCTTGACTATATTCATACTCTTTTTCATTTTTAATCATGGCTTCCACCTTAATAAATCTATAGCAATAATGCCTTTAGGATTTAACTGTCTGTCACGCTGAAAGAATTCTATAGAAGTTAAGCCGTAATCTCCTATAGGTTGATCTGAACGAAAAATTTCACCTTTATATTTGGATTTCTGTGCCCTACGATCCAAATGATTTAGTAATCTCGGGGCATTTTTTCGGAGATAATCGTAATCGACATCCTCGCTATCCCAACAAGCATCAAAATCTCCTGGGTTTGGTTTAATGGTAACAAAGCTGCCGTTGATATAAATTGTCCGGCAACCACTTGCTTTGAGTTGCTCCATTGCCATTCGCAGTCCGCGCATTAAACGCAACCTCAGCTCGTTGCTTCCAAATCGTTCTACAAATTCTTCCCATTCGCAAAAATGTACTCCTGGGGGTAAGTTGCCGTTTTCATCGAATTCTGGAATCACTTCCTCACACCTTAACACAGATGAATATCCGGCTCTTGAGCGTACCATATTGCGATCGCTTCATTGACGATCGCTGCGATCGCTTCATTGACGATCGCGGCAGACTGAGGTGGCGCTACCGATCGAGAGCGAGCAAAAGATGAGCGGAAAACGCAACTTTTAAGGGTATGACGAATCCAAAAACCTTTATCGATAAATGATTAAATAAAACGGAGAGGGAGGGATTTGAACCCTCGAAGGATGTTAACACCCTTAACAGATTAGCAATCTGCCGCTTTCGACCACTCAGCCACCTCTCCAAGATGACAGTAACTAACTATAGCACACACATCTTATTCTTGCCAAGCCCTAATTTAAAAATTCCTCAATCCCTTACTCTGTATACTTTTCGCGACCTCAACCTCCAGCCTCTTCCCCAAAGCCCCTAGCCTTCAAGTGCTTCTCCCAACTAAAATTGGAACTCAAAAAGAACCTCTTAGTATACAAATACCCCAAGCGGTACAGGTGAGCCTTGCGATCGCCATCGAGATTAAAGTCCGTCGTCGTCACCCCAGCTTCAGTCACATCAATATTAATCACCCTGCCCTTATCCATTTCCCGCTGGTGATAGCGGTCTCTTGCTTTCATCATCGTTCTGAACATCGCCGCCAGCATCGACAGGGGAGTATCAATCTTAACTTTACTCTCAATTCCAGTATCGACTAATCGAAACCCAAAGGTAAACCAGCGGGGCGCCGCCGGAGTCGAACCGACGGATTGTTTGTCATAAATCCACAGGGGGAAATTGCTCAAAATTCCGCCATCTACAATTAAGTCATCGCCCAGTTTTCCCGGTTCAAAAAATAGGGGAATACTCATCGACAACCGCACAGCTTCAGCTACGCTAAAGTCTTCGGGATTTGCAAGTCGCAACTGCTGGTATAAAGCATCGGAATCGGCAGATTCCTGCCGTCGCAAGTCATCTGGAATTACCAACATTTCACCGCGAGTGAGGTTGGATATTACTACTTTTAATTCCCGCTCTTTTACGATTTTTTTGACATCGGCAAAAGTGTGCAAGTTACCTCGACCGAGCATTGCTTCCAGCCACTGCCGGAACGGCTGCGCCGAATATTCTCCCATTTGACGGCTAATTGTTAGGAAAAGCAGCGTCCAAGCAGGAGATTGCAAGTCGTCTGCGGGGTCGCCGTTTAAAATTAGAGGACTGTTTTTTTGAGTTAAAAATAGGCTGTAATCGAGCTGTCCTAAAATTTCCTCTAAATCATCAATTGACAAGTCTGTTGCCAATACTGCGGCAGTAATTGCACCTGCCGAAGTGCCGGCCAATTTTCGCCACCGGATGCCCAAATCGCTACAGCACCTGAGTGCTCCTAAAAACGCAACTCCGCGCACGCCGCCGCCTTCAAAAACCCCGTCGGCATAGATTTGACCGTTTTCGTCGGGAGGCGGAAATTTGCTGAGAATTGTTTGTTTTTCGGTGGCGGTCATTCTGACACCGGGTTCTTGCAAAATTTGCTGCGGATACCACTGACTCATGGAAAATACCTCCGATCAATTGGGGATTTTAGATTTTAGATAGATATCTATGGTTCTGGCTTTTTGTCGGCATCCATTGCCTCTTTGACATATTGTTGAACTTGCGATCGCACTTGTTCGTAGGCCACCGACGCGCACCAAGGCCGGAGAGATAAAATAGTTGTATCTGGAGTAATCTCGGCTACCAAACAAGTCGGGGGCGGATTCTCCAGCACCAGCGGGTGAGAGTGGGCAATTTCTAATAACTCAGCTACTGTCGGACGAATTGGCCGATCGCCAATATCAATCTTCAAGTCTACTCGCCTCGTTCCCATTGCCGTTGTATTTTTCAGTGTACCGTTAAACAACTGATTGTTCGGGACAATAATTTTTATGCGATCGTCTGTCACCACGGTTGTTGAAAAAATCCCGATGCTGTCCACCACTCCCTTAACATCGCCAGCTTCAATCCCATCCCCGACTTCAAAGGGCCGCAAACTAATCAACATTACCCCAGCAGCAAAGTGCGACAAAGTATTTTGCCACGCCAAACCGATTGCCAAACCCGCTGCACCCACCACCGCAACCACGCTGGTAGTTTGAATTCCCAACTGATTCAAAGTGGCGACTACTCCCACTACCAAAATCGTAATTTCAGCAGCTTGAACTAAGAATTTCCGCAGCGTGGCTTCGGTGCGACTCAGTGCTCGGCGAGTCACGCGCCCCGCAAAGCCGATCGCAAATCGCGTAATTAACAAAATGCCGATCGCCCACAGCAGTTGAGGCACAATTTTAAACCCCAATTCTACGAATTTTTTCGAGAATTCTTGGGCTACTTCCAAGGCTTGTGTTCTTTCTGCATTTAGCTGAGAATAGAAGGTTTGGGCTATTGGTGAAAACGTCTGAATAACTGTCATATCAATTGGGAATTGGGAATTGAAAATTGAGAATTGCAGTCTCATTTTTATCGCTCACTCCGAGAGTCCGACAGGGGTTTTTAACCCCTGTCTCATAGCGGAAGTCCTCTAAAAGAGGACTAAGGAATGAAAAATCAATAACTTGCACAATTAAACCCCAGAAGCCTTGAGCCAAGGTAAACTATTGCTCTATTAGTCACCTTATTTATTTTTCATTCCTA
>Ga0164305_10000013_pt1 | contig 41490 bp, 27 predicted proteins | sample Whisoiple_237_MG_FD_110215 | JGI IMG/M metagenome (GOLD analysis project Ga0164305, IMG submission 110215) | Soil microbial communities amended with pyrogenic organic matter from upstate New York, USA - Whitman soil sample_237_MG | ecosystem: Environmental > Terrestrial > Soil > Agricultural...
AATAATTCATCTCTCTCTTCTCTAACTCTGCGTTAAGAGCGTACTCTGCGGTTTAATCATAAAAAAATCCCAACTAAATCAAACATTTATCCTCAACCTTCTCAATACCCTTTTTAACAAATTCGGCGCAGAAACCTCAGTATAAGACTTTGGCGCTTGGGCAAAAACCGGACGCTTGGACGGTTCGCGGAGATAGCGGTAATGCAGGAACAAATCGCGATAGGGAAACTCAATATTTTCGCCCGCACAAACTCTCCGAATTAAATCCGGCGGCACACCAATATAATGAATATAAGTAAGTCGGTTTCCTTTGTCGTACAAAATTTTATCTTGCTCTTCAAAATGTTTGGAAGTGACGCTGCACCCGGTTTTTTCGCCATCCGGGAGGCTATAAGCAAAATTATAGCTATTCACGTTAGTTTTCATCACCATATAATTGAGCAATGGCTGTTCTCCCGCACCTGCATAGAGAATTTCCGCATCGCCCGATTGCAGTTGAGATAACAACCATTCCCTAGTATCTTGTTCAAACAATCCTTGCTTGCTGGCGTAAAATCCCGAACAAAATATTTCCGAATCTATCCGATTTTGCTCAAAAACTTCGAGCAGTTTAGGTGACTGAATATTGTATACTTTAGTTGGGGATAGAAATTGAAAATCATAAACCACAAAATCCGATTTCTCTAACTTCTGAAAAACCGCATCAAGGGAATTCATCACCAAAGTATCGGCATCCATATAGATAAACTTTTCAAACGGGCCGTCGAAAGCGCAAAACCGCCGATGTGCGCCGTAAAGCCGGAATTTTTTGCGGTTCAAACGCTCTGGTGCGGCTGCTTGCATGAATTTATCCCATCGCTGAATAGATGCGCTATCTTCATAAATAAAGACGTTGGGACGGTTAACAAGTTCAGCTTGGATTTGCTCTATTTGGTCGTCGAAAGGATAAATGCAGACAGGAATATTTGAGCCTAAGATAACTTCAATACTGTTGAGCAAGGCAATTAGTTGATCGTAAACTGTATCGTTGGCTAGCGTGCAAATTCCGTTCATATCTATAGTCTCGCGAAGGCGGACTTTGTTTGACAAGAAGCGGTTTCAACCGCCGAATTATCTAAAGGGTAAAAGGGTAGAAAAGTGCGATCGGGGGGAAACTAGGACTAGGGAGAAACCGACGCAACCGCTACACGAAAACTATTGCCACTCCACCTGTTGCCCGCCGGGGAAGCGGGGCGAGAGGCACAACGGCAACCGATACAGTCACTGATCCAGGAACCGCCACGGAGAACCCGGTAATCATCTTTGCCAGTTTCCCAGGAACTTCCGTCAGTTGGCGCGCCGTTATAGTTTTGGTTCCACCTATCGCTACACCATTCCAAAACATTGCCGTGCATATCATACAGTCCAAAGGCATTGGGGGGAAAAATCCCTACCTCGGTTGTTTCTTCGCGATAAAGTCCTCCGGGGGTGTATCCATAGGGGTCGCTTGCGTTATAGTTGACTATTTCCATGGTAATGTATTTCCCAAAATGAAATGGGGTTGTTGTTCCCGCACGACAGGCGTATTCCCATTCTGCTTCACTGAGGAGGCGATATTTTTTACCAGTTTTTTGAGAGATTTTGGCACAGAATTCGACGGCATCATCCCACGTTACATTTTCTACAGGACGTTTTTCACGTTTGTAATAGGATGGGTTATTTCCCATCACTGCTTGCCACTGTACTTGAGTGATGAGGTATTTGCCTGCAAAAAAAGCGGGTACGGTTACTTGATGCTGCGGACGTTCGCTATCAGAACTACCTGATTCTGTTGATGGCGATCCCATCATAAAAGTGCCGCCGGGAATATAAACCATTTCCAGCACAATTGAGTTACCTAAGTCTTCTGTGAAGAAGTGAGCATAATTACGGCTGCAACTGTTTTTTAGTGGTTGAAAATTTACTGTTATCACATCAAATTCAAAAATAGGCAAATATTTGTCTAACTGCTCTTTTATATTTAGTTCATCTCTATCCTTCAACAGCGAATAGGCTGCAAACTTCACCGCCATTGATTCATCTTGCAGCGATCCAATTATTAAATCTAAACCTGCATCTCCATATTTGAGTGCTTCAGACAGTGCAGCAATTTTCACCTCGACAATCGGTGAAGCTAAGCGACTCTTAACGCCGGGAATCCCGCCTAAAACGGGTGCACCCAATGGCACTTGAGATTCACCGCCCTTGACGGCATCGTATTCTCTGGGTTGATTTTGGTTTTCTGTCATTGCGCTATTTCCTAAGATACAAAGTTAGACAGCCAATTCAGCAAGTTCAATTCGTGGAGAATAATTTGTCTGGCTTCGGCAATTTTATCCCTCGCTTCATACCAATAATCCGCAGTAGCTACAACCTCTTTAATAAATTCTACTCCTTTCTCATCCAGACTGGGCAGCCGCAGAAAACTCCCCGCCGGCAACAACTTATCCGCCGCCGAACCGCCGTAATAAATTGGCAAACACCAAGCTAATAAGGCATCCCAAAGCTTCTCGCTGACATACCAATCGTTTTCGGCATAATTTTCAATAGCTAAGTTGTAATAGTATGGTGCGACGGCGTGCCATTTATTGTTCACAGTGCCGTTTCCGCGCGCCCAAGCTGGCAGGTTTCGCCCGTAAAGGTCAAAATCCAATTCTCGTGATTGCAGCAATTTGATAAAGTCTAATCTCTGGCGGTGATTGGCGGTGCGGCTAACACCTGAAGTAATCCAAGAACAGGATTTAGTTTTCGGCGGCGCAGGCATTTCATCGAGTTCTCGAAACGAGTTAGAGTGATACCAAATCGCGGGCATATAATCGGGTTTTGGTGCGAATTCGTCTGGGCCGGAAACGTAACCGCAATAAAGTTTGGCTTGTTGGTAGTTGGCTTTGGTAATTTCAATAACTTCTGGTAATGGTGGCTCGCGTATTAGGTAAATTATGCGTTCTTTGGGGACACCGCGAAATTTTTCTCGAATGTCGTTTTCGTGATTTTTGGGGCTGGGACGGCGAATTTTGTCGATCCAAGATTGATTTTTGGAAGGTTGGGGAAAGTCGAATTGATACATGAGTAAAAACTCTGGCTCTGGGTGATTTGCTAGCATTTGAATGTTGCCCCATTCGCCGAAGTTGTGGGGGGTTTGTTGCCACAGCCAGTCGCTTTGACTCATGCCTGGATAGGTGGTGATTGTGCCGATGATTTTTGGGTTCATAAGTCGATCTTTTGCGTGTTGTGTTTTAGTCTGCCAGTCCGCCAGTCATTCATTCCGCTATCCGGCTACCTCGCTAATCCGACAGTCCGCCAGGGGTTGAAAACCCCTGTCTCAAAGCTAAAGTCCTCTAAAGAGGACTCAGGAATCAAGTTATTATTCAATTAGAGTTCCCGAACCCGTAAATAATAATTTTAGTCCTATTTAGAGGACTTTAGGTATTAGCGAGTGGTTTAAACCACTGGCGGGCTGACGAATGGCGGATTTTCGGCTTAGTTAATAAGTTGCGATCGCACTTGCTCATCCACATAACTTAAAATTCTCTCTATCCTATTTTCCCACGAAAATAGCTTGATAAAATCCATTGTTTCTGCATAGCCTTCGCTTTTCCTCGGATATTTAGTTAAACAATCTCGAATGCTTTGCGCGAATTTGTGCGGGTTATCCGGTTCGCACCAAGTTGCTGCTATATTTCCCGATTTAAATTCCATTAAAGATGCAATCTCCGTCGCCACAATCGGAGTACCGGATGCCATATAATCAAAGAATTTTAAAGGAGATGTGAACGTCGCGGCTTCTGTCAAACAGTGAGGGTGAGTCAAAACATCGGCTGCTTGCAGCAAGCTAGCCAGTTGATTTTGAGGCAGGTAGCCGAGAAATTTAATGTTGTTAACTTGCTTGGATTTGGCTAATTGCTGGTAGGCTGTTACTTGGGATGAATCACCGCCTGCGATCGCAAATTGAACCAGCGGCAATTCCTTAGCCACATCCACTAGCATATCGACACCTTTAAATGGGTAAAGTCCTCCCGCGTAAACTGCTAAATGCCGTCTGTCATTTTGTAATAATTGCTGTCGCCAATTCTGAGCAGCTTCTGTTTGTCTCGCGAGAAACAAATGGTTAAAACCGTTGTGCAGCGTAATTACTTTTTCGGGTGGCATTCCATTGTTAATCATGCTGTCTCGGACAGTATCTGCAACAGTTACAGCAATTTGAAATAGAGGATTGCGAACGACTTCAGGTTGAAAATTTTTCTCTTCGTGGTGGTGCTGTTCGTAGATAGCGGGAATACCGTTTTTAATGGCATCTTTGACAAAGTTCCAGTCGCGGGTGTGGACAATTTTAGTGTATTTAACCAGGTGAATCGGTAAATAGTATTTTGATAATATTGTACTCGCACTCGTCCACTTGCTGTCCCAAAGGTCGATCGGCCACGGGACGGGCAAATCTGCTACTTTTAATTGTTCCTGAAGATTGTAAATTTTGGCAAGTTGGTCATCCGGTTTCCTCGGTTGAAAAGGATGAAGTAAATCAACGGGATTCCAAGCAGTCCATCCTTTGCGGAGGTATACCAAAACTGCTGGATAACCGAGGTTTGCTGCGGCATTGGCAGAGTGTGCAACTTGAACTAAGCTCGCTACATTGGGTTGCGGCAAGATATTTCTGGTAAAAAATACATAATATTTGGACATGGTAATTGGGAATTGGGAATTGGGAATTTAGAATTGGTAACAGGGAAAATAACAACTGCCAACTGCCAACTGACTACTGACTACTTTTTAACTGCCTGACGCTTAATAGTATTTTCTATAAATTCTAAAGTCGTGAAAATATTAGCAGCAGAGTGAAATGATTCTCTGATTAACTCGTCTCTTTCTTCTGGAGAGTCTACCATTTCATCTACTAGCAATTTGAGGTAAGCTATCATGGGAGTCAGGCGAGTGCGAATTTCGTAAGAACCTCTAATTAGAGCTTCATCGCGAGCGGTTTCTTCGGCAAATTGCACTGAATACAAGCGAGTGTAGTAACCTCCTTTTGCTAGCAATTCTTCGTGGGAACCCATTTCTACTACTTGTCCGCGATCGATCACGGCGATTTTGTCGGCTTTTTGGACTGTGGAGAGGCGATGGGCGATTACCAAGGTTGTGCGATCGCAGCTCAATTTCTCGATCGCCGCTTGCACGTACCTTTCCGAAACCGTATCCAGCGAACTCGTTGCCTCATCTAAAATTAAGATTTCCGGGTTTTGCAGCAGGGCTCTAGCAATTGAAATTCTCTGACGCTGCCCTCCCGATAAGATCACGCCCCGATCGCCAATTTGAGTATCCAACCCCTCCGGCAACAGTTGGATAAACTCGTAAGCATTCGCTCCCTTCGCCGCTTCCACAATTTCTTCCTCAGTCGCTTGGGGTCTAGCATAAGCAATATTTTCGCGCACTGAAGCATTAAACAAAAACGTATCTTGGCTAACAATACCCATCGCTTGTCTGAGACTTTTCAGGTCAAATTCGCGCAAATCCCTGCCATCTAGGGAGATATGACCTTCAGTAGGATCGTAAAATCTCGGCAGTAAATCTGCCAAAGTTGACTTACCAGAACCCGAAGTTCCTACCAAAGCTAAAGTAGTGCCGTGAGGTAGAAATAAATCAATTCCTTGCAAAACTAAATTTTTGTGGTTAGGATAACTAAAAGATATTTTATTAAAATGAATTCCCGATCGCAAATGAGTGTAAGGCACAGAACCGTTGAGCATAAATGGCTTGTCCTCGCAGCTCAAAAAATCATTAACCACCTCTACACTAGCCGACGTATTTGCAAATTGACTGCGCCCGCTATTCAACTGGGAAATTAAAGGAATCAATCGAAACAGTACCAATAAATAGGTTAATAAAATTGTAGCAATAGACTCTATCTCATTCGCAAATATTGTGCGGCCTATAAATACAATCAAAATTATAACTATCAAATTAACAACTTCGTTAATTGGGGCGATCGCCGCATAATTTACCTGAGCCAGAAAATCCGCTTGTTCTCGCCTTTGAATTAAATGCTTGATCCGCTGATACTCCCTTTCCTCGTTCCCCGTTGACTTGACCAGCCGAATCCCAGTAATTGTTTCCAGCACCCTAACCGAATAATCTTTCGACATTTCAGAAAGCAGGTGACCAAAATGCTTGGAACGGTTAATAATATATTGATTTGCCCAAGCAACTAACGCCAGCAAAACTGTAGCTGTCACCGTCAGTTTCCACGAGATAGAAATTAGCAGCCCCACAAAAACCAAAACCGTGATAGACGTAGTAAACATTCCGATGGCCGTACCAACTGCACTAGCAGTCCGACCAATCTCTCCGCCCAATCTATTAATTAAATCCCCGACTTTAGTTTTAGAGTAAAAATCTAAATCTACTTCTAACAACAACCGCAAACCTGCTTCTCGCAAATCAAAAGTCAGAGATCGCGTCAGAGAAGTAGCTACTAAAGTATTGATATAACTCGCAACATTTTTTAAAAAAATTGCCAGCACAATCGCCCCGGTCATCAACATTAAACGCTGATTTCCGGGCATTCCCTCAAAGGGATACATCAAAGTTTTAATTAGAGGTGGAGCGCCCCGCAGCTCGATAGCTTCCTCTAAAAAACTTAAAAGCACTGGTACAATCAGAGTAGTGCTGATACCGTTGAATAAAGCGCCAGAAAAGCCCAGCATCACAGTTAAGAAAATCCTGCCGGGATATCGTCTGGCAAATTTTAGGAGTAGCTTATTGGCAGACATGAAGCATTCCCAGCTAAACAGTACGGCATCTCAAAATATTCTTTAATAACAGCCAGTTTTTCTTCCTCCCGTGAGTAGGTTTAAAATAAGATTTACATACCTGCGATTATATCTGAAAGTATCGGTTTCATTGCTTGAATACTATATTTTCTCACACATCGTTCCCGAGCTTTCATGCCTTGTAAATTAGCCGCTGTCAAATTTTGAAATATCCATTGAATTTTTTGTGAAATTTGAGCGGGAGAACTCGGATCGACTAAATAACCCGTTCCCCCTAAAATTGCTGGAATATCTCCCACTCGCGTAGACAAAACAGGCTTAGCCATTGCCATGCCATCTGTCAGCTTGAGCGGAAACTGAGCCAAGGCTGTGAGAGTTTCTCGCTGAGGAACAACGACAACATGAGCCGCCGCTACAACCGACGGCATCGTCTCCACTGGAAACCTTGGCAGTTTAATAATCCAACGCCCCCATTGTTTCACAAGTTTATCATCATAATCATCATAAGGACTCCCACCGACGATCGCTAATTTTAAATCGGGCTCATTTAACTGTTCGAGGGCCATCAAAACATCCTCGACGCCTTTATGAGGTCGCGGTGCCCCCGGAAACATCAGAACTCTATACCCGGACAAGCCGTAACGCTGTCTGCTCAATTCAGGATTGTATTTAGCAGGGTCGAACATTGCAGTATCCTTACCATTAGGCAAATATACACCACCAAAACGCTGTTTTAAAAACTCAGTATGAACGGTGACTGCATCAGCACCGTGGATGAGACTTTCCATCCACTTTACATAGAGGGGATTATCTGGGTCTCTCAATTGACCATTCTCTTTAAAAATATCTCGATAAAGTTGTTTAAAAGAAGGACGGTATTTCCATTCATCTCCGCCGTACCAGCTCAGTTCCCAGTCGTCTATATCTAAAATTATAAAGTGGCGAGTCGCCAGTTTTTTTAGCAGTGATAACCCAAAGCTTGTAGGTTTAGGTTTGATTGCATAAATAATATCCCCATCTATTTTTTTCCAAAGTTTTTGAGCATCCCTCAAAAACCCCGGATAATTTTTACCCCCTATGGCACATACCGGGATATCTCTGGGAGGAATAGCATACAATTCCTTGCCAAACTGAAATCCAACAACTTCTACATCACATTTAAGTTCTATCAAGACTTGAGCTAAGAAAAAAGCACGAATTGCACCTGCTCCTGACAAATCGCTCACTACTAATGAAACTTTCACTGAGTCTTGTGTTCATAACATTTGTTTGATTTTCCTGCTTAACCGAGCTTTTGTCAAGGCGATTGGGACTCACGCACTCGCGACCAAAGAAACCGGGTTTTTCACCAGGGCAAAAGGCAGCAACGCAGTATTTTGGTAAAAAAAACCCAGTGATGAATCCAGGACTTTTATTCACTCCCGCAATAATTCTCCTAGGTAAATTTTCTGATATGTTGAGGCTATTTTTTTCTGGGCTGAATTTTGTTATTTTGATGCAGTTGGCCAACAAACTTTAATTATTTTAAACGCCAGGGATTGTTAAGTTGATTTGGTAAAAATATTTTAGCCGTGCGATCGACTATTCTAGTAAAGAGCGATCGCGTCACGTTCTTCGCGTACTGAGGGCGGTAAGGATAAGTGCAGTGCATTACTTTAATCGGTTTGTCGATCGTATAAACATCTTTCCACTTATCCAAGTAGTTGTAAACCGGGGACAAAGTTGTCATTTTCGGTTTCACAGATTCAACAGCCGCCGCAAAAGCACCTTGGTCTTTAAAGAGTAGCACATTTTGATGCGCTACTACCATCTCGAAATATTTCTTAAAGTTTATAAACAATTCCTGAGTTTTACTGCTTTTCGTAAAAGCGATAAATCCGCCATTGTATTGAATGCTATTTTCATTTAGCGGCAACCCGACAGACTGCAAAGTAGACAGAATATCCTGCTTGACTCTTAATAAATTTGCCGCTTTAGCAATCGCAGGCTGCACATCTTCCGTCACCAACAAATCCACCCCATCAAGAAAATCGAAAACCTCATCTATTGGCGACAGCAAACAAATATCACAATCCATATAAATAGTTTTCTCAAACAGAGATTCCCCGTACAAAGCCAGCTTAGCTAGTCGCGACGCTAAAACAGGATTTTCGTGAGACGGTGCAGGTTTCAATATGACCTTTCCGAACACCTGAAGTAAAGGGTATAAAATTTGAGGAACTCTATCTATTAAAACAATAATGGGTTCGCGGTGAAACTTCCTGACAGACGCCAGAAAATGAACGCAATCCTGGAAAGAGTAAAGACCGGTTAAAATAGTGATAAATCCCTTGGTTTCTAATTGCACTTTTCTCTCGGCGTGGCGGTCACCGACGCCCTATAATAATTAAATAATCAAAAATTAAGTATTATTTGTTTAAGTAGTTCCTGATTTGAGCATTAACTCAATAAAAAATCAACGCATCTAGCTTGTCCATAATTTCAGCATCTTGGTTCATATCGAATTTGCGAGCAAAATGGAAATTGCCATTAGTAATTGTGGTATAATCTTGAATGGTTAGCGTGCGGGGAGAACCAGCAACTGCACCTCTATAATCAATGTAGCGCCGATCGTCATTCACCAAATTAAAAGTTTTGCTATTCACCAGTATAGTTTGTACAAAAGACTCTTCAGGTACGACGGTTCCTTGATAGTAGGCAACAAACTCCGGGCGACTGTCAACAAAATTTTTGATATATTCAACGCACTTTCGAGAAAGAGTATACCACGCCCGACCCCCATAGCAAATAAATTCATTGTTAAATGGAGTCGAGCGGCACGGTATCCCTACCAGTGGCCCATAAGTCAGATAAAATTTCAGCCAAGTCATTTTTTTAACGATCGACAATTGCTGAAAATTTTTCAAAAAAAGGTAGCTCGATTTCCCTGGCATTCGCCAGTAAATACAATAATACCGCTTAAAACCCTTGTCTCGATCCCAAGGTATTTGGTCAGCAAAAATATCCCAATAGCTGATAAAACCATCGCATTCTGTGCTCGCGAGAAAGTTTTCAGTTTCTGACAGGGGTTGAGTCGGATAGTCTTGACCAGTCAGATTGATTAGCCAGTCAAAATCAGAATTGTTTTCAAACAACCAGTTAACAGCATTTAAGTAGGGTTGAACTTGACAAGAAAAATCACCTCGGATTAAATACTCCTGATTTGGCAATAAATGTATATCTGACAAATCTTGAAGCGGGGTCAATTCTAAATCGCATCGATTAAAGTTGTGATTAATCAGAATTAGAGCATCAGGACTCGCTCGCTTAATGGTACGAACCAGTCGATAAATTTGGTGAGGATTTTGATGAGTTTGGATAAAATAGCAAATTTTCATAGTGATTTGACAGATAAAAATTGATTTAACTGGCTTTGTACGCGGTTCGCTTTCATAATTAGATAGCGACGCATCAAAAATATTTGCTGCTGCGCCAGTGATGCCATACACCAGCGGTAATAGGCAGGAACAGCTACGTTTGTCAAAAAATTACGCCACTGGAAAGTAATTTGAGTATTACCCATTTCCTGAGCTCTAATCTTCCCATTGTTTACCATTTCTTGGCGCAAATTAAAATCATTTTTCAGACGAAAGAGAGCAGCAATTGCCTCCTCTATCGAAGCTACTTCTATGTAGTCAAGTTCACTTTTGCGTTCATGGCGATAGGCTGATTCCAGCCCCAAAATAGCTGGAATCCCCGCGTGCCAAGCGTTAATCAATTTCGAGGCTGGTTTCGAGTCAAAAGTATTACTGCCCTCAAAACTCCGAACAGCCACGATTACATCAACTTCGCTGTAGTCATGCCAGCGATCGCATTTTACCACCTCCCACCGCAAACCCATAGCACTGAGTTGTTCCTCCCACTGTGGTTGTTGCAATTGAGCAGCTAGCGAGTCTAAAACGCCGAAAAAAGCAGCATTTTCAAAACGAGCGCCCCGGTTGCAATCGCGCGGAATTAACTTGGATTGCAGCCAAAATTTCAGGGGATAACTCTGCCACAAAAATTGCGATCGCTTTAACAATTCATCTTGATTATTTTGCACAACTTGTAACTGAGCATATGGGTGAGGTTCTCGATCTACTTTTATACAAACAATCAGCAACTTTGAAGATGGTTTTAAGTTGTCCGACCAAAAATCTCGATGGGAAATTACAATTCCTTCCTTGGGTACAAAATTTATTAGTTTACATGACAACCCATCTGCTTTCAAATAAAGATAAGTTTGCAATGTCCAGTCATACTTTCCTCTGCCGTACCTGCTGTTCCAAGCACTCATCCAGTCGCCGTATTCCTCGGGGATTTGTGGCAGATCTCCTACAGGCCACTGGCTTTGGGGAATATAAAAATAAATTGGTGGTATACTTTCTTTCATTTACAAATTCAATTAGCACATAAAAAATATTGTATTTTAACTCATTTCATGTAAAGATAGAAGGCAGAATTAAACAAAAAATTTAAATTCTGCCTTCTATCTTTATAGTTCTGCCTGCGAGTGGCGTTTTTGGTGCCACTGCCAAGCATGGGAGATAATATTCTTAATGTCGGGATACTCTGGAGACCAACCCAAGGTTTCGATCGCCTTTTTGCTGCTGCCAACCAAAGCAGGCGGGTCTCCCGGACGCCGATCGCACTCAACAGCCTTAATCTCTTTTCCCGTCACTTGGCGAGCCGTTTCTATCACCTCTTTCACCGAAAAACCGCCGCCGTTGCCCAAATTAAAGAAATCAGATTTCCCACCATTTAACAAATATTCTAATCCCAAAATGTGAGCCGATGCCAAATCGTTAACGTGAATGTAATCCCGAATGCAAGTACCGTCAGGAGTATCGTAATCCGTGCCAAAAATCGAGATCGAATCTCGTTTACCCAAAGCCGCGAACAACACCAGCGGAATCAGGTGAGTTTCTGGATTGTGATCCTCTCCTAACAACCCGTTAGGGTCAGCCCCAGCCGCGTTAAAATACCGGAAACAAACAGACTTGAAATCATACGCAGCGTCAAAATCCGACAAAATCCTTTCTACCATTAACTTAGTAGCACCGTAGGGATTGATCGGATTTTGCGGGTGGTCTTCTGTGAGCGGAATTTTCTGCGGTACACCGTAAGTCGCGCAAGTAGAAGAAAACACAAATTTCTTCACCCCAGCAGCAATCATTGCTTCCAAAAGCGTAATAGTACCGATGACATTGTTGCGATAATATTTAGCTGGGTCGGTAACAGATTCGCCCACGTAAGCGTAAGCAGAAAAGTGCATTACAGCATCAATCTTGTGCGTAGCAAACAAGTTGTCTAGAAGAGTGCGATCGTTCGTGTCGACAACTACTAACTCCACCTGCAAAGCCCGATCGACTAAATCTCTGTGACCGTAAACTAAATTATCCAAAATTACCACACCGTAACCGGCGTTTTTCAGCGCTAATACCGCGTGAGAGCCAATATATCCAGCTCCGCCCGTCACCAAAATAGTTGGTTTGTCTGCACTCATTTTATTCTGCCTGTTTTTGTAGCTGAGATTGCCAAGAGCCTTGTTACTTTGAGACTTCCACATCTGACGCTTTCACACTCCGCACGAGCCGGAGAATTAAAGCCAAATATATAGGCTTTGCTGTGCCCGACGGGACGATCGCACTCCTAAAAAACGCTTTTTACACTCCTGATAGATACTGACTGTGCAAGTCTTTCTGTTCAATCGATAAACTTGAGGCGACCAATTTGGATATAATCAAATATCCGATTGATTTGATGTCGATCCTCTTCTGACATTTTATCATCTGACAGGATAGCCGAAGTCAAAAATAAATGTTCCCTGCGAGTGATATTGCCAGACGCTACAATCCGATCGACTTTTTGAGAAATTGTTAAGTTCGATTTGTTGTGAGATGTTCGCATTTATTCGATCGCTTTTATGCCATAATAGTTAAAGCGGATTGCAGTTATTGACCCAAAAATGGTGCGTACCCGACCGCAACTCAATTTGCTCAACAGCAGAAATAACGTATCAGAAACGTATCAGAGTTTTACTTCCGAAGATAGATATGCGGACTTAATAAATCTGCAATCAGCTTTCAGATAGCGTTCAGACTAACTTAATTATATAATATTTTTCCGAGAGAGGCACTTTTCTATGCAGGTTTATCGGCTGCCGGTACTGTCCGACAATTACATTTTCTTGCTGCACGACCCCGATAGCCACACAGCAGCCGTCGTCGATCCAGCGCGATCGCAGCCAGTATTAGAGCAACTGCAAGCACTCGGAGCCGAATTAACCGCAATTTTCAATACCCACCACCACAGCGACCACATAGGCGGCAATCAGGAACTGATCGATCGCTTTCCCCAAATTAAAGTTTACGGTGGCGCAGAAGACCGAGGCAGAATACCCGGACAGCAAGTGTTTTTACAAGCGGGCGATCGAGTTTCTTTCGCCAACAGAACCGCCGAAGTCTTCTTCCTACCCGGCCACACAAAAGCTCACATCGCCTACTATTTCCCCCCCAGCAACCCCAGCGAAATCGGCGAGTTGTTCTGCGGCGACACCTTATTTGCTGGAGGCTGCGGCAGGCTGAAAGAAGGCACTCCCGCCCAAATGTTAGCTTCTCTGGGGCAACTGCGAAACTTGCCCGATAGTACGAGAGTCTGGTGCGCCCACGAATACACGCTGAACAACCTGCAATTTGCCTTGAGTGTGGATGGCGACAATCCCGATTTACAGCAGCGCTTCGCCGAAGTCAAGGAAGCGCGCAGTCGATCGCAACCTACAATACCATCATCGATCGGCCTCGAAAAAAGCACAAACCCATTTTTGCGCTGGGATTTTCCCAACATCCAATCAGCCGCCAACACCTCCGATCCAGTGCAAACCTTCGCTCGATTGCGCGGCATGAAAGACCGATTTTGACCTTAACGTTTTTGTTTTTTCAGGTAGCTCTTAAACTTGAGTATCGGTTCGCTCAACCACCTGTCAAGTCTTTTGTATTTTAGGTAAAAGCTCGACAGCCCCTTAAACTTATTTGGAATTTTTTCCAGTTCGTCCTTAAACGGTGTCTGAGACAACATATCGACCCATAATTGATTGGGGGCCGGACTTTCCCAAGGTTTCGGTCTTGACATAAAGTGCATCACTTTACTTGACAGATCATCAGTATTGTGGTTGTTCCATATTTGGTCTAATTGCTTCCACCTTCCCGCTAAAACTGAATTTAATGCACCTTGATCGCGATCGCCCCAAACGTGGGTTCTAGCATTTTGGAGCAACTTTTCCGACAGTTGCTCTTCCTCCCAAAACTTCATGTTGTAAACTAAAACACCACTATTGAAATAAGGGTTTCGATCTTGATAATTGTTGGGATTTCCCCAGAAGTTGGCTGCGGCTGCTATCGGCCAAGTTTGAAAATCTAGGTTCCACAGCGGCTTTAAGCTGCCCAGAACGATCGTATCGCTGTCGAGCCAAATCAGCCTTTCTGTTTCTTTAGTATATTTTCGCGGCTCCAATTTAACGTAAGGAAGTTTAGAACCTGATACCGAAAGAAGTTGGTCGTAATTAGATTGCAATTCTTGCCATTCAATCTGGTATTTGCAGCACTTCTGTAACTGTTCCTTTTGCGGTGAATATATCCTGGTAGATACAACGCTAATTTTGACCGGCTCGTCCCCAGATTGGCTAACATTCAGATCTACAGACTTGAGAAGTGCTGCTAACCCCAGAATATAGGTGCGATCGGCGGCTGTGAATATGTGCATAGGATTAAGTTTGTGAGATGAACGGCAAACGTGACACAAACTTTGGGACTGGAGGAAGCAGGCGACACTGTATTGAGGTAAATGCGATCGCCAGTTTACCGTTGATCCGAACAAAATCTTGCCTAAATTTCCAGTTAGATTTACACAAAGAAACGGGGTTTCTAAGTAGGTAGGCGCCAATAAAGTTTACAATGTAACATAATGTAAGGCGGGCGTAACAAGAGCAATTGCTTCGTTTCACTCGCTGCGAAAGAGGGGTTATGTATTTTCAAGCTTCATCTACTTATTTACCTGTGTGCAAGTGCCATCTGTTCGCGCCCGAAAACGAGCAACAGCCATTGGTAATATGCAGCCACGCGAAAAATAATGAGACGGACTAACCTGGCATTTGAAACAGCCAGAAAATTCTCCATCGCCTGCGATCGATCCCGCAAATGCTTAAGACGGGGGACTCTACGATAAAATAAATTGTCTAGATATCGATATTACCGCAGAACGATCGACATCCATCTTAGGTTTGAAGTTTCACCCTGCTCAAGTCAAAAGTTCCTCTGGTTATTTCCCTATTATTGAGCGCGATTTGCTTTGCCAAAAGTAAAATGAGCGTTGTTAGAAACCGATGCAAAACCCACGCAATACTGAACCCCAAGCAAAAATCGACCCCTCTGTTTCAACGGATTCTAACAAAGCATTCTACCCAGCCGCGCCGCCAACTGATGTAGGGATGGTTCTGCAATTGGCAGATGGTAGCATTCAGGGGTGCAATTCTCACGCCCAAGAGCTGTTGGGGATGACAGCAGAACAGATGCTCTTATGCACTTCAATCAACAGTCGGTGGAAGACTCTGCGTGAAGATGGCTCGGATTTTCCTGGCGAGACACATCCGGCGATAGTGGCGCTGCAAACCGGGCAACCATGTTTAAATGTCATTATGGGCTTTGATCGGCCACAGGGAGAATTGATTTGGTTGACGCTTAATTCTCAACCTTTATTTCAGGGAGATCGATCGACTCCCTATGCGGTAGTAACAACCTTCACTCCTATCGCTCAACAAAAGCCCGAACCAGTCTGTAACGCACCCGCGCCACAACTGTCAGACACCCTCGAAAGTATTTCGGACGGGTTCTTTGCTTTGGATCGAGACTGGCGATTTACCTACCTCAATTCGCAAGCAGCGCGGTGGCTGAATCGATTCCCGCAAGAGGTGATTGGCAACACCATTTGGGAAGAGTTTCCCGAATCTGTGGGCAGTTTGTTTGAACAGGAATATCGCCACGCCGCCACCTTCCAAGTTACAGTTAGTTTTGAATCTTTTTATCCGCCGCTCAATGCTTGGTATGCGGTACGAGCCTATCCGATCGCCTCGGGACTTGCCGTTTATTTTCAAGATGTGACCGAGGAGAAAGCGGCTCGGGCTGCTTTTATTAAACAAGCGCAAACTGTGCAGCAACAACTCGCAGAAATCGAGGCGATTTATGCTAGCGCGCCGATCGGACTTTGCTTCATCGATACTGAGTTGCGGTTTGTCCGCATCAACGATCGGCTAGCAGAAATTAACCGAGTTCCAGCGGCCGCCCACATCGGCAAAACATTGCGCGAAATCTTGCCAGAAATGGCAGATGATTTAGAGCCGCTTTACCGACAAGTTATAGAAACTAAAGTTCCTCTCAAACAGCTCGAAGTTCGCAGGACGAACTCAGCACAGCCGGGAGTCGAACAGGATTGGCTGTTGAGTCTCTATCCACTGAGGGCCGAGGACGATCGCGTCGTGGGAGTGAATGTGACGGTGCATGAAATTACAGAGCGCAAAGCTTCCAAAAAAGAAATTGAACGGCTCAACCAAGAACTAGAGCGACGAGTGAATGAACTGCAATCGATACTTGATGCTGTACCCGTTGGCATTACGATCGCAGACGACCCACAGTGTAAAGTAATTCGCGCTAACCGGTTTGCCCAGTCGATGTTGATAGTGCCGCCCGATACCAATGTTTCTGGAACCGGAGAGCAAGCCGCAGCCCTTCCGTTTCGACGATTCCGCAACGGACTAGAAATTCCGGGAGAACAACTGCCCATGCAACTGGCCGTGGCGAACGGCGTCGCAGTGCGAGATGTGGAAATTCAAATGGTGCGCGAGGACGGGGTGGCTTTTGATTGGTTGGTGAATGCCGTGCCGTTATTTGACGAACAGGGCGCAGTTCGCGGCTGTGTGGCGGCCTGTATGGATATTAGCGAGCGCAGACAAGCTCTTGCTGCTTTGCGCCGCTCTGAGGAACGCTATCGCACTTTGTTTGAGTGCCTCGATGAAGGCTTTTGCATCATCGAAATGCTGTTTGACGCCAACGACAAGCCGATCGATTACCGCTTTTTGGAAGTCAATCCTGCCTTTGTGAAACAAACCGGACTCGTGGAAGCAGCAGGCAAAACGGCGCGCCAGCTCCTTCCCGAACTCGAAGATTTTGGGTTGCAGGTGTACGGCAAAGTCGCGCTGACAGGGGAACCAGCGCGCTTTGAACACGGCTCGGAAGTCATGAACCGCTGGTTTGAGGTTTTGGCGTTCCGCACTCCTGAGCCGCAGAGCCGAAAAGTAGCCTTGCTTTTCAAAGAAATCACCGAGCGCAAACAATCCGAGAATCGGCTGCGACAACAGGAAGAGCAACTGCGGCTGTTCGTCAAACATTCGCCTGCGGGGGTGGCGATGTTTGACCGCCAGATGCGGTATATGCTGGTGAGCGACCGCTGGCTGGCAAGTTACGGGCTCGGCACTCAAAACATTGTAGGCCGATCGCACTACGACATCTTTCCCAATTTGCCCGATCGTTGGAAACAAATCCACCAGCGCTGTCTGGCGGGAGCAGTCGAAACCTGCCAAGAAGATCGGTTTCCCCGCCCTGATGGCTCGATCGACTGGGTGCGCTGGGAAATTCACCCTTGGCGAACCAACACCAACGAGATTGGCGGCATTATGATTTTTTCCGAAGTAATCACCGAGCGCAAAAACGCTGAACTGGCGCTCACGGAGGCCTCCCAGCAAATCAGCAATATTCTAGAAAGTATTACCGATGCCTTTATGGCGATCGATGCACAATGGCGCTATACCTACGTTAATGCCACTGCTGAAAAACTGCTTTCTCGATCGAGAAACGACTTGTTAGGTCGATCGATGTGGGAGGTGTTCCCCGCTGAGGGAGAATCGAATTCGAGGGTATATCAAGAATTTCATCGAGTCGTTAACGAGCAAGTTTCTCTCAAATTTGAAGAGTTTTCCCCGTCGCTCCAGATATATATAGAAGTGAGCGCCTATCCTGCCGCCGAAGGACTTACCGCTTATTGGAGCGATATTAGCGATCGCAAACGCACAGAAGAAGAACTGCGGCAAAAGAATGCGATTTTGAATCTGATTAACGAGTCAGCGCCCACGCCAATTTTTGTCAAAGATCGAGAAGGACGGATTATTTATGCAAATCCAGCCACGCTGGACGTACTGGGCAAACCTGCTGCTGAAGTAATTGGCCGGCGCGATCGGGATTTATACCCAATAGCAGAACTTGGAGCCATAGTCTCGGAAAACGATCGGCGCATTATGGAATCCGGCAAAACAGAAGTCGTCGAAGAATCTCCCGATGGCCTTCGGACATTTGTGTCAATGAAAGCTCCCTACCGCAATCAGGCGGGAGAAGTCATCGGCCTGATTGGTATCTCCAGCGACATCACAAATCGCAAACGAGCCGAAGTCGCTATGCAAGAACAAACTAAGTTACTGCAAGTCATCATTGACAGCATTGGTGATGGCTTGATTTTGGCCAACCAACAACGGGAGTTTGTGTTGTTTAACCGAGCCGCCGTAGGAATATTCGGTCAGCTATCGAATGAAAAATCTTGTGAGGAATGGTCGAGTACCTACGGACTATTTTTGGCCGACAAAAAAACCTTTTTCCCCGACGCTGAACTACCTCTAGCCAGAGCAATCAAAGGTGAATATGTCAATGATGTAGAGGTATTTGTCCGCCGCGAAGATTCCGAAGGCCGCTGGATCAGTATCAGCGGTTATCCGGTAGTGGATGCTAGCAGCCAAATCAAAGGCGGAGTGATTGTCTGTCGGGATATCACAGAACGCAAACAAGCAGAAGCAGCGATGCAAGAAAGCGAAGAACGATTCCGCAATATGGCTAACAATGCTCCTTTTAAGGTATGGGTAACAGACTCCACAGGCTATTGCACTTTCTTGAGCGAAAGCTGGTATGAATTCACAGGTCAAAGTGAGGAAACAGGTTTGGGATTGGGTTGGGTAAACGCGCTCCATCCAGAAGACCGAGAACAGGCAAAAAAGGCATTTTTGACCGCCAACGAACGCCAGGAACCGTACAGCGTGGAATATCGCCTCCAGCGCAAGGATGGCGGATATTCTTGGGCGATCGATGCGGCTGCTCCCAGATTTTCCAAAAGCGGACAATTTGAGGGTTATATCGGCTCTGTTATCGACATTACAGAGCGCAAACAAGTGGAAAATGAGCGCGATATGGTTCTCCAATTAGAACAAACTGCCCGCGCGGAAGCCGAGCGAGCTAACCGCATTAAAGACGAATTTCTGGCGGTGCTTTCTCACGAGTTGCGATCGCCCCTGAATCCGATTTTAGGCTGGTCGCAACTGCTCGTCGGCGGCAAGCTGAACGCGAGTCAAAGTGCCAAGGCTTTTGAGACGATCGAGCGCAACGCCAGACTGCAATCTCAATTAATCGAAGATTTGCTTGACGTGTCTCGGATTCTGCAAGGAAAACTCAGATTGAATGTTGCTCCGATGAATCTGGAAACCATTATTCCCTCTGCTGTGGAAACCGTGCAATTAGCAGCCGAAGCTAAAAAAATTCAAATCCAAACAATCTTAAATCCCAATGTCGGGCAAGTTCTCGGCGATACAAGTCGCTTGCAGCAAATTGTGTGGAATTTGTTATCAAATGCGGTGAAATTCACGCCCGAAGGCGGTAGAATCGAAGTTCGATTAGTGCAAATCGCACGCCAAGCTCAAATTCAAGTCACGGACACTGGTAAAGGCATTATTCCAGATTTCTTGCCTTATGTTTTTGACCATTTCCGACAAGAAGATGGCGCTACAACGCGCAAATTTGGCGGCTTGGGACTGGGATTGGCGATCGTCCGCCAACTCGTCGAACTTCACGGCGGAACGGTGTTTGCAGAAAGCGCTGGAGAAGGTAAAGGAGCGGCGTTTACGGTGAGATTACCGCTATTAAATGATGATTCTAGAAGGCAGGAGGAGGAAGAACGTCATTGGGCAGCTTGTCCCGATCTCTCATCCTTGCCGCTAGCTGGATTGAGAATTTTGGTGGTAGATGATGAACTCGACTCGCGAGATTTTGTCTCTTTCGTGCTTGAGGAAGCGGGTGCAGAGGTGATTTCCCTGTCATCTGCTGCTGAGGCGCTAGAGTCGATCGAACAAACTGCACCGGATTTGCTCGTCAGCGACATTGGAATGCCGCACATCGACGGGTATATGTTGATCGAGCGCATCCGCACTCAGCTTGCGCCTGAGTATCGGCAGTTGTTGGCGATCGCCTTAACGGCCTATGCTGGAGAGGCGAACGAGCGCCAAGTTTTGCAAGCCGGATTTGACAAACACTTAGCCAAGCCGATCGATCCGACCCAGTTAGTTGCTACTGTAGCGCGATCGATCGTCGCCAATCGCCTTGAAAATAAAGCCTGAGTTCTCGGTAATACATTGCACTGTAGTTGATTTGGCTCATTACACCACCCCCATTTTGCCTAATTTCAAACTGAATTTGCCCGTTAAAAATATTATCTCTGTTTCTTCCCTCGAACCTCGAATCTCGAACCTCCTATCTCGAATCCGCTACATCCGCTACATCCGTTACATCCGCTACATCCGTTACAAAATCCGTTGCCGAACTTCCTTGCGATCGCCCCTCAAACTTCGCTATTATAAAAAGTTGCAGTTAAAACCCCACAACCAACGATCATGGCCAAGCGCGTCCAATTAGTTTTAAATAAAGATGTCAGCAAACTCGGCAAAGCTGGCGACGTAGTAGAAGTAGCCCCGGGCTACGCCCGCAACTACCTAGTACCCCAAGGAATGGGATTTAGAGCCACTCCGGGCATTCTCAAGCAAGCAGAGCGCCGCCGTGAAGAAGAAAGACTGCGCCAGCTAGAGCTCAAGCAGCAAGCTGAAGTCCGCAAAACCGCCCTCGAATCGGCCGGGCCTTTCATCATTTCCAAGCAAGTTGGCGAAGCTGACGCGATTTTTGGTACTGTCACCAACCAAGAAGTAGCAGAACTGATTTTCAACTCTACCAGTCAAGAAGTCGATCGGCGCGGCATCACCCTGCCCGAAATTCGCCAAACTGGTACATACAAAGCTGAAATCAAACTACACGCAGAAGTTACCGCCGAAGTTGATATTCAAGTTGTTCCGATGTAATTAAAAGTCATCAGTCATCAGTCATTAGTTGTTAGTCATTAGTCATCAGTCATTAGTTGTTAGTCATTAGTCATTAGTCATTAGTCATTAGCTAAGAACTGAGTACCGCTAACTAAGAAGTGAGTAACGCTAACTAAGGACTGAGGACTGCTAACTTGCAGATTTAAAACAGAGGACTAATCACTGGCAACTAATAACTATAGGATTTACGCAAAAAATGCTTGAAGGCGCTATAGGTAGGAATAAGGTGCGCCCATAAGCAGCCTACAGATAGAGTTGTTGCGTAAGTCCTAAACTAATGACTAATAAGTAAGCTGTTTTGCATTTAATTTGTATGTTGAGGGCGGGCTCTCCTGCCCACCCCACAAGAGGAAAAATTTATTTTACTATGCAATTTAAATACGGATTAGCTTAATGACTAATGACTGACAACTAATGACCGAGGACTATTGACTGATGAGCGATTTGATGCCGACAAATATAGAGGCAGAAGAAGCAATTTTGGGCGGGATTTTAATTGACCCCGAAGCTATTTCCCGAATTGCCGAACTTCTGCGGCCGGAGTTTTTTGCCATCACCGCTCATCAAGTCATTTATCGATCGGCATTAGCGCTATTTTTACAGGGTCAACCTACCGATTTAATGACGGTAACGACTTCTCTAACCGACCGCAACCAGTTAGAGCAAGTAGGAGGACTAACTAAATTAGCACAATTAGTCGATCGCACAGTTTCCGCAGTCAACATTGACCAATATGCAGTTTTAGTTGAAGACAAATATCAGCGCCGCAAATTAATCGAAGCGGGCAACAACATAGTACAATTAGGTTACGAGACAGCAACACCACTAGAAACAGTCTTAGACCGCGCCGAACAAGAAATTTTCAGCATAACTCAAGAACGCCCGCAACAGGATTTAGTGTCGATAGGCGAAACACTAAACCAAACCTTTCAAGACCTAGAAAATCGCAATGAAGGCCTGACACTTCCCGGTATTCCGTGCGGTTTCTATGACTTAGATGCCATGACAGGAGGCTTTCAGCGATCGGATTTAATCATCGTTGCGGCTAGGCCGGCGATGGGAAAGTGCTGTACAGATGATTCCGTTATCCTACAAAGCGATGGAAGCCTTGTTACCCTTGAAGAAATCTATCAAAAACGTCAAGCTGAATTACTAACATTAGGAGAAGATTGGCAATTTCACCTAACTCGACCATCAGCTTTTATAGATGATGGAATTAAGCCTGTATTTCGGGTAACAACAAAACTAGGACGTTTTATAGAAACTACAATTATACACCCATTTTTAACAATTAAGGGATGGCGGCATTTGGCCCAAATACAAGCAGGCGATAAAATTGCTGTCCCCCGGAGGATGAATGTTTTTGGTCAAGAAACCATCCGATCCTGTGAAGTTAAGTTATTGGCTTATCTAATTGGCGATGGGTGTTTGACACGCAGCGCGCCGAAGTTCACCAATGGAAATACTGCTATACTACAAGATTTTGCTGAAGCTGCTACTAGCTTCGGAGGTCTTAAGCTGCGATTCCGCGAGCAAGGGAAACGCACACCAGAATATTATGTCATGGGCGATCGAGAAGGTTACATGGATGCTATTAATACAAAGCATAAAAACCCGCTGAGACTCTGGTTAGAAGAATTAGGTCTGATGGGAAAAAATGCTCACCAGAAAACTGTACCAGAAATAGTTTTTAAATTGGAGCGATCGCAAGTTGCCCTTTTTCTCAACCGCCTCTTTTCAACAGACGGCTGGGCAACCGTGCTTAGCAGCGGTCAATCTCAACTAGGCTACTGTTCTGTCAGCGAAGGACTAGCCAGACACGTACAGCATCTACTGCTGAGATTTGGCATCATTGCCGCCCTCAAAAAGCGTTCTGTCAAATACAAAAATACTCGTAAACCAGCTTGGCAAATCGATATTACTGATGCTAAATCCATCAAAACATTCATATCAGAAATTGGCATTTTTGGCAAAGAGGTAGCATTATTCAAAGTAAAAGAAGCCTTAGAAAATAAAGAATACCAAACTAACCGCGATTTAATTCCGGTCGAGGCGTGGGAATACCTAGCATTAGCAAAAGGCAACGAATCTTGGGCATCCTTAGCAAAACGAGCAGGTATCAAAGGTCATTCAAATATCCACGTTGGTAAACGAGCGCTGTCCAGGGAAAGATTTTTAGTTTTAGCAACTGCTTTAGATAATTTATGGCTGAAACAACTGGCAGATAGTGAGGTTTACTGGGATGAAATAGTTTCTATCGAACCGATGGGAAACAAGCAAGTTTACGACTTAACTATCCCGGAGACACACAATTTTGTGGCTAACGATATCTGCGTTCACAATACTGCTTTTTGTACCAACATCGCCCACCACATCGCCGCCGGACAGCAAAAATTGCCGGTTGCCGTTTTCAGCTTAGAAATGTCGAAAGAACAGCTAGTGCAGCGTATCCTGTCCAGCGAAGCCAAAATAGAAAGTAACCGGTTGCGATCGGGTAGAATCAGTCAAAACGAATGGGAACCCATCAGTACAGCCATTGGCAACTTATCAGAACTGCCGCTGTTTATTGACGATACTCCCAATATTACCGTCACAGAAATACGATCGAAAGTCCGCCGCCTCCAAGCAGAACAAGGCGGAACCCTAGGATTAGTCTTGCTAGATTACCTGCAATTAATGGAAGGTACCAGCGACAACCGCGTGCAAGAACTATCTCGAATTACCAGAAGTCTTAAAGGTTTAGCCCGCGAACTCAACGTGCCGATTATTGCCTTATCTCAGTTGAGTCGGGGTGTGGAAGCGAGGACAAACAAGCGGCCCATGATGTCTGATTTACGCGAAAGTGGCTGCTTAACAGGTGATAGTTTAGTTACCCTGGCGGATAGTGGATTAGAAGTCCCGATTCGTGATTTAGTCGGCAAATCAGGCTTTGCTGTTTGGGGATTAAATTCAGATACCCTGAAACAGGAAAAAGCGATGGTGACTAATGCTTTTTGTACTGGAATCAAGCCCGTCTGGGAGATGACGACTTGCTTGGGAAATTCGATTACAGCAACAGGCAATCATAAGTTCTTTACATCAGATGGTTGGAAGCGGTTAGATGAATTAAAAATAGGCGATCGAATTGCTACACCTCGCTCAATTCCTTCTACGGAAGTGCAGACGATGGGTAATGCTGAATTAGCTTTACTAGGACATTTAATTGGTGATGGTTGTACTTTGCCCCGACATACCATTCAGTACACGACGCGAGAATTAGATTTAGCTGAATTAGTTGCACATTTGGCGATAGAAGTATTTGGTGATAAAATTAATCCCCGCATTAAACGCGAACGCGATTGGTATCAAGTTTATCTCTCCGCTAGTTATCGTCTCGCTCCCAATATTAAAAATCCGATTACTAAATGGCTCGAACAATTAGAAATATTTGGTTTACGTTCCCATGAAAAATTTATTCCCAGTTTAGTATTTACCCAACCGCAAGAATCGATCGCTCTTTTCCTTCGACACCTATGGGCAACTGATGGTTGTATCCGCACGAGTAAAGACAATTCCCACTATCCCAGTGTTTACTATGGATCTAGTAGCGAAAAACTAGCGCGGGGAGTTCGATCGTTATTATTAAAATTGAATATTAATGCCTCTTTGAAATCCATTGGCCAAGGAAATAAAGGGCGAACTCAATATCAAGTATGGGTAGGTGGGAAGCAAGATCTAGAAAAATTTATCTATCGGATTGGTGCGGTTGGCAATTATAAACAAGAAAGTTTAGTCGCCGTCAAAATATATCTAGAAAAATCTGGAGGGGCTAATACCAACCGAGATTTAATTCCCAACCAAGTTTGGCGAACCCAAGTTAATATGGCCAGAGAACGTTTGGGGTTAACAACTAAACAAATTCAAGCAAGTTTGGGCGTGCGCTATTGTGGCGACAGCTCCTATCAATGTGATATCAGTAGAGAACGAGCTATGCAGTTAGCTACTCTTCTAGAATCTGAAGAAATGCTGAAAATTGCTGCTAGCGATATCTATTGGGATAAAATAAAAAAAATAGATTTCATCGGCGAAGAAATGGTTTACGATCTAACGGTAGAAAAAGTTAAAAACTTTGTTACACAAGGATTGTACGCTCATAATAGTATCGAGCAAGACGCGGATTTAGTAATTATGCTCTACCGCGATGAATATTACAACCCTGATTCGCCCGATCGCGGAATTGCAGAAGTAATTATTACCAAACACAGAAACGGCCCCACAGGAATCATCAAACTATTATTTGACGCCCAATTTACCTGCTTCCGCAATCTGGCATCTCCGAAGCGATCGTAAATCCACCAGGGCTGATATTATGTCCGTTGAATTGGCCGTTATAAAACTTTGTCGCTCAAGTGGGGGGCGGGTTTATAGATTTTGTCGAGGTGAATGGAAGATTGTTGGTGAAACCTGCGACTACCAATGTTGTGGTTAATTTACCCGACGCGATCGGCCCAGGTGCAGCTATATTTTACAGTCAACTTTGATGAAATTATCGTGGGGTGGGCGTCTCGCCCGCCCGAAAAATACAACGCAAGATGCGGAACAGCTTATTAAACAGAAACCCGGTTTCTTAAAAAAAACCGGGTTTCTAAACACCGTAAAAGTTTTACGTTGAATTAGATTGAGCTACCTAGCCAGCGATTCTCAACAATTCCACATCAAAAATCAGCGTAGCATTAGGAGGAATCACCCCGCCCGCACCGCGAGCACCGTAACCGAGTTCAGGGGGAATAATCAACTTGCGGCGCTCTCCAACTTTCATCGTACCGACACCTTCATCCCAACCCTTAATTACTTGACCCACGCCAATTTTGAACTCAAAAGGAGAATTGCGATCGCGCGAACTGTCAAACTTCGTGCCATCCTCCAAAGTTCCAGTGTAGTGCACCACAACCCTCTGCCCGGTTTTTGGAGTCGCCCCATTACCCTCTTTCAATTGAACATATTTCAGACCTGAATCTGTGGTGACAGTTTTCTCAGTATTATCAGTCATGTTATTGCCAGCGATAGTAGCTGGTACCTCCGGTAAAGTAGCATCAGCTACTAGCAAGCTATCTTCATTTAAAGACGGCGCTGACAACTTCTCAATAGCAGTCTCGGGTAAAAGATTATTCAATTCGGCTGCAACTGCTTGGGACCCAGAACCGCCCATTTGAGCGACTATCAAAAACACAAAGCAAACCAGCATTACTCCCAAGCTGACTAGAACTCCTCGCAAAATTAATCCTCCTGATACTTTTAACCGCGATATCTCAGAGATCTAAGACATCTAGTACAACAAGAACTACCAAATTTTATCTGAACTTTTCCACCAAAAAACGGCAGGTACCAGATAATTTTAAAGGCAAAAGTATGAAGTCAGAATGTTTGTAATTATACATAAATGGCTTCTACATAAGTGCCTTTTTTAGCCTTCTGCCTTCGGATGACAATCTTATCACAAGATAGCAGCGAACTCCTCGCGGGCGTTAGCTAAGCCCGCCCCTACGGGGGCTGCGCCAACGAAGAGGATCGAACTCAGCGCCAGTTACGGTTTTCTAAATCCCGCATCTGACGTTCCAAACGATCGAGCCTTCCCCGCAACTCATCCATTTCGGACTGTCGGGGGACTCCCATATCTTGCAGCATATTCCGTAGTTGCCGCTGCAACTGCGTCTCCCAATTGCCCTGTTCAGACTTGATGTGCTCCGTCATGTCATCGACAAAGGTTTTGGCTTGCTCGGAATTGATTTTGCCATCTTTGACCCATTGCTCGCTCACTTCCTGCAATTTCTCTGCCACCAGGGAGGTAGTACCAATGCCCAGCATTACCAGTTGTTTGAGTAAGTTGCTATTGTTATCCATAGATTTTTCCTAATGTTTGCCCTTTCATACCCGATCGGCTCAGGTCGCCTGCTGTCGCTGCGAAACCATCTGTAAACTTAAAGTTACATCAGCGCACAACTACCTTTCTATTTTGGAGCATCCAGCCGCCTGATGGCGAGCCGATCGCGCATTCTCGACGTTCGGAAAACCCGCTAATGAGCCTACCCACCACATTACCCCATCACCCTGCTGTCTATGCCTGATTGCCCCCGCTGTCACCAACCTGTAGACGCCCAAGCGCTCGCCTGTCCACACTGCAAAATCCCCCTCAAAGCTTTCGGTCATCCGGGTATCCCTCTTTATCGATCGAAACCCGAAGAATTTCTGTGCACTACCTGTATTTATCACGCAGACGACACTTGCAACTACCCGCAGCGTCCCTTTGCCAAAGAATGCACGCTTTATCACAATCAAGCTGAGCCACTTGTGCCGCAGACGAGTCCTTACAGCAGCGGCGACGGACTGCAATCGCTCAAAAATTGGTGTCAGCGCCATCTAGTTTGGTTAGCATTGTTAGGTTTAATTATTATTAGCATTGCTCTGTCGATTTAATCGGATTGTACAAAGCGTAGAATAGAGATATCTCTGTTAATCTGGGTTGCTCTATTATTCTCTAAATTATTCATGAGCTACGTATTCGGCATCGACGGCGGCGGCACTAAAACTATCTGCCTTTTAATGGATGACAACCACATTGTTTTAGGACGAGGTGAAGCCGGGCCGTCAAATTATCAAACCCTGGGAATTGAGACAGCAAAACAATCCATCCAATTGGCGATCGAACGAGCAGTTCTGTCCGCTCAGGTCGAGGCTGCAGGCAATCTCAACATAGAAGCAATCGGTCTGGGACTAGCAGGGGTCGGGCGTCCAAAAGATCGTGAAATAGTGCAATTTGTAGTGCAGAACTTGCAGTTGACGAATACTTTACCAGTAACCCGATCCTTCCTGCCCAGGAATATAGTAATTTGCAGCGACTGCGCGATCGCACTTGCTGGCGGTACAGGCCATCCAGTGGGTATCGCCGTTATTTCAGGCACCGGTTCGATTGTTTTCGGGCAAAACCGTCAAGGGAAAACCAAACGAGTCGGGGGTTGGGGATATATTTTAGGCGATGAAGGCAGCGGATATAACATCGCCCTTCAGGGTTTGCAAGCTGCTTTGAAGTTCTATGACGGACGCGAAGATTTTACCGTGCTTGCGGAAAAATTTCAAACGCATTTAGGCCTCAATAACCTAGAAGAATTGGTAGAAGTTGTTTACGGGCGCGGTTGGGGAGTCAAAGAAATTGCAGCTTTAGCGCCGATTGTCGATCGAGCCGCAGCAGAGGGCGATCGCGTCGCTGACTGCATTATCAATAATGCTGTAGCAGAATTAACCTATTCAACAAAAATAGCCATTTCAGCGCTATTTAACCAAACAGAAGAATTTGAAATTGTGATCGTAGGAGGTGTGTGGGGCGGCGAGGCAAATTGCCGAGGTCGATTTGAAGCGGCCATAAGTGCGATCGCCCCAAAAGCTAAGGTAATCTCGCCCCGATACGAACCAGCTTTCGGTGCTGGATTGCTAGCCTTAAACGCTCTCAACAATTAATTGTTGACTGTTGACTGTGGACTGCTGACAAGCTAAATATTTTACACCTACTTTCCAGCTTCCAGATCCCGGCTGTGCAGTCAAATCTCAAATCTCAAATCTCAAATCGACTGACTGTTGACTGTTGACTATCTTCCTTATCTTCCCGATCGCCCCTGTCTTGCGGATTTTCTCGATTTTTCCAAATTTTCAACTTCTGGATTATCGACCTTATCTTCCCAACTTGTAGAATTCCCGCCTGCCATAATCAAAACATCAGATGAATGCGAAACCAGAAACAAATTTAGCAGTAGTGCGTTCCTAAGTAAACAAAAACCGAAGCAAGGAGACAATTTATATGATTACTTCTCAAAAATGGCGTTCAGCAACAGCAGCAATCCTCGCACTGGGCATTACCATTGGAACCAGCGCGCCGCTGGTAGTAGCTACTCCCGCAGAAGCCCAACAACGAATTTCCCAATTTGATAGCATCCGAATTCCGTCGGGCAGTGTAATTCCAGTTAGCTATGAAAAAGACAAAATAGTTGTCACCCGCGAAGAAACTGCACCTTTAACTTTAACAGTAGCGCGAGACATCCGCACACCTCAAGGCAGAGTATTAATCCCCGCAGGCAGCCAGATAGTCGGGGCACTGCAACCTGTCAGAAGAGGCAATCAAAGTGGTACTCAATTTGTTGCCAGAGAGTTAATTATCAGCCGCCGCCAACGCTATCGGATTGACGGAAATTCAGGAATTATTACCAGAACCGAAAGAGTCCAAAAAGGTGCTGGCACAGGTTCAGTAGCGCAAGGTGCCGCCTTGGGTGCAGCAGCAGCAGCAGCACTCGCAGGCATTACCGGCGACAAAGCGATCGCGACTGAAGAAGTATTGGGAGGCGCTGGGATCGGCGCTTTAGCTGGAGTATTGTTGGGGCGGCGCAGCGTTGACGTGCTCGTGATTCGCCCGGAACAAGATTTGGCAGTGAGATTGCGATCGGACATCGTACTCCGCTAATATTGGAATCTTCGGATTAATTATTTGCAGTAAAACATTGTCGATCGCTAACTTGTGGTCTCCCGATAATTGGCTAGGCATACTGTTAAGGTTGTGCCTAGCCATGTTTGTTGGCGGAATTATTGGATGGGAGCGCCAACTCAGAAACAAACCAGCGGGATTGAGAACTCATATGCTAGTAAGTATGGGTTCTGCACTGTTTGTTTTAATGCCGCTGGCAATGGGTAAAAATGAAAACGGAGGAGATGCTGTAGCGCGGGTAATTCAAGGCATTGCTGCCGGGATTGGGTTTTTGGGAGCCGGAGAAATCCTGCGGGAATCTCAGCAGGAAAGAGGCAAACCTGAAGTTCACGGGCTTACCTCTGCCGCCGCTATTTGGGTATCAGCAGCTTTAGGAACTGCGGCAGGATGCGGGTTGTGGCAACTGGCATTAATTGGCGCTTTCATGTCGCTGTTTGTTCTGAGAGTAATTAAAGAGTTAGAGCGTCGGAGTCGTAGGAAATAGTCTCAGTGATGATATAAAATCGGGTATTATAACCGTTATAACGTTTGTAGTGACGACGGAAGTACGAGCTATTTTTGTGATGGTTAAATTCCTCACTATCAACTAATTTTATTGCGCTAGATTGAGGGTAAATAATATTAGCTGTTTCATACCAAGTCCAGTTAATCACTGCTCGTAAATTGTTGGCCCTCATCCCAGCCATACCTGTCAAGATGGTGAAAAAAGGGGGTTACACAATTTGAGGATGATTATTGTGGGCATTGGTTTCAACTTAACGTTAAACCTTATTCCGGCAGGGGTTGAAACAAGAGCCTCCCTCAAAGCGAAAGTCCTCGCTATGAGGACTAATGAGTTCTTCAGTCCTCTTTGAGAGGACTTTCGCTATGAGACAGGGAATTCATTCCCTGGCGGACTTCCGGGTGAGCGCAGGGCGGTTTCATGCTCACGAAAATCGCGATTTTGACTCTTGTAGTGCCAAGAATCTCTACCCCCACACAGACGATTTCACAGGCATTTCAGACATGGGGCTCTTCACGAGGGATTGCCCCTAGGTCGAATGAAACCGCCCTGCGGGTGAGCGGAAGGACTGGCGGACTAAAAGCTTAAGTTGACACTAATATATTGTGGGGTGTTCTGCCTTGTGTGAAAATACACGCCTTCGGGCTACGAGAGTCCATTCCACAAAAAAACAATCAAAATCACCCCGCAATTATCCAACGCCTACAAAGTGGCTAAAACGCTTGAAATCTCTGCTTGGGGCGATCGATAAATCTTCTCCATTTGATAGAGAATTAACAATACATAACATTTCAAGAATAATGCTCAACTTTTACGAAGCAAACACTTTAACTACGCCTTCACAGGTCTGGTCATCCCAGCCTGACCTTGGACGAATGGAGTCCTCACTACAGCGGTTCTCAAAAAAGTGAGGTATGCCCTATTCCCACGGAGGCCTATTCCCTATGTCCGAGAGTCCCTCATCTTTCCGAGAAAGGCTATATCCACTTAAATATTCATTTAAATATTTTTTTCAATTTTAGTCAATTTGGTCAACACCCATTGAACCAAAATACCAATATTTTTTAGATTAATTAATATAAATCATCCCAACCATTGTATTTTACCAGTTTTTAGTAATTAGAAAAGTTAATATTTATATCGAGCAATGGCTTAATAAAAAAATTAATTTTTCTCCGAAAAACTTGGCATTGTTATCAATTCCAAAGACTCTTGCCTGACGCGGCCCGCCATCGCAGCTAACTGCAAGCTCATAAAAGCATTCAAATCTTCCAAATCACACTTAGCGGAGGAAAAAATATTCTGCATTTCATTTTCCGCTTCCAAACTCAGATATCCAGCGGCAATAGCTTGTTTTACAACTTCACGAATCTGCACGGTAGAAATGTCCCTTACTAAATTTGAACTAATCAAAAGCCAACTAATTACTAACAGGAAGTTTCGGAAGCCGTCTCGCCAAAGATTTCAAATTTTTTCAGCTCGCGAGACTCTTGTTTCACTCCTCCGGACATAGCTGCTAGTTGCAAAGCCATAAAAGCATTTAAGTCTTCCAAGTCATACTTGGTGGTAGTTAACATCCGCCGCAGTTGATTTTCGGCTTCAATGGTTAGATAGCCTAGAGCCAGAGCTTGCTGGGCGATCTCGCGAATTAGTACCATAACACTTCGGGATTTTATTGGTTCAAGTTTAAGTATCAACTGTTTTCACAGAATCAGCAGTGACGGCTATTGCTCGATAAGTGTGACCTTGTTACGGGGCACTCGTGACAGCCGGAGTCGCAGAGTGTGACTAAGTATTTGCACGGTTGTGACGGCGATCACGTGGGGGATGCCAGAGGAGGAGTCCGAGAGTGGGGAGTCAGAGAGTGTCCGGGTGTCTGGGTGGGGGAGTCGGAGAGTGTCTGGGTGGGGGAGTCGCAGAGTAGGAGCATTTTTCTTTTTCCCTCGGACTAATGACTGATGACTCCTGCTTCCTACCTTCAGAAGACGCTCAACGTCTATAATCAGCAAGTTAAATATTTACGGCAAGACATATGGAAGCAGCACATAAAGATTTGCTACAACAAATAGCCCGATTATCGGAAACTTATGCTAATTTGGCAGATCGCCTTTCCCAAGCAGCCAAACAACTGCAAGACTCGGGCCTTCCTCCCTCTGACAGCTTGCTGCAAGAAGTAGCAGCCTACAGTCGCAACTTTGCCGGTGTGCAAAAACAAGCTCTCGAACTCAACAAATCCGCGATCGCACCGGGGGAAATTGCTTCCCTCAAAGACATTCAACACTTAGTCGAGACTGCCGCAGCTTCCGAAGGTAAAGCAGAAATTCGCGATGCAGCATTGAAAGTGATCGATCGAGTATTGGCGATCGCCCACCGCGAACAAAGCGACTTCGCGCCCTTACAATCAGTTCATGCCAGAGCTCGCGAACTGCAGCGCGCGATTTCCGAATCCACCCCAACTCAACTGCATTCCGACGCAGAATCCTTAGTCAGCGGCAAACACCCAGTTTCAGCAGTGCTCGCCCTGGTGGAACAGCAAGACAAATTAGATGACGAACAGTGGGTCATTCTCGAAGAAACAGTCAGCGCTGCTTTTGGCAAACAAATAGCCGTAGCCATTTCCAGAGGCAAATTAACCATTGCTGAGATGGTAAAAGCAGCACCTGCAAAAGTCGAACCCGCATTTAAAGCAGCGCCAGAACCAAAAATCAGCGCCGAACCTTTGCCAGAAGTGATTGTCATCCCGTCAGGAAATGTGGCGCCGAAACAAGTTACAGTTGCGCCACAGATCCAGATTTTGGAATCCCCCGCACCTTCTGCCCCCATGCACGAGGTAATTATTGTTCCCAGCGTGGAAGTACCTAAGTCTCTTCAGACAACCGGTTCCGGGAACATTGTTTTTGGGGCTCCTCGGGACATTCAACCAGCGGTGGCAGTAGAAGGCGGTTTGGGAATCAAAGTTTTGGTGCACATTCAGGGAATTGGCGATCGAACTTTCGGTGCTCGAGAATACGCGGGTACTAAAGCTCAAGGGCGCCGCGTCGAAGGATTTCAAATTAATATTGAGCCCCCAATTCCCGGCTTAAATGTCGAGTACATGGCTCACGTCGAAGGTGTTGGCGATACTCCTTGGATCGGCGAAGGAGAATTGGCAGGTTTTCGGGGTCAAGCGAAACGAATTGAGGGATTTGCGGTGCGGTTGAGCGGGCCGCAAGCTGATAAGTACGACGTATTTTATAGCGCTCACATTCAGAATATCGGCGACACCGAGGTGTCCTCCAACGGCGAATATTGCGGCACTCGCGGCAAAGCTTTGAGAATAGAGGGCATCAAAGTTTGGATCGCGCCGTCTGCGAGTTCCCAAACAGCGGCGCCTGTAGGTTTAAAAGTGTTGGCGCACATTCAAGGAATTGGCGATCGAACTTTTAGCGATCGAGAATATGCGGGTACTAAAGCTCAAGGCCGCCGCGTCGAAGGATTTCAAATTAAAATAGAGCCTCCCGTTGCCGGTTTAAATTTGCAGTACATGGCTCACGTTGAAGGAGTTGGCGACACTGCTTGGATCTCTGAAGGCGAGTTAGCTGGATTCCGGGGCAAAGCCAAGCGCATTGAGGGATTTGCCGCGCGGCTGACTGGGCCGCAAGCTGATAAATACGACGTATTTTATACGGCTCACATCCAGAATGTAGGTGATACTCCTGTTACTGCTAACGGTCAATATTGCGGCACTCGCGGCAAAGGTTTGAGGGTTGAGGGGATGACGGTTTGGGTTGAGCCGAAAGCGTAAAAATTGAGAATGAATGGAAAATTTTCAATGGCATTTTCCATTCATTAAATACTCGAATAAGTAGGGTGCGTCTATTCACATTATTTACGCCACAAACTAACAATCTCCAAGCTGATGCACCGCTCGATAATATCATGTTCTGCTAATCACAAGGCAATTGTTCGCGCTCGTGTACCAATCTCAGATGGTGGCGATTGCTTCGCTTCACTGCCTGCGTTCCGCTCGCAATGACAAATTATAACTAATTTATCGGACATGATATAAATGGTGCGTCAGAATTCGACTTTTCATACTTCTTGAAAATCTCTAATCTGACGCACCCTACCGCTGACGCACCAGCCAATAAACGGTGCGTCAGAACGATATTTTATACTTTCTGTGCTTATTCAGAATCCCAAAATTGACAGCAATATGTCTCTTTGACCTTTTCAGCTTGAATTTTTTTGTTGATTTCGGAGCGATTCAGTTCCCTGTTGCGGATGGTATGCACGATCAGATATAATCCAGCCCAAATCAACATTGCGAGGACGATCGCACCAATCAATTATCCCATAGCTTTCTTTAAAGGTTGAGGTTGGCTGTAGCTCATCTAGCGCAGCGATTGGCAGCCCACAAGATGCAAATCATTGCTGTTGAGTGCGGATCTCAGCCTGTTATAGCAGATGTTGAAGGCTTTAGTTATTCTTGAAAGAAGAAAGTCGATTGTCAACAAAATATTAAGCAATTGTCATATTTACAGGCTGTGGAATTACACGGTTGCTGAGCGGGAAATGCTCTTTGGCGGCACTATCCGTAAAATGTATCATAGATACTTTACAGGGCGGTAGAGTTGGAGTTAACATCGGCTGAGCCGAGCAAATATTACAGCCAAAAACAAAATATTATGTCAGATGCACGCGATCTATGATTTTACCGTGCTTGGGGATAAATAGTTACTTAAAAAAGTCTTAAAAATCCCGTGACACTTGCTTAGAAGTATTTTCGTTCAATACTTACATATAAATATGTCATTGCCAGCAGACGATCGCCCGCAATCCGCAACCACTGATAGTGAATCTTCCTATCAACTTTCACCGATACAGCAAGGGATGTTGTTCGACAGCCTTTCGGGTCAACAATCAGGGATAGACATCGAACAAGCGATCTGTAGCATCCGCGAAAATTTGAATGTTTCAGCTTTCCTCAAAGCTTGGCAGCAAACAGTGCAACGGCATCCTATCTTGAGAACGAGTTTTTGTTGGTCAGGTGAAGAAGTTCCCCTGCAAACCGTACATCACCAAGTTGAACTGCCAAGCGTTGAGGAAGACTGGCGCAATTTGTCGGAGGGCGATCGCGCCAACCAACTCGAAACCTATTTGCAAGCCGATCGCCTGCAAGGCTTTGACCTAACTCAACCCCCGGTGATGCGTTTGGCTTGGTTCCGAGTTGCGGAAACCGAGTACAAACTCATCTGGACTTATCACCACATTTTGCTTGACAGTACCTCGGCAGTCATTGTTTTGCAAGAAGTTTTTACCTTGTACGAATCCCTGTGTGCCGATCGACCGTTAGAATTACAACCGCCCCGCTGCGATCGAGATTGCATCGAGTGGATGCAGCAGCCAGACATCTTGAAAGCAGAAACATTCTGGAAACAATACTTAAGCGGTTTCAGCGCTCCTACCCCTTTGGTTGGGGCTGTTTCAAGGGCGGGCAAGATGCCCGTTCCACAACAAAATTCATCTGTTGTGGAACAGGCATCGGCGGATGTTTCAAGGGCGGGCAAGATGCCCGTCCCACAACAAAATTCATCTGTTGTGGAACAGGCATCTTGCCTGTTCCTGACACCACCAGAAATCCGGCTTTCTAGCACCGTAACCGCAGCCTTAAACTCCCTAATTAAAGAACAGCAACTAACCCTAAATACCCTGCTGCAAGGAGCGTGGGCCGTACTTTTGAGCCGCTGTTCCGGTTCGGAAGATGTAGTATTTGGAGCAATTTGCAACAGCCGATCGCAGAATCTAGAAAACGCAGAATCAGCGGTAGGATTATTCATAAATACTTTGCCTGTCAGGGTAATTGTATCTCCCGATTTACCAGCGATCGACTGGCTCAAACAACTGCAAAATCAGTGGGCTGCACTGCAAGAATACGGGAACGTGCCGCTGGCAAAAACTCAAGAATGGAGCGAGATTCCCCGCAGCCAAGCTTTATTTGAAAGCCTGCTAGTAGTTGAAACGTCTCAGGTTAATTCTGCCTTGCAAGCTCTCGGCGGCAACTGGCAAAACCGAGAATTTCAGCTTTTAGAACAGACAAGTTTTCCCCTAACAGTTTACGCATACGGGGGAACCGAACTGCTGTTGAAAATTGCGGGCGATCGCCAGCGGTTAGATCCGATCGCCATTACCCGAATGTTGGGACACCTGCAAACTTTGCTAGAAAGTATAGCCGCGAATCCCCAGCAGAAAATCAGCAAATTGTCAATGCTGACAGCAGCCGAACTCGCTCAGTTGCAGGAGTGGAATCAAACTCAAGCAAATTATCCGCAAGACAAATGCGTTCACCAATTATTTGAAGCACAAGTCGATCGATCGCCCGATGCCATTGCCGCCGTTTTTTCCCAAAATCTCCAACAGCAACTCACCTACCTCGAACTCAATTCCAAAGCCAATCAACTAGCCCGTTACTTGCAGCAATTAGGCGTCGGGCCCGATGTTTTAGTAGCTATTTGCATGGAACGTTCCTTAGAAATTGCGATCGCCGTTTTAGGCGTTCTCAAAGCAGGCGCAGCTTACGTTCCCCTCGATCCAGCCTACCCCCAAGAACGGCTGACCTTCATGTTAGCCGACACCCAAGCTCCGGTTATCCTCACTCACTCTCACTTAGTGTCGGGGCTGCCAGCGCATCAAGCCCGCGCCGTTTGTTTGGACGCAGACTGGGAAACAATCAGCAGTCACAGCACCGAAAACCCACCCAGCAGCGTCTCTCCCCAAAATCTCACTTATACAATATATACATCAGGTTCCACCGGTAAACCCAAAGGAGTTCCCCTCCCGCACCGCGCCCTAGTCAACCTAATTGCGTGGCAACTGCAAAACTCGACCCTTGAGGGCCCAGCCAAAACCCTGCAATTTGCATCTCTCAGCTTCGATGTCTCGTTTCAAGAAATGTTCTGTACTTGGTGTGCCGGCGGCACCCTCGTTTTCATCACAGAAGAAATCCGGCGAGATGCCCAGAGTTTGTTGCAGCTAATCGACAAACAAAAGATTCAAAGACTATTTCTCCCTTTCATCGCCCTGCAACACTTAGCCGAAGCAGCCGATACTTATCAGCTAATACCGAAATCGCTGCGCGAAGTAATCACCGCCGGCGAACAGTTGCAAGTCAACCGTTACATAGCCAGTTTCTTTCAGCAGCTAGAAAACTGTACCCTGCACAATCAATACGGCCCCTCCGAGAGCCACGTTGTAACAGCTTATACCCTTGCAGGCCCGCCCGGAGATTGGCCCGCACTGCCTCCGATCGGCCGCCCTCTTGCCAACACGCAGATATATTTGTTACACAGGAACTATGAGTCTGTACCGATCGGCGTCCCCGGAGAACTGTACATCGGGGGTATCTGTTTGGCCCGGGGCTATCTCAACCGGCCGGACTTGACTGCTGAAAAATTTATTCCTAATCCTGTTAAACACAATGAAATACGCGCGATCGAACAGGAATCAGATATTACCCTTCTGCCTTCAGAAGATCGCCTTTATAAAACTGGAGATTTAGCCCGCTACCTACCCGACGGTAACATCGAGTACATCGGGCGGATTGACGGCCAAGTCAAAATTCGCGGCTTCCGCATAGAGTTGGGAGAAATCGAAACCGCACTGGCAAAACATCGCGCCGTCAAACAAGCTGTGGTGCTGGCGCGGGAAGACGCACCGGGAGACAAACGACTGGTTGCATACATAGCGGCGAATCCAGAGGAGAAATTGGCAATAGCCGACCTCCGCCGTTACCTGCAAGGGCAACTCCCAGATTACATGGTGCCTGCGGTGTTTGTGAATGTTGAGGCGATGCCGAAGACGCCCAGCGGGAAAATCGACCGCCGCGCCCTGCCGGCACCTGACTCGCAGCGACAAGAACAGTCCCAGAGTTACGCTGCACCGCAAAGCGAGTTGGAGCGTTTGCTGGCGGGTGTTTGGTCTAAGTTGCTGAAACTCGATCGCGTCGGCATTCACGACAATTTCTTCGAGATTGGAGGCAATTCTTTGATGACGCTGCAAGTTGCAGTTCAAGTTCGGACTCTGTTAGCTAAAGACTTGCCGGTGGTGAAGTTGTTCCAGCACCCGACGATCGCCCAATTGGCAAATTATTTAAACCAGGGACAAAGCGCGAGCCCGTCCAACAACAAATTTCAAGACAGGGCCGATCGGCAAAAAGCTGCTTTTAAACGGCAAAAGCAATCTACCAAAAAACCCTAATTTATGACAAATTCGCAGGAAAACTCAGAACTTGACGGGATTGCGATTATTGGCATGGCGGGCCGCTTTCCCGGCGCTGCCAGTGTCGGTGAACTGTGGCAGAATTTGTGCGGCGGAGTGGAGTCTACAACGTTGTTCGGCGACGCAGAACTAGACCCGAGTATTGACCCCAATCTCAGACAAAATCCCAATTACGTCAAAGCTAGAGGAATTATTGACGGGGCCGATCGCTTTGATGCAGCATTTTTCGGCGTGAGTACCCGCGAAGCCGAAATTACCGACCCCCAGCAGCGCATTTTTTTAGAAATAGCTTGGGCCGCTCTAGAAAATGCCGGCTGCGATCCGAATACCTTCAGCGGCTCGATCGGAGTGTACGCCGGCACGGGCAACAATACTTATTTTCCCAACAACATCGCCGGGCGATCGGACGTAATTTCCCGCGCGGGCGAGTTTCAGGTGATGGTAGCCAACGAAAAAGACTACATTGCTACCCGCACCTCCTACAAGCTGAATCTCAAAGGGCCGAGCGTCAGCGTGCATACCGCTTGCTCTACATCATTAGTTGCAGTTTGTCAAGCTTTTTATGCTTTGATGAGCTACCAGTGCGACTTAGCCCTGGCCGGCGGGATATCAATTACGGTGCCGCAAAATAGCGGTTATTTGTATCAAGAAGGGGGGATGTTCTCCAGCGACGGACACTGCAAACCTTTCGACGCCAAGGCTGAAGGAACCGTGTTCGGCAACGCTGCCGGGGCTGTTGTACTCAAGCGTTTGGAAGAAGCGATCGCCGACAGAGATACAATCTATGCCGTAATTCGCGGAGTCGGCTTGAATAACGACGGGGCAGCCAAAGTCAGCTTTGCGGCACCCAGCGTAGACGGGCAAGCAGACGCGATCGCGATGGCGCACGCGATGGCAGACGTGCATCCCGAAACGATATCCTACGTCGAAACCCACGGCACGGCAACCCCCCTGGGCGATCCGATCGAAATAGAAGCGCTGACTCAAGCTTTTTCCCTCAAAACCGCAGCCAAACAATTTTGCGCGATCGGCTCCGTCAAAAGCAACTTCGGACACACGATCGCCGCGGCGGGAGTCACAGGGCTGATCAAAACAGCTTTAGCCCTCAAACACCGGCAAATACCCGCCACTCTGCACTTCGAGCAACCGAATCCAGCCATTGATTTTGCCAACAGCCCCTTCTACGTCAACGCCGAACTCTCAGAATGGAAAGCCGGCAAAACGCCCAGAAGAGCGGGTGTCAGTTCGTTTGGCGTCGGCGGTACAAACGCTCACGTTGTCCTCGAAGAAGCGCCCGCACTGGAACCGTCAAGTCCTTCTCGCCCGCGGCAGTTGCTGCTGCTGTCGGCGAAAACTCCATCTGCTTTGGACGCAGCTACCGCAAATTTGCGATCGCACCTCGCCCAAAACCCGGAGATCGATCTCGCCGATGCTGCTTACACCCTGCAAACCGGGCGGCAAGCCTTCAATTACCGCCGTTTCGCCGTTTGCAGCGATCGCGCCGATGCCGTGCAGCTACTCGAATCCCTGCCGCCGCTGCGTACAGCAACCCGCTGCACCGAATCGAGAAATCCGGCAGTAATCTTCATGTTTCCGGGACAGGGGTCGCAATACGTCAATATGGGCTTGAATTTGTACGAATCCGAGCCTTTATTCCGCGAAACAGTCGATCGCTGCGCCGAAATTTTGCAGCCGCACCTCGGCCGAGATTTGCGGAAAGTCCTGTATCCCGGCAGCGATGAAGCCACAGCCGCCGAATCGCTGCGCCAAACTTTCTTGACTCAGCCTGCGATATTTACCGTAGAATACGCGCTTTCCAAGCTGTGGGAGAGTTGGGGCGTGACTCCCCAAGGTGCGATCGGGCACAGCATCGGCGAATTTGTGGCGGCAACGATCGCAGGCGTGTTTTCCCTGGAGGATGCCTTGATGCTGGTGGCAGCGAGGGGGCGGTTGATGCAAGATTTGCCGGGGGGTTCGATGCTGTCGGTGCGGTTGCCTGCTGCCGAAGTAGAAGGGCGGTTGAGTGCGGATTTGGCAGTGGCTGCGGTGAATGCGCCGGATTTGTGCGTTGTTTCCGGGCCGACGGAGGCGATCGCACTTTTTCAGCAGCAACTAGAAAGCGAAAGCGTTGTCTGCAAACAACTGCACACTTCCCACGCTTTTCATTCGCCGATGGTAGATTCGATCGTCGAACCTTTCGCCGAATATGTCAAAAAAGTGCAGTTGTCAGCGCCAACTATCCCCTTTGTTTCTACTGTAACTGCTACTTGGATAACAGCGGAACAAGCAACAGATCCGATGTATTGGGCGCGGCATTTGCGGGCGACAGTGCGTTTTGCCGACGGGATCAAAGAGCTTTGGCAAGATCCGAACCGGATACTTTTGGAAGTCGGGCCGAGAACAACGGCTGCTACTTTAGCTCGCAAACAAGCCAAAGATTTGAAAAAACAAGTTGCCATTTCTTCCCTCAGCGACAGCCCTGAAAATCAAACTGAATGGGCGGCTTTGTTGAGTGCAGCCGGACAGCTTTGGCTTTGCGGAGTATCGATCGACTGGCAGAGTTTTTATCAGGATGAAACGCGCGATCGCCTTCCCTTGCCGACTTATCCCTTCGAGAGCAAACGCTTCTGGATCGAACCGAAAGTGTCAGAGGGGGAAAGTGTCAGAGGGAGAGATGGGGAGAGTGGGAGAGTGGGAGAGTGGGAGAATTCCCAATTCCCGATGCCCGATTCCCAATTCCCAATTCCCAATTCCCAACAATCAACGGTCAACTCTCAACTGTCAACAGTCAACAATGAATTACCGATGCCAAATCCACAGGTTGAAACCCAAACCGCAGCGCGCAAGTACAGACTTATTCCTGTAATCAAAAACATCCTAGAAGAAACTTCTGGCGAGGATTTAGGCAGTGTTGATGAGGACTTAACTTTCCTAGAAATGGGTTTAGATTCTCTATCTTTGACTCAAGTAGCGCTGAATTTGCAAAAAGAATTTAGCATCAAAATTACCTTTCGCCAGCTATTAGAAACTTTCCCCACTCTCGGCACTTTATCTGAATTTATCGACGGTGCTCTGCCGCCGGAGGTTTTGCCTGCAACTCCTGTCGTCCAACAAGCCGCGCCCGTACCCGCACCGGCGATCGCACCGACAGCAGCACCTCCTGCGCCCATTGCCACTCCCGTTGCAGTCAGCGCCC